>ERZ791753.673-NODE-673-length-28347-cov-6.840697_pt1 | contig 28347 bp, 20 predicted proteins | sample MGYA00509951_ERZ791753 | MGnify/ENA primary metagenome ERZ791753 (study PRJEB30046, sample SAMN00792026) | human gut metagenome | study: EMG produced TPA metagenomics assembly of the A metagenome-wide association study of gut microbiota in type 2... | reverse complement strand
GCACGGCGCCCCGGAAAGCCCGCCTGGCGCGCCTCTCCGCCACATGGCGCCGTGCATGAAACGAGCCGCTGAATAACCTGAACGAAAATAAGATTATTCTCAGCTCTAACTGTTGGTAAATGGAAGTTGTGTGTATTCTTTTAGGTGACAGTGAATTTAAGAATTTGGCGGGCAGATGCCCGGGCAGTATCCGTGTATTATCAGTTTCAATGGATTTGTGACATGTACAATTTTGCATAACTGCGTGTTTTGCAACCAAACAGGTGAAGATGAATATGGCGAATTTGAAAGCGGTTATTCCGGTCGCAGGACTAGGCATGCATATGCTGCCGGCCACAAAGGCAATTCCAAAGGAGATGCTGCCGATCGTTGATAAGCCAATGATTCAGTATATCGTTGATGAAATCGTCGCCGCCGGGATCAAAGAGATTGTCCTGGTGACGCACTCCTCGAAGAACGCTGTGGAAAACCACTTCGACACCTCCTACGAGCTGGAAGCCCTGCTTGAGCAGCGCGTGAAGCGCCAGCTGCTGGCGGAAGTCCAGGCCATTTGCCCGCCGGGCGTAACTATCATGAACGTGCGCCAGGCACAGCCGCTGGGTCTGGGCCACTCCATCCTCTGCGCCCGCCCGGTCGTCGGGGATAATCCGTTTGTCGTGGTGCTGCCGGATATCATCCTCGACGGCGGCACTGCGGACCCGCTGCGCTATAACCTCGCCGCCATGGTCGCCCGCTTTAACGAGACCGGCCGCAGCCAGGTGCTGGCGAAACGCATGCCGGGGGATCTCTCCGAATATTCCGTGATTCAGACCAAAGAGCCGATGGTGGCGGAAGGGCAGGTAGCGCGTATCGTCGAGTTTATTGAAAAACCGGACGAGCCGCAGACCCTTGACTCCGACCTGATGGCGGTGGGCCGCTATGTGCTGTCGGCGGATATCTGGGCCGAACTGGAGCGTACCGAACCGGGTGCCTGGGGCCGTATCCAGCTGACCGACGCCATTGCCGAACTGGCGAAAAAGCAGTCCGTTGACGCGATGCTGATGACCGGCGAAAGCTATGACTGCGGTAAGAAAATGGGCTACATGCAGGCCTTCGTCACCTACGGAATGCGTAACCTGAAAGAAGGCGCCAAATTCCGCGAAAGCATCAAAAAACTGCTGGCCTGACCGCTGGCGTAAAGATGAGCGGCAGGGCAGAACCTTTCGCCACGCCGCTCATAACGTTATGCAGAAATTATTCATAACGTGAATGTTATAACGATTGTAAAGAAACGTATGGCTTCGGAGACTTCTGGTAGTTTGTCTCTGGCCTCTGTGGTGCAATGGTCGGAGTAGCGGCAATAATGCTTTGCGAATAGTCACTTAGTGCGACAATTCCTAAAGTGCAGGGTAAGCGGTCAACGTCAGCCAAAAATAAAACTTGACTGCGATCATGTTTCCGCTTTAAACATCTCACTTGCATGCATAAAAATGTGAAATGAATTGGCATGCGAGCTGGTACAGACATTACGGATAATCCCTGAGCACGGCAGTGGACATCATCGAAGGATCACAGGTATATGAACTGGCAACTCATCTCATTTTTTGGCGATAGCACCGTTTTGCTGCCCAGCGCAGCGGCGCTGTTTATTGTCCTGATGCTGCGTAAAACGTCGCGGTTGCTGGCGTGGCAGTGGAGTTTGCTGTTCGGCATCACCGGCGCTATCGTCTGCGCCTCCAAACTGGCCTTTATGGGCTGGGGTCTGGGCATTCGTGAGCTGGATTACACCGGCTTCAGTGGCCACTCCGCGCTCTCCGCGGCCTTCTGGCCTATCTTCCTGTGGCTGCTCAGCGCTCGTTTTTCGGCGGGTGTGCAAAAAGCAGCGGTCGCCGCCGGCTATATTCTCGCCGCTGTGGTGGGGTATTCACGGCTGGTCATCCATGCGCATTCCGACTCGGAAGTGATCGCTGGCCTGCTGCTCGGCGCTGCCGGCAGCGCATTATTCCTGCGGCTGCAAAAACGTACCACCCATTCGGAAAGCGTGAGTATTTCCTGGGGCGGCGTCGCGTGCCTGGTGATGGTCCCCCTTATCCTGTTGCATAGCGGCAATAAAGCGCCGACTCAGTCCCTGCTTGGGGAAATCGCCACTGCAATTGGGCCGCTGGATAAACCCTTTACTCGAACTGATCTACATAAGCAGGTCTGGTAATCGCCATTTGTTTTACAGGGGAAATTAAGTTTTCGCAGGTTAATTAGACAAATAAGAAAATAATCTACTATATGCCAGGCGATTGATAATTCATATTTATGAAATAATGAAGTGCTACTACATTGCTATTGCATATTTGCCTGGATATTGCGGGGATGAGACGTTTCTTAAATGCACTGAGAAAGGACCTGAAGCACGTCTGCTGAATATTCTGATACCAGGAAACTATTAGAAATTGTAGTTGACTTAGACGCCATCATCTGATTTTTGAATGACGCGGCCTTTTCATAAAATATGTTGTTTTACAGATGGTTAGTCTCATGCTTGATAGGGTGGCAACAACGCTTCACTGTATGGCCGATTAGCTTAGTGAATAATCTTAAGCGTTGACCCGCTTATTTTCGCCAATAAAAGGGCAAGCGGCATTAATTGGCAGATATTCGGCAGCAAGACTCCCAATTGTGACCGAAATCCCGTAGACTTAACGCCGCAAAAAATAAAGGCCTGACCAATTATTCACCCAAAGGCCGATTAAATAAGCCGTTCAGGTAGTCAGTGCGCTGGTAGCTGTTAAGCCAGGGGCGGTAGCGTCGCTGAAATCGCCTGCTGCAACACAAAACACCTTCTTTGAACGGCTATAAAAATCGACACTCTCTGGGTGATTAACGCGATGAGATATCTATGATGCTTATCAGATATCCTCAAAAAGGGTCAGGAGCGGCTGCTGATAGCACCTTTAAACCAACTTTCCCGTCTCATCGATAGCCTGTAGGGTAAAATTCGCCTACATTGTGAGCTGGGTGGAAGTTATAAGGCTTACAAGCAGCTTAGGGTAACTGTACTTGCCTCGCCGGTGTTGCACAGTGAAGTCAGCTGGTGCCGCGAGCGCTTTCTATCTTGGTATTCCCCTCATTCTCATTGAGATACGACAGCGGGGCTGAAAATGGATCTTGTACAATGATAAAAATTGCGCGCATTGCCGTGACGCTGGGCTTGCTTTCCTCACTGGGAGTCCAGGCTTACGCGGCCGGGTTAGTAGCAAATGATAACGATCTGCGTAACGACCTGGCCTGGCTTTCCGATCGCGGGGTCATCCATCTGAGCCTGTCGACCTGGCCGCTGAGCCAGGAAGAGATTGCCCGGGCGTTAAAAAAGGCCAAACCGTCCTATTCTTCTGAACAAGTGGTGCTGGCCCGTATCAACCAGCGACTGTCTGCCCTAAAAGCGGATTTCCGCGTCACCGGCTACACTTCAACCGATCAGCCGGGCACCCCACAGGGTTTTGGCCAGACGCAGCCGGCAGATAACTCGTTAGGCCTGGCGTTTAACAACAGCGGCGAATGGTGGGATGTCCACCTTCAGGGGAACGTCGAAGGGGGGGAGCGGATCAGTAACGGATCGCGTTTCAACGCCAACGGCGCCTACGGCGCGGTGAAATTCTGGAACCAGTGGCTCTCCTTTGGTCAGGTTCAGCAGTGGTGGGGGCCGGGCTATGAAGGCAGCCTGATCCGCGGGGATGCCATGCGGCCGATGACCGGCTTTCTGATGCAGCGAGCCGAGCAGGCGGCGCCGGAAACCTGGTGGCTGCGCTGGGTAGGCCCGTGGCAGTATCAGATCTCTGCTAGTCAGATGAATCAGTACACCGCTGTGCCACACACTAAAATTATCGGTGGCCGCTTTACCTTCACGCCGTTTCAATCACTGGAATTAGGCGCATCACGCATTATGCAGTGGGGTGGGGAAGGGCGACCGCAATCATTTAGCAGCTTCTGGGATGGCTTTACAGGGAAAGACAATACCGGAACGGATAACGAACCGGGGAACCAACTGGCCGGCTTTGACTTTAAGTTTAAACTCGAGCCGACGCTTGGCTGGCCGGTCAGTTTCTACGGACAGATGATCGGTGAGGATGAATCTGGTTACCTGCCTTCAGCAAATATGTTCCTCGGCGGGATTGAAGGGCACCACGGCTGGGGTAAGGATGCGGTTAACTGGTACCTGGAAGCGCATGATACGCGCACCAATATGAGCCGGACCAATTACAGTTATACGCATCATATCTATAAGGATGGCTACTACCAGCAGGGTTATCCTCTGGGTGACGCAATGGGCGGGGATGGTCAACTCGTTGCCGGTAAGGTTGAGCTTATTACGGAGGATAACCAGCGCTGGAGTACACGCCTGGTTTACGCCAAAGTTAACCCGGAGAATCAGTCGATCAACAAAGCATTCCCTCATGCTGATACCTTGAAGGGGGTCCAGCTGGGTTGGAGCGGAGATGTTTATCAGTCGGTCCGTCTGAATACCTCCCTGTGGTACACCAACGCTAACAATAGCGACAGCGATGACGTTGGGGCTAGCGCAGGGATAGAAATACCGTTTAGTTTATAAGGCTGAATGCTGAAAACAGGGGAGAGAGGGTGGTAGCGCTGCAGGACGCAGTCAGCTTTTATCTCTCCACAAGCCGGCAGGGAAGCAACGGCGATGACAGCTGCTCAGGAATTGGCAAATTGTGATTTACTGATAATGTGACATTATGAAGAAAAAAATTGTTAGATTTTCGGCATTAGCGTTGGCGATTGGGTTTTTATCGGGTTGTACCATTATCCCTGGTCAGGGATTAAACAGTCTGCGTAAGAACGTGGTTGAGCTTCCGGATAGCGACTACGATCTGGATAAACTGGTGAACGTGTATCCAATGACTCCAGGACTTATCGATCAGCTTCGACCGGAAACCGTTTTGGCTCGTCCAAATCCGCAACTGGATAATTTACTGCGTAGTTATGAATATCGCATTGGTGTGGGCGATGTATTGATGGTTACGGTATGGGATCACCCGGAGCTGACAACGCCTGCAGGTCAATACCGTAGCGCCAGCGACACCGGCAACTGGGTCAATTCCGACGGCACTATTTTCTATCCTTATATCGGTAAGGTGCAGGTAGCGGGCAAGACGCTTAGCCAGGTACGCCAGGATATAGCCAGCCGATTGACTACTTATATTGAAAGCCCACAGGTTGATGTTAGCGTTGCTGCGTTTCGCTCTCAAAAGGTTTACGTGACAGGCGAAGTGACAAAATCAGGCCAGCAACCTATTACCAATATTCCTTTAACGGTTATGGATGCAATAAATGCCGCTGGTGGGCTGGCACCAGACGCAGATTGGCGTAATGTTGTGCTGACTCATAATGGTAAAGATACAAAAGTATCACTTTATGCATTAATGCAAAAAGGGGATTTAACACAAAATCACATGTTATATCCTGGAGATATTCTCTTTGTACCAAGGAATGACGATCTTAAAGTGTTTGTCATGGGAGAGGTTGGCAAGCAGAGTACATTGAAGATGGATCGTAGTGGAATGACATTAGCAGAGGCAATCGGGAATGCGGAAGGCATGTCTCAAGCTTACAGTGATGCCACGGGAGTCTTCGTTATTCGCCAACTGAAGGGTGATAAACAAGGTAAAATTGCTAATATCTATCAGTTGAACGCGCAAGATGCCTCCGCGATGGTTCTTGGTACAGAATTTGAATTACAACCTTATGATATCGTCTATGTCACATCGGCTCCATTAGTACGTTGGAATCGTGTAATTTCCCAACTTGTACCTACCATTACTGGAGTACATGATATGACAGAAACTGTAAGATATATTAGGACCTGGCCATAAAATGTTTGAATCAATTTTAGTTATTTGTACGGGCAATATTTGTCGTTCTCCAATAGGAGAACGGCTTTTACGAAAATTGCTTCCCTCAAAGGTGATTAATTCGGCTGGTACGAATGCAATGGTTGGTTATGGCGCCGATTTGAATGCTTGTAAAATCGCATCATTGCATAATCTTTCGCTCGAAAATCATGTAGCGAAACAATACTCAGCGTCCATGGGGCGCAAGTACGATCTTATATTAGTAATGGAAAAGGCCCATATAGAGCAAATCGGGCGTATGTCACCCGAAGCCAGAGGGAAAACAATGCTTTATGGTCACTGGTGCAACCAGCGAGATATCCCAGATCCATATAGGAAAAGTGAAGAAGCATTTGCATCAGTATATAATTTAATAGAATTGGCCGGTGAGCGGTGGGCTGAAAAACTAGGCGCAAAATAATCAGGAATATTTTAATGTCACCAGTTATTAATAAACAAGCATCTCAGGAATCTGATGAAATCGATTTTGGTCGCTTAATCGGTGAATTGATTGACCATCGCAAATTGATAATTTCAGTAACGTCTCTATTTACCGTTATTGCATTGATTTATTCCATTTTTTCAACACCAGTGTATCAGGCGGATGCGTTGATTCAAGTGGAGCAAAAACAGGGTAATAGCATTTTAAACAATCTTAGCCAAATACTTCCGGATAGTCAGCCGCAGTCTGCACCTGAAATAGCGTTATTACAATCAAGGATGATTTTGGGGAAAACGGTAGATGATCTAAACTTACAGGCAGTTATTAAGCAAGATTACTTCCCTGTTTTTGGTAGGGGATTGGCTAGGTTGCTAGGGGACAAACCAGGCAATTTAACTGTCGGGCGGTTATATATAACAGGTAGCCATGATGAAATCCCGAAAATTATAATAACAACTAATGATAAGAATAGCTATACGGTAGAATATAATGATGAAAAGTTCAATGCTAGCATTGGAAAGTTAGTAAATAAAAATGATGTCACAATTAAAATTGATAAAATAGACGCTGAGCCAGGTACTAGCTTTACTGTATATTATACTTCTAAATTGGATGCAATAAGTGCGTTACAGAAGAAATTCAATATTTCAGAACAAGGCAAAGATACGGGTATTTTAAACTTAACTCTTACAGGAGAAAATCCGAAACAAATTAAAGAAATCATCAATAGTATTAGTGAGAATTACCTTGCACAAAATATCGCAAGGCAAGCAGCGCAAGATGCAAAGAGTTTAGCATTCTTGAATGAGCAATTACCAATTGTTAGAAGTGATTTAGATAACGCTGAAAGCAAACTTAATCAGTATCGGAGGCAGAATGATTCGGTTGATTTATCCTTAGAAGCCAAATCTGTACTTGACCAAATAGTAAATGTAGATAACCAATTAAATCAACTAACTTTTAGAGAATCAGAAATATCACAACTTTATACCAAAGAACATCCTACTTATAAGGCCTTACTTGAAAAAAGAAAAACCTTACAAGATGAAAAGTTAAAGCTTAATAAAAAAGTGTCAGCCATGCCGGCAACACAACAGGAAATATTACGTCTAAATCGTGATGTCGAATCTGGGCGTGCTGTCTTCATGATGTTACTTAACAGGCAGCAAGAACTGAATATAGCGAAATCAAGTGCAATTGGTAATGTTAGAATTATTGATAATGCAGTAACACAACCTGAACCCGTAAAACCGAAAAAAATTCTGGTTGTCATAGTCGGTTTTGTTCTTGGCTTACTGATATCAATTGGTGTTGTCTTATTACGTGTATTTTTGCGAAGAGGAATAGAAACCCCTGAGCAACTCGAAGAGTTGGGTATAAATGTTTATGCAAGCATTCCTATTTCTGAGTTACTTACCCAGAAAGCTACTAAATTAGAGGGTTTGAGAAAGAAAGAACAATCAGAACCTCAAACTTTTCTTGCGATTGAAAATCCTGCTGATATTGCAATTGAAGCGATTAGAGGATTACGCACAAGCCTGCACTTTGCAATGATGGAGGCTAGAAACAATATTTTAATGATATCAGGTGCAAGCCCTAATGCAGGTAAGACTTTTGTAAGTTCAAACTTATCAGCAGTAATAGCACAAACTGGAAAATCTGTTCTATATATTGATACAGATATGAGGAAAGGATATGCGCATAAGCTCTTTGAGTTAGATAACAATAACGGCCTTTCTGAAATATTGTCAGGGAAAGTTGAAGTATCCCAAGCAGTGAAAAAAGTACATAGCGCTGGTTTCGATTTCATTTCTCGTGGACAGGTTCCACCTAACCCGGCCGAATTACTTATGCACAGACGTTTTGGAGAGCTTTTAGCTTGGGCAGAAAAAATTTATGATATTGTGATTCTTGATACTCCACCTATTTTGGCTGTCACTGATCCGGCAATTATTGGGCATTATGCAGGTACAACCTTGCTTGTCGCAAGGTTTGAAAAAAACACAGCCAAAGAAATTGAAATTAGTGCGAAACGTTTTGAAAATAGTGGTGTAATAGTAAAAGGTTGCATCTTAAACGGCGTGGTGAAGAAAGCTAGTAGTTATTATGGTTATGGCTATAATAATTATGGTTACTCATATAATGACAAGGATAAGCACTAATTGAATGCTTACCCCAATTATCTTTATTGATATTTGGGGTAATGAGAAGGAAAATTTATATTAGTGTAATAATATATATTTAATTAATTTTGAGAGGATTTCATGAGGCTTCTCGTAAAGAATGTCATAGTTAGTATCACATTGGCTTTATCAGATTTCATTTCATTCATTCTTTCTTTATACATAGCATTGGGTGTGTTATCATTAATTGTGGAAAAGAATGATTATTTATTACTAACTAATGAAATTGATGGGTGGTTTTTACTTCATTGGATTCTCGGTGTTTGTTGTGTAGGCTGGTATTCAGTTAGACTAAGACATTATTTTTATCGTAAAACATTTTGGTTTGAACTTAAAGAAATACTTCGAACCTTGGTTATTTTTGCAATAATCGAAATTGCTGTTATGGCTTTTACCACTTGGTCATTCTCTCGTTACTTATGGGTGATAACGTGGTTATTTGTAATCATACTTGTTCCATTGTCAAGAATGCTAACGAAGACCTTATTGAATAAAGCGGGCTTGTGGCAAAGAGATACTTGGATAGTAGGTAGTAGTGAAAATGCTCATGAAGCATATAAAGCAATTAGCGGAGAAAAAAACTTAGGTTTAAACATTGTCGGTTTCATATCAAGTCCTGGCGGAGTTCAATCAGGAGAGGCAATTGATGGAATACCAGTGATTGAGAATAATCTAGAATGGCTTAATGATATTGATCCCAAAACACAATTCATTGTTGCTGTAGAGTCTCATCAAAGTAAAATAAGAAATGCGTGGCTTAGAAACTTTATGATTAAAGGCTATCGATATGTCTCAGTTATTCCAACATTACGTGGAATGCCACTTGATAGCACAGATATGTCATTCATATTCAGTCATGAAGTTATGATTTTTCGTGTACAGCAAAATCTAGCCAAATGGTCGTCAAGAATTCTCAAAAGACTTTTTGATATTATTGGCTCATTGTCTATAATTACTCTTCTTTCACCAGTGTTATTATATATAAGTATTAAAGTTAAAAAAGATGGAGGCCCGGCAATATATGGTCATGAAAGGATCGGGAAAGGAGGTAAACCCTTTAAGTGTTTGAAGTTCAGATCTATGGTAATCAATTCCAAAGAAGTTCTTGAAGAACTTCTAAATAATGATATAAATGCGCGAGAAGAATGGAATTTAACATTCAAATTGAAAAACGACCCAAGAATAACAAAGATAGGTGGTTTCCTTAGAAGGACAAGCCTGGATGAATTGCCGCAGTTATTTAATGTATTAAAAGGAGAAATGAGTTTAGTTGGACCAAGGCCTATCATTACTGCTGAGTTAGAAAGATACAATGAAGAAGTTGATTATTATTTATTGAGCAAACCAGGAATGACAGGCCTATGGCAAGTTAGTGGGCGTAGTGATGTGGATTATGAGACACGTGTTTATCTTGATGCTTGGTACGTTAAAAATTGGTCAATGTGGAATGATATCGCGATTTTATTTAAAACTGTGGGTGTTGTATTAAAAAGAGACGGTGCGTATTAACTTCCAGCCTTTATATAACAGTCAGGATAATCTATCAATGAAATACTATATTGCCATCCCAACTTATAATGGTGGAGATTTGTGGCGTACTACGGTCGATAATATAAAAAAAAACACGCCTGCAAACACATTGGTACACGTAATCGATTCTGGTAGTAAGGATGATACAGCCACCGTAGCTTTAAATAATGGTTTTGATGTGATATCTATTCAAAGCTCAGATTTTAATCATGGTGGAACTCGTAACGAAGCAATTAATCAATATATTGAGGATTACGATGTAGTCATATTCCTCACACAAGATGCTATACCTGAACCGGGATTTATTGAAAGCATAATAACTGTTTTTCAAGATGAAGAAATTGTATGTGCCTATGGAAGGCAGTTACCACATACTGATGCTAATCCATTGGCACAACATGCCAGAGCATTTAATTATCCAGATAAAGGGTATATTGCGTCTAAAAGCAGCATACCTAAGATGGGGTTGAAAACAGCATTTATGTCTAATTCTTTTTCGGCCTATAGATTATCTGTATTTAAAAAAATAGGCGGCTTCCCGTCGAATACAATATTATGTGAAGATATGTTTTACACGGCAAAAGCAATAATGGCAGGTTACAAAGTAGCTTATGTGCCCGAAGCAAAAGTACATCATTCTCATAATTATTCTCCATCAGAAGAGTTTAAACGCTATTTTGATATTGGTGTATTCCATACGGATGAACCTTGGATTAGGAATAATTTTGGAGGTGCAGGTGGTGAAGGCAAGCGTTTTATTATTTCAGAGTTCAAATTTTTGCTAAAAAATTATCCACACTGGATACCCGCCTCATTTTTATATAATGTTATGAAATTTATAGGTTTCAAAGCAGGTAAAAGTTATCAGTTCTTACCAAGGTTTTTGATTAAAAAATTCAGTATGCATAAGAGATTCTGGGGATATTAAAGTAATCTATAAAATCACATATTAAAAATCTTACTCTTTTATATTACGAGCTCCAATGAAGATTAATGAGTTGAGCTGTAAAGTATTCAACTCATTGTTTTTTTGGCCGTGTAACATATTAAGAATATTACTAACTTTTATTCTTCATGGTGTTCTGCTTTAAATTATTTATAACTAGTTCAATTTGATAAATATCATTCATTAGTACTATCATTGACTAATACTAATATATGGTATTTATCTATTTGTAAATGCCTGTGTCAATATATCCTCTCGGTTGCGAAAAGTATTATTTCTATAGTTTATGGCCCTTAAGTTATGGGCCATATAAAAATATTGTATATTAATACTAATATGTGAGTTTGAAACATTTCTTATTTTCCAATCTTTAAATAAAATGGTATAACAAACGCCAAAATTTGTGATTCGGGTGAGGGTAAAATGAGACGTAGAGATTTACTTAGAAGCATGGCGTTATCACCTTTAGTTATAAGCATTCCTTCAAAAGGTAAAGAAGGTTTTAAAACTCAACCTGAGAACCTTGGATGCCAAATAAGTACAGACTCAGTATCACCTGAAATGTTTGGTGCAAAATCTGATGGTGTTTTCAATAATACAGAGGCTATTGAAAAAGCCCTACAATATGCTTATATTAATGGATTAAGTTGTACTTTTTTAAAAGGTCAATATTACAGCGAAGATATTTCTATTGACTTCCCTATAAGAATTGTTTTACAAAACGGATGTTACTTAAATTTTGAGCTTTCTATCATTGGTGGGCTCTTTTATTCTGAAAGCGAATCTATAATAAACCAAGATTGGGAAGCTTTTTCTCGCGGAACTCGCTCTTTTTCTAATAAAAACTCTAAAATGAATAAAGGTGATATGGTTTCAGTTTCATTAGATTATCGGCATGGTGGTAGTGCTCAAATTGGTAATGAAAATGGCATAGATATTCTGAATGTTGTTGATGTTAATGAAACTGATTTTATAGTTAAAAATGGAACTAGATTTCCGTATAGTTACCCAATCATAAGTAAACTTAAAAGCGTTATTGCTTTTAAAGGCGAAATACCAAAAGATTCATATATAATTAATGGTGACTTCATAAATAAATTTAGTCCCGGTGATATTATTCGTATCGAAAATGTAGACGGCACAGATAGTGTTGGTGGCGGTAAGTATTATTTCGAATATGTTGAAGTCAAGAGCGTTAATAACTCTCATATCATTTTGAGTGCCCGAACTGTATATTCTCACTCTAATCCGTGGTTAATAAAGACTAATTTTATAAACCATGTTAATTTAACAGGTGAAGGGCGCATAAAAAAACTTGTTCTAAGGAACATTAAAAACGTAAAGCTTTCTTCTTTATATATTAACCGCCTTATTATATCTAGCTGCTATGGAGTTAACGTTAGTAATTTAACTTTAACTGGTCTTGGCGAACCGTCAACAGTCAACATAACTTATTGTTTCGGGAAAAGTATTTTCCAGAACTTACAAATTTCAAATTCTGAAAGCAACAGTGATAATTCAACCTTAAAAATCATGAGTTCACCTCAGATTATTTTATCAAATATTACTATAAGTGACTCAAATTCATCCTCAAAAAAACAAAGTAATTACTCCCTTTTTGTCGATTCTTTATACACACCATATTCCTGCTGGAACGATAATATAATTGTTAATAATGTTATTTGCGAGCGTCCAAGGTCACATTTCAAACGTGGAGTATGGTTTTATGGTCTACGACGTTCAGTCATTGACTCGATCGTCGGAGCTGATGTGTTTCTACAGGGGTCAGTTGACTGTTATTTTAAAAATTTCAATGTATCAAACTATATGTTAGAAATTAAGGACTTAGTTAGATGTGATGTGACTGCTAAATGTATGAGCGCAGTTACTAGAGGTGGTATAGACAATGTATTAAGGCTAGAATTTGATGGACCTTTAACCGGAGATTTTTCGGACGAGAGTTATTATTGTAAATTTACTGCGGGAACATTAGACCCTGAAAAAGGAGGTAATTATTCCCAAGGAGATGGTAATTATCTTTATTTCAACTCTCCTACTTTAAATTCTACTGATAATAAAATAAATTTAAGCGTAGAGTTTCAAAAAAATTTGATTATTGAACCAACTAGATTATCGTTGGTTAGACAAAGAGAGTTTTTGAAGATTGGTAAAGATGTTTCAAATATCTATATCAAGAATAACTTTCAAAAATTTTAAATTATTTTAAATCAAATTTAAGGTGTCGTTAATGGATATCAGTGTTATTATTCCCTGTTATAATCGTGAAGCTAGCATTCAAGGGGCTGTACTTTCTGTTTTAAACCAAGTTGGTAATCATAATATCGAGGTTATCGTAGTTGATGATGGTTCTACAGATGGGTCTATTGATAGACTAAAAGGTTTAAATATAAAAGTTTTGCATACAAATGGAAGAACCGGAGCATGCAATGCTAGAAATATAGGAATAGAAGCGGCAATGAATGAGTGGGTTGCTTTTAACGATAGTGATGACTTTTGGAGAATTGATAAACTTAATTATATAGAGGGAGCTATTAATTCAAATAACGGTGATATAGATTACATTTTTCATCCTTTTATTCGTGTTGTTGGACTGAAATCAATCATAGGTGGAGTTTATCATTCCACATCAGGTGCTATTAAAAACGATTTTCTAAAAAAAATGTTAGCCAATAATATGATTAGCACTCAATGCTTAATTTCAAAAAAAAATACATTAATTGATTGTGGGTATTTTGATATTCATTTAAAAAGATTCCAAGATTGGGAATTTGCATTAAGGATAGCATGTAAATCTCAAGGCTTCTATATATCGGAACCTTTAGCTTTATGCATTGAATCCTCTGACTCAATATCGAAAGGTTTTAAAAAAGGTATTGCAGCACGAGAGTATATATTCGATAAACATCGATCACTTTATTTAAATAATAAATCTTCCATGTATAGGTTTTTATTCTCATTGCAACTTAGAAAGATTGTTAGTCTATTGAAGAGAGACTGAAATGGCTATATCGAATGCTATAAAAAATTTTTCAATACACAAGGGAAAATTAACATCACCATTATTTACTTTTTGCTTTATATGGTTTGGTGTTTTTATCCTCTATACTCTAAGTTTATCAGATTTATTGATATTTCCTATTAGTGAAATTGCGGTTACAGTAACAATCATTATTGTGCCTTTCTTGGTCGGATATTCACTTTTTACTTCAATAAATAAGTTGGCACCTAAGAAGAAAATAGATGTGAAGTATAGCGTTGTTGATTTCAATACTGTAGCTGCAAGGGCTTTAAGGAAAACAAGAAATTTGACTTTCATTTTTTTTGCTCTCGTATTAGTTGAAATTGCAATTGCTGGTTATATACCATTAATATCAATGGCTACAGGACGCACAGTTTCCCAATTCGCATTTGGGATTCCATCATTGCATGGTTTTGTTCTTGCATTTGGTTGTCTTTTGGTTGCATCTAATTATTATGATTATATATGTTTTAAAAATAAAAAGTCATTATGGTTCTCCTTTTTTATTATTTCTATTTTTGTTCTGCTCGTTACTAGAAAAATGATTATGGTATCCTTCATACAATTAGGAATGATACATCTAATCACAACAAAAATTAGGCCAAAAACAATTTTTTTAGTTGTTTTGTCTGTTTTGTTAGTGTTTTTATTGTTTGGATATATTGGTGATATCAGGACTGGCAGACAATTATTTATACAATTGGCTCATCCAAGTTTTGAATATCCCGACTGGATGCCAAGTGGGTTTATGTGGGCGTATATTTACATTGTAACGCCAATAGTAAATTTAACTAATGCTATTCACATGGGACAAACAGATACAAACCTTAATTTCTTATGCAGTCTTTTGCCAAAAGTTGCACGGGGGGCATTAGAATGTGTTGTAACAGATGAAGATGCATTTGCTAGATCTTATCAAATAAGTGGTGCGTTTAATGTTGGAAGTGGATATATTGAAATTTTCCTATCCCAAGGAATACTTGGAATGGTTGTTTTTAGCTTTGTACATGGCCTAATCTCATCTTATGTATTTAATCGTGTAAAAAAGAAAAAATCAGCAATTTTGCTTTTCTCTGTCATTAGCCAGATAAATTTGCTCTTAATTTTCGGAAACGGATATTTCAATCTCAATGTATTAGCACAGATTCCCATGGCAGTTTTATTCTTCAATAATAAAAAATTGAATTATATTTATGACTCTAATAACCTTGATGGAGTAATTCGTGAATAATATTATTGCAGTTGTTTTATATAACAAAGGATTCTCCTCATCTTTAACGTTAAATAATTTATTACATATAACTCTAAATGATACCCATTTAGTCATTATCAATAATGGGCCTAATGAAATTAAATTTGATTCTTTATATTATGAATTGAAAAGTAAATTTACAAGAGTGACGTATCTCGAATATCTTGAAAATAGATCCTTGGCTGTGATTTATAATACAATAATTAATAATTACAATGCGTACGATCGTTTTATATTATTTGATGATGATACCAATATATCTGATCTTTTTTTTCAAGATATGCAAAATTACTATAATGCCGATGTGATGTTACAAATCCCTCGAATTATTGATTCGGAACGAAAATTAATACATTATCCATTATGTAATGATAGAGTGTACAATGCAGACATTCCATATACTTTTAATGTCAATGATAAAATTATTTCAATTGGGTCTGGATTAGTTATTTATAAAAGTCTTGTTGAATGTTTCAGGAAAGATAATATAAAACTTTTTGATGAGCGTTATGCCCTCTACGGAGTCGATTACAGTTTTTTTCGTAGGATTCAAAGGATAAAAAAACAGTATGATATTCGGGTCCAAATTTTTAGCACATTGGAACACTCTCTTTCAAAAACAAATACATCCTTCTCCGAATGGCGGCATCGTGAACATTTATATGATTATGCAATTTCGTGCCGCTTTTATTCTAAATCTGGTATTCATATGGTTTTGGGAATGACAAGATGTTTTCTTAGAGAGATAATCAGCTGTAGGTTTAACAATTTGAAGTTGCTTACTTTAACTTTCATTAAAGGGCATCATCCCCGATGCCATTAATTTGATGCATTAACATCTCTCATACTAATCATAACTTCATAAACTCATATATCCCTAGTGCATACTCAAAGGCTCGCCTGATATGACATTGCTTTCAAATGCTAAATGGAACATGGCATCACAATTTATCAAAATGTTAGTGCAACTAACAAACATAGTCTATTTAGCAAAAATTATTCCTCCAAGCGAATATGGTTTAATGGCTATGGCTCTTGTTGTTGTGAACTTAGGTATCCTGTTACGAGATTTAGGCACTTCTGCTGCATTAATACAAAGGAAAGATCTTACTGAGTCTCTAATTAATACTGTTTTTTGGTTAAATCTCCTCATGGGATTGACTTTATTTGTTCTGGTTTTTTCGGGCTCTAGTGTGATATCCAGTATCTATCATCAGCCTAAATTAACTTTAGTATTGATGTTGCTAAGTTTTACATTTCCTCTTTCGAGCTGTGCGGCAGCTCACCTTGCTTTGCTTGAGAGAGACTCGAAATTCAAAACAGTCTCTAGGATAGAAATTTCTTCTTCACTTGCTTCATTAGTACTAGCGATTGTTTTAGCAAATATGGGGTTTGGTGTTTTCAGTCTTGTTGGTCAAGCTTTAATACTTAATCTGATGTCTGCTATACAATTCTGGCTTGCATCAAATTGGAAACCTTCTATTAGGGTTTTTATTGATTATAAGGATTTGAAAAGTATTTTTAGTTTTAGTGCAAATTTATCAATGTTTAATTTTATAAATTATTTTTCAAGGAACGCAGATAGCTTTATAATTGGTAAATTCATGTCTGCTTCAATTCTCGGGAGTTATAATCTTGCTTATAGAATTATGCTTTTCCCATTGCAAAGTCTTACCTTTGTCGCAACTAGGTCACTTTACCCAATATTAAGTAAACAACAAAGTAATAATCAGCATATATCAAAAATATATCTAAATTGTGTCTATGTTGTGTTGTTTATAACATGTCCATTGATGTCTGGACTGGCATTTTATAGTGAGCCTTTTATCCGACTAGTATTCGGTGATGAATGGTATCTGACGGGGATAGTATTAAAATGGTTAGCGCCAACTGCAATAATACAAGCGGTACTTAGTACTTCTGGTTCAGTTTTTATGGCTAAAGGTCGTACAGATATTTTACTAAAGCTAGGCATTATTGGAATGATCTTGCAAGTGGGAGCTTTCATCATAGGTGTTCAATATACAATAACTACATTTGCTATGTGTTATCTTCTCGCTAATGTTATTAATTTTTTTCCTGTCATGTGGTCTTTAATGAGTTTGTTAGGGGAGAGTCTCAATGTTTTTTTTAAAAAGAACTATTCAATTGTTTTGGCTACATTAGTCATGTTAAGTTACTTAAAACTCATCGATTATTTCTTTTTTCCCAATGCTATTGCGAGCCTTAATATTTTAGTGCTATTATCCTTCTCTGGTGCCGTTGTTTATTTATTAGTCTCTCTCACTCTTTCCACAACTCTTAGAACATTTGTGCTATCAAAGATTAAAAAATGATTGTCGCTCACAACAGTTGATTTTTAATCCAACTATGATTTGGTTATGATTTTTTCCTGATTAAATAGTTTTAAAGTTTAATGAAAGCTAATTACACATTTTTGTTATACTTTTAATCAAAAATTATAGTATAACTAGTTAGCTGGTCAAGGTCAGTAATTAATGTGATATTGTTTGATTCACCTACAGGAGTATGTAATGTCCAAGCAACAGATCGGAGTTGTTGGTATGGCTGTGATGGGGCGTAACCTAGCGCTGAACATCGAAAGCCGTGGTTATACCGTCTCCGTTTTCAACCGCTCCCGTGAAAAGACCGAAGAAGTGATTGCCGAAAATCCAGGCAAGAAACTGGTCCCTTATTACACAGTACAAGAGTTTGTTGAATCCCTCGAAACACCACGTCGTATCCTGTTGATGGTGAAGGCCGGGGCTGGCACCGACAGCGCCATCGATTCCCTGAAGCCTTACCTTGATAAAGGTGACATCATCATTGATGGCGGCAACACCTTCTTCCAGGACACCATCCGTCGTAACCGTGAGCTGTCTGCCGAAGGTTTTAACTTTATCGGTACCGGTGTTTCCGGTGGCGAAGAGGGGGCTCTGAAAGGGCCTTCCATCATGCCTGGTGGGCAGAAAGAAGCCTATGAGCTCGTAGCTCCGATTCTGAAGCAGATTGCTGCAGTTGCTGAAGACGGTGAGCCCTGTGTGACCTATATCGGTGCTGATGGCGCAGGCCATTATGTGAAGATGGTACATAACGGCATCGAGTATGGCGACATGCAGCTGATTGCTGAAGCTTATGCGCTGTTGAAAGGCGGTCTGGCTCTTTCCAACGAAGAGCTGGCGCAAACCTTCACCGAATGGAACGAAGGCGAGCTGAGTAGCTACCTGATCGACATTACTAAAGATATCTTCACCAAAAAGGATGAAGAGGGTAAATACCTCGTTGATGTTATTCTTGATGAAGCAGCAAACAAAGGTACCGGCAAGTGGACCAGCCAAAGCTCACTGGATCTCGGCGAACCTCTGTCTCTGATCACAGAGTCCGTGTTTGCTCGTTATATCTCTTCTCTGAAAGACCAGCGTGTAGCCGCTTCGAAAGTGCTGAGTGGTCCGCAGGCTCAGCCGGCCGGTGATAAAGCTGAATTTATCGAAAAAGTTCGTCGCGCCTTGTACCTCGGTAAAATCGTTTCCTATGCCCAGGGCTTCTCACAACTGCGTGCTGCTTCTGATGAATACAACTGGGATCTGAACTATGGCGAGATCGCTAAGATTTTCCGCGCGGGCTGCATCATTCGTGCACAGTTCCTGCAGAAGATCACCGATGCTTATGCGCAAAACGCTGGCATTGCTAACCTCCTGCTGGCGCCGTACTTCAAACAGATCGCTGATGACTATCAGCAAGCGCTGCGTGATGTCGTGGCTTATGCCGTACAGAATGGTATTCCGGTACCGACGTTCTCTGCGGCAATTGCTTACTACGACAGCTACCGTTCCGCAGTTCTGCCAGCTAACCTGATTCAGGCTCAGCGTGATTACTTTGGTGCGCACACCTATAAGCGTACTGATAAGGAAGGCGTTTTCCATACTGAGTGGTTAGATTAATATTTCTCTTATTAGACCTCCTGCAATTTAATGGAGGTCTAATGTTAAAGTACATATATAATCAAGCTCTACTCTGAAAAATAGCGGAAAATTAAGAATTTCGCTATTTGTTTTTAAAGTGTTCCTTCGATATTATCCCCATTAAATTACATCTCCAGCATTTTAATATATAGATTTATGCAATTATTTTCTTTTTGCATGAGTAATCAAAGGTAAATAAAATATGAAGATTCTTGTCACCGGTGGCGCGGGCTTTATTGGCTCTGCCGTAGTTCGTCATATCATTGAAAATACCCGGGATGAAGTCCGCGTGGTGGACTGCCTGACCTATGCCGGCAACCTCGAATCCCTGGAGCCGGTGGCTGGGAGCGAACGCTACTCGTTTTCCCAGACTGATATCACGGATGCCGCTGCCGTGGCGGCCCAGTTTAGCGAGTTCCGCCCGGATATCGTGATGCACCTGGCGGCAGAAAGTCATGTGGATCGCTCCATTGATGGCCCGGCCGCCTTCATCCAGACCAACGTGATCGGCACCTTCACTCTGCTGGAGGCAGCCCGCCACTACTGGTCCGGACTTGGAGAGGAACAGAAGCAGGCCTTCCGCTTCCATCATATCTCCACCGATGAAGTGTACGGCGACCTGCACGGCACCGATGACCTGTTCACCGAAGAAACCCCGTACGCGCCCAGCAGCCCGTACTCTGCCTCCAAAGCGGGCAGCGACCATCTGGTTCGCGCCTGGAACCGCACCTACGGCCTGCCGGTGGTGGTGACCAACTGCTCCAACAACTATGGTCCGTATCACTTCCCGGAAAAACTTATCCCGCTGACTATCCTTAACGCCCTGGCGGGTAAACCGCTGCCGGTATATGGCAACGGGGAGCAGATCCGTGACTGGCTGTATGTTGAGGACCATGCCCGTGCGCTGTACAAAGTGGCGACCGAAGGCAAGAGCGGCGAGACCTACAACATCGGCGGTCATAACGAGCGTAAAAATATCGATGTGGTGCGCACCATCTGCGCCATTCTCGACAAGGTGGTGGCGCAGAAGCCGGGCAACATCGCCCACTTCGCCGACCTGATCACTTTTGTCACCGACCGTCCGGGACATGACCTGCGTTATGCCATTGATGCCACGAAAATTCAGCGCGATCTGGGCTGGGTACCGCAGGAGACGTTCGAGAGCGGGATTGAGAAAACCGTGCACTGGTACCTGAACAACCAGACCTGGTGGCAGCGCGTGCTGGACGGCTCCTATGCCGGCGAGCGTCTTGGCCTCAATGACTGATATCTGACTGATTAAGGAATAGATTTATGAAAGGTATTGTTCTGGCCGGCGGCTCCGGCACGCGTTTATATCCGATCACCCAGGGCGTCTCCAAGCAGCTGCTGCCAATCTATGACAAGCCGATGATTTTCTACCCGGTGTCCGTCCTGATGCTGGCGGGGATTCGCGATATCCTTATCATCTCCACCCCGGACGACATGCCTTCCTTCCAGCGCCTGCTGGGTGACGGGTCGCAGTTCGGGGTGAACTTCAGCTACGCCGTCCAGCCGTCGCCGGACGGCCTGGCGCAGGCCTTTATCATTGGCGAGAAGTTTATCGGCAACGATGCCTGCGCCCTGGTGCTGGGGGATAATATCTACTTTGGCCAGAGCTTCGGTAAAAAGCTGGAGGCGGCAGCGGCGAAAACCTCCGGCGCCACGGTGTTTGGTTATCAGGTGCTGGATCCTGAGCGCTTCGGGGTGGTGGAGTTCGATGAGAACTTTAAGGCGCTGTCCATCGAGGAGAAACCGCTGAAGCCGAAATCCGACTGGGCGGTGACCGGGCTCTACTTCTACGACAACAACGTGGTGGAGATGGCGAAGGACGTGAAGCCTTCTGAGCGCGGTGAGCTGGAGATCACCACCCTGAACCAGATGTATCTGGAGCGCGGTGATCTGCATGTTGAACTGCTGGGGCGCGGTTTTGCCTGGCTGGACACGGGCACCCACGACAGCCTGATGGACGCATCACAGTTTATTCACACCATTGAGAAGCGCCAGGGGATGAAGGTCGCCTGCCTGGAAGAGATTGGTTACCGCAATCAGTGGCTGTCGGCGGAAGGTGTTGCGGCTCAGGCCGAACGCCTGAAGAAAACCGAGTACGGTGCTTATCTCAAGCGCCTGCTGAACGAGCGTTAATGCCTTCTCCGTCAACGACAGGATACAGAGAATGAAGATTTTACTGATTGGTAAGAATGGCCAGGTGGGCTGGGAGCTCCAGCGTTCACTGTCCACGCTAGGCGACGTGGTCGCGGTGGATTACTTTGATAAAGAGCTGTGCGGCGACCTGACGAATCTGGAAGGCATCGCGCAGACCGTGCGTACCGTCCGCCCCGACGTGGTGGTGAATGCCGCCGCGCACACGGCGGTGGACAAGGCCGAAAGCGAGCGAGAGCTCTCTGACCTGCTGAACGACAAAGGGGTGGCGGTGCTGGCGGCGGAGTCGGCGAAGCTGGGTGCCCTGATGGTGCATTATTCCACGGACTATGTGTTCGACGGAGCCGGCAGCCATTATCGCCGGGAAGATGAAGCAACCGGCCCGCTGAACGTCTACGGTGAAACCAAACGCGCCGGTGAACTGGCCCTGGAGCAGGGCAACGCGCGTCACCTGATTTTCCGTACCAGCTGGGTGTATGCCACCCGCGGCGCCAACTTTGCTAAAACCATGCTCCGCCTGGCGGGTGAGAAAGAGACGCTCTCCATCATTGACGACCAGCACGGAGCGCCCACCGGCGCTGAGCTGCTGGCAGACTGCACCGCGACGGCAATCCGTGAAACGCTGCGTAATCCGGCGCTGGCCGGTACCTATCATCTGGTGGCCAGCGGCGAGACCAGCTGGTGCGACTACGCCCGCTATGTTTTTGAGGTGGCGAGAGCCCATGGTGCCGAGCTGGCGGTTCAGGAAGTGAAGGGCATTCCGACGACGGCCTATCCGACGCCGGCGAAGCGTCCGCTCAACTCACGCCTGTCGAATGAAAAATTCCAGCAGGCATTTGGGGTGACTCTCCCGGACTGGCGTCAGGGTGTGGCTCGCGTGGTAACGGAAGTTCTGGGCAAATAAACGGGTAGCAAAAGATGAACATTATTAAAACAGAGATTCCTGACGTGCTGATTTTTGAACCGCGCGTGTTTGGTGATGCGCGAGGCTTCTTCTTTGAGAGCTTCAGCAGCAAGGTGTTTAATGAGGCGGTGGGCCGCCAGGTGGATTTCGTCCAGGATAACCACTCCCAGTCCCAGAAAGGCGTATTGCGCGGGCTGCACTATCAGCTGGATCCGCACGCCCAGGGCAAACTGGTCCGCTGTGTGGAAGGCGAGGTATTTGACGTGGCGGTGGATATCCGTCGTTCATCGCCAACCTTTGGCAAATGGGTAGGAGCGGTGCTCAGCGCAGAGAATAAACGTCAGTTGTGGATCCCGGAAGGGTTCGCCCACGGTTTTATGGCGCTGAGCGAAACTGTGCAGTTTGTCTACAAGGCGACGAACTACTACGCGCCGCAGTCAGAACGGAGCATCATCTGGAACGATCCGGAGATAGGGATTGACTGGCCGGCGCTGAGCGACTGCGCACTGTCGCTGTCGGAGAAAGATCTACAGGCACATACTCTGGCCACCGCAGAAGTATATAAATAATTAGGTTGTTTTTTCCTCAAATGGCGGGTTCCAGATGGAACTCGTCATGTTTATTCGTTAACAAGCCGGGTCAACCGGCTGACTTGACTAACCTTCTTTCTAAGCGTAAAACCGCCCACAGCATTATTTAATTTTGTGGCTATCCGCCATTATCCAGTTAACTGATTAAAGTGTAATCTCATGAAAATTACTATTTCCGGTACAGGTTATGTTGGTTTATCGAACGGTATCCTGATTGCGCAAAACCACGAAGTGGTGGCCCTGGATATCGTACAGGCCAAAGTGGATATGCTTAACCAGAAGATCTCTCCGATTGTCGATAAAGAGATTCAGGAATATCTGGCAGAAAAACCGTTAAACTTCCGTGCCACCACGGACAAGCACGACGCCTATCGTAATGCCGACTACGTGATCATTGCGACGCCGACTGACTACGATCCGAAAACCAACTACTTTAATACCTCAACGGTTGAAGCGGTTATTCGCGATGTCACCGAGATCAACCCGAATGCGGTGATGATCATTAAATCGACCATCCCGGTGGGTTTCACCCGCGACATCAAAGAACGTTTAGGGATTGATAATGTTATTTTCTCTCCTGAGTTCCTGCGTGAAGGTCGTGCGCTGTACGACAACCTGCACCCGTCGCGTATTGTCATCGGTGAGCGCTCTGCGCGTGCCGAACGTTTCGCAGACCTGCTGAAAGAAGGTGCGATCAAGCAGGATATCCCGACCCTGTTTACCGACTCCACTGAAGCGGAAGCGATCAAACTGTTCGCGAACACCTATCTGGCGCTGCGCGTTGCCTATTTCAACGAGCTCGACAGCTATGCTGAAAGCCAGGGGCTGAACAGCAAGCAGATTATTGAAGGGGTTTGCCTGGATCCGCGTATCGGCAACCACTATAACAACCCGTCCTTTGGCTACGGCGGCTACTGTCTGCCGAAAGATACCAAGCAGCTGCTGGCGAACTACGAATCGGTCCCGAACAACATTATCGCGGCTATCGTCGATGCCAACCGTACCCGTAAAGACTTTATTGCGGATTCTATTCTCGCCCGTAAGCCAAAAGTGGTGGGTGTGTATCGCCTGATCATGAAGAGCGGGTCAGACAACTTCCGTGCCTCTTCTATTCAGGGCATTATGAAGCGCATCAAGGCGAAAGGTATCCCGGTTATTATTTATGAACCGGTGATGCAGGAAGATGAGTTCTTCAACTCCCGCGTCGTGCGCGACCTGGATGCCTTCAAACAAGAGGCGGATGTGATCATTTCTAACCGTATGGCGGAAGAGCTGGCGGATGTCGCGGATAAGGTTTATACCCGCGATCTGTTTGGCAACGATTAATCCTGTCTGTCCGAGACTGGCGGTTCCCTGCCGCCAGTGTTCTTCTTTCTCTCCTCCGTTATATCCCCCACTACGCGAATTTCTCGCACATTCAGATTAACCTCAATAAATTGTGATGGACATTACGATCCTGCTCAAAAGCCGTTGCGGGTTGAAAACAGGTCCGATAAGTTAAACTTACCTTGTGAAGAGCTACCGTCACTGTGATGTAGATGCCGGAGATAAGCGCCGGGAGGTAAAACAAAGCCTGCAACGCAGGCTTTTGTTATTTATGCCCTGTGGAAATATGAGGGACTGGGCGCGAATAGCTTTATTTTTTCTTGCCTTAAGGCCATGCCAAAACGCAGAATGAACGGTCATTCTGTCATATCATTTTTTTATCTCTTAATATTATCTTAATCTAAATGCAACATGGAGCGAGTCTTACCACTTGCGTTTATTAAACGTCAGTTTTGTTTTCTTTCTGTCTTTCAGATATGAAATTAAAAAGAAAACAGACACAGCAAGTAGTATGGCAGCCACCACTAAGAAAAATAGGTTTTCCATAATATCTACCACAGCTTTTTGTTGGTTGAATCATTAGCATGTTAAGCAACACGTCAGGCCGAAAGGGCTGAATTGCGATCTCTAACATATCCTGTTCTTAAGAAAATTCCTACAGAAAGTAATGTCTTTTATTTATCAGGAGAAAATGCTGAAGGAGCCATTAAAAATAGTATTGAAAAGAGTAATAGCAGGGGACCAGGCTTAAAGTTGTTGGCTTTTTCGCTGGCGTGCAGATGAAACTGGTTTCAGCACCGTCGTTAAAACCAGTAAAAATTATTCTTTAGCACAAAAAAGTATAGCCTGTGCCAGGCTCGGGTAAAGAAATGAATGATAAAGGAAGACAATGCGGGATGCTTATCCGTTGCCGCAATCAGCGGATTGCGGCAGGGCAGAGACGGGTTAGATCTGATAATAATCCTTATACCACTCCACGAAGTTCTTCACGCCTTCTTTCACTGATGTCTGCGGCTTAAAGCCCACCAGGTCATACAGCGGCTGGGTGTCTGCGCTGGTGTCCAGCACATCGCCCGGCTGAATCGGCATCATATTCTTCTTCGCTTCCATCCCCAGAGCTTCTTCCAGGGCGGTGATATAATCCATCAGTTCCACCGGCGAGCTGTTGCCAATGTTATAGACCCGGTACGGCGCGGAGCTGGTGGCCGGGGAACCGCTCTCAACGGTCCAGTCGGCATTGGCCTGCGGGATCACATCCTGAATGCGCACCACCGCCTCGACGATATCGTCGATATAGGTGAAATCGCGCTTCATCTTGCCGTAGTTGTAAACGTCGATACTTTTCCCTGCCAGCATCGCTTTCGTGAACTTGAACAGCGCCATATCCGGGCGGCCCCACGGACCATAGACCGTAAAGAAGCGCAGCCCGGTGGTCGGGATGGTGTACAGATGGGAATAGGTATGCGCCATCAGCTCATTGGCTTTCTTGGTGGCGGCGTACAGGGAGACCGGATGATCGACGGAATCCTCCGTGGAGAACGGCATTTTGCGGTTAAGGCCGTAAACCGAGCTGGAGGAGGCGTATACCAGGTGCTTCACTTTGGTATGGCGGCAGCCTTCCAGAATATTCAGATACCCCATCAGGTTTCCGTCGGCGTAGGCATACGGGTTTTCCAGCGAATAGCGCACGCCGGCCTGGGCCGCCAGGTGGATCACGCGGTCAAACTGTTCTGCGGCGAACAGCGTCGCCATACCCTCACGGTCGGCAAGATCCAGCTGCTGGAAATGGAATGCCGGAGAGAACAGGCGATCCAGACGGGCCTGCTTCAGGCTGACGTCATAGTAGTCATTCATGTTGTCGATCCCGACAACGTCATGCCCTTCATTCAGCAGGCGCTGCGCGATATGAAAGCCGATAAAACCTGCGGCACCAGTGACCAAAAACTTCATATTTTTCCTCCGGGGTGTGGATATCCCGTTCTACATAACGGCCGATTTTACACTGGCTTGCGGCTGGGATCACTTGCTTTACAGTTGCAGGATGTGAGTTGTAGTGGTGCTATATTGGTCAACTATTATTTAATGCAAATGATATTCATTTATAAAATGCTCATTGAGTATACATATGGTTTATCTATGAATGTGGCTGTCGCGTTGCAAATCCCTGGAACTCTGGTATGACGGTAAAAAACATCATCAATTCCCGAACCAAAAGGCGTATCTATTCGTGAAATGCGAATTAATTAGTATTGTTGTCACCAGTGATAACTTGTAATCGAATGATTTACGGCCAACTTATTGAATGTTTTGATGTTGTATCGAAAGTGTTCCATTCATACCTTGAATTGATTCAAACCGCTTTTTGATTTTTATTCTTCATGACCAGCGCTATAATGCGTCGCGACCTCGTCCAGTACTATGCACTGTTGAGTATGCTGCAGACCATAATGGTGATTGCATAGCTTTGTCATGATATCAATGGCTGCATGGCGCTTGAAGGAATGATAGTCAGATACTTTGAATACATATTTACATTCCGTCTCGATAACGTACCTTGTGGTGTTTGGGAAAGTCCTGATAGCGAATGGATGCTGAAGCAAGCAAAGTTACGGCTGTTTAGCCGCTTTGCACCATGATGAGACAGCGCGGCAGACACCGCTGATCTTAGCTCATGTCACATACAATTTACTGAGGCACCACGCATTTTGGTTGCGATAGCCAATGGCGGTAGCGTGCCTGCGTTTTTTTGTTAGTACAGAAACCATTAATTAAATCATTGAAAAACGAGAGAGAGTATGAAGATTCTTGTCACCGGGGGCGCAGGCTTTATCGGTTCTGCCGTGGTTCGTCATATCATTGAAAATACCCTGGACGAAGTCCGTGTGATGGACTGCCTGACCTACGCCGGCAATCTTGAATCCCTGGCGCCGGTTGCCGGGAGTGAACGCTACTCGTTTTCCCAGACCGATATCACCGATGCCGCTGCCGTGGCGGCCCAGTTCAGCGAGTTCCATCCGGATATCGTGATGCACCTGGCTGCAGAAAGTCATGTGGACCGTTCCATTGATGGCCCGGCCGCCTTCATCCAGACCAACGTGATCGGCACCTTCACTCTGCTGGAGGCAGCCCGCCACTACTGGTCCGGACTTGGAGAGGAACAGAAGCAGGCCTTCCGCTTCCATCATATCTCCACCGATGAAGTGTACGGCGACCTGCACGGCACCGATGACCTGTTCACCGAAGAAACCCCGTACGCGCCCAGCAGCCCGTACTCTGCCTCCAAAGCGGGCAGCGACCATCTGGTTCGCGCCTGGAACCGCACCTACGGCCTGCCGGTGGTGGTGACCAACTGCTCCAACAACTATGGTCCGTATCACTTCCCGGAAAAACTTATCCCGCTGACTATCCTTAACGCCCTGGCGGGTAAACCGCTGCCGGTATATGGCAACGGGGAGCAGATCCGTGACTGGCTGTATGTTGAGGACCATGCCCGTGCGCTGTACAAAGTGGCGACCGAAGGCAAGAGCGGCGAGACCTACAACATCGGCGGTCATAACGAGCGTAAAAATATCGATGTGGTGCGCACCATCTGCGCCATTCTCGACAAGGTGGTGGCGCAGAAGCCGGGCAACATCGCCCACTTCGCCGACCTGATCACTTTTGTCACCGACCGTCCGGGACATGACCTGCGTTATGCCATTGATGCCACGAAAATTCAGCGCGATCTGGGCTGGGTACCGCAGGAGACGTTCGAGAGCGGGATTGAGAAAACCGTGCACTGGTACCTGAACAACCAGACCTGGTGGCAGCGCGTGCTGGACGGCTCCTATGCCGGCGAGCGTCTTGGCCTCAATGACTGATATCTGACTGATTAAGGAATAGATTTATGAAAGGTATTGTTCTGGCCGGCGGCTCCGGCACGCGTTTATATCCGATCACCCAGGGCGTCTCCAAGCAGCTGCTGCCAATCTATGACAAGCCGATGATTTTCTACCCGGTGTCCGTCCTGATGCTGGCGGGGATTCGCGATATCCTTATCATCTCCACCCCGGACGACATGCCTTCCTTCCAGCGCCTGCTGGGTGACGGGTCGCAGTTCGGGGTGAACTTCA
>ERZ791753.638-NODE-638-length-29691-cov-9.987785_pt1 | contig 29691 bp, 19 predicted proteins | sample MGYA00509951_ERZ791753 | MGnify/ENA primary metagenome ERZ791753 (study PRJEB30046, sample SAMN00792026) | human gut metagenome | study: EMG produced TPA metagenomics assembly of the A metagenome-wide association study of gut microbiota in type 2... | reverse complement strand
CGGGGTTCCCGTCGAGCGTGACGCTCCGGGAACCCCCTTTTCTTGTCTTTTGGTTCGTGTTTCCCGCGACGCGCGGGAGGCTCCCAATCCACAACACCCTTGCATCGCATGGTCCGTCAGCGTGACTGTTAGTAATGATGTGATGAGGCTCACGCGTTACGCCCGCGCGGGTTCCAGAGAATCACGTTACGATGGAAAACGGCAGAAGCCCGATAATTGACAATCAGCGAAAGGACCGATGATGACTCTCCTGCAGCATGAACTGACCGATTTTAAGGTGAACGCGTTCCAGAACAACGAGTTCCATGAGGTGACCAAGGCTGATGTGCTCGGCCACTGGTCCCTGTTCTTCTTCTACCCGGCTGATTTCACCTTCGTGTGCCCCACTGAACTTGAGGATCTGGCCCGCAACTACGCCAAGTTCAAGGAAATTGGATGTGAGGTCTACTCTGTCTCCTGCGACACCCACTTCGTGCATAAGGCATGGCATGACGCCAATGAAAAGATCGCCAAGATTCAATATCCGATGCTTGCCGATCCGACCGCTCTATTGGCCAAGGATCTCGACACCTACAACGAAGTCGATGGCATGGCCGAACGCGGTGACTTCATCGTGAGCCCCGAAGGCAAGGTCGTGGCTTATGAAGTCATCTCTTCCAATGTGGGCCGCAATGCCGAAGAACTGCTACGCCGTGTGCAAGCTTCTCAGTTCGTCCACGAACATGGCGATCAGGTTTGCCCTGCCAACTGGACTCCAGGCGAGGACACCATTGAACCTAGCCTTGATCTTGTTGGTCAACTGTGATCGTCGCTTGACGGACGGCTTGTCAAGCTAATCCGACGGGGTGCCCAGGAGAATCCTCCGGGCACCTCCTGAATAGCCAGATCAAGGCACGAAGGGAGTCGTTATGTCTCGAAATGATTTGTACGATGTCATAGTCATCGGCGGCGGTCCCGCTGGTCTGACGGCGGGATTGTATTTGGCCCGTGCCCGATATCGTGTACTGATTCTCGAGAAAGATGATTTTGGCGGACAGATCACCATCACCAATGAGGTGGTCAACTATCCGGGCGTTGGCCGCACCACTGGCCGTGCGCTTACCCAGACCATGCGTCAACAGGCGCAGGATTTCGGCGCTGAATTCCTTTCCGCCGAAGCCATCGGCCTCGACGTGCATGGCGATGTCAAAACCGTGCATACTTCGCGCGGCGACTTGAAAGCTTTTGGTATTCTCATCGCCACCGGTGCCAGCCCACGCAAACTAGGGTTCGAAGGGGAGTCCGAATATGCTGGCCGCGGTGTGGCCTACTGCGCCACCTGCGATGGCGAGTTCTTTGCCGGCAAGGAAGTACTGGTGGTCGGCGGAGGGTTCGCAGCAGCCGAGGAATCCGTGTTTCTGACCACATACGCCTCCAAAGTTACCGTTCTCGTACGGGAACAGGACTTCACTTGCGACGCTGCGGTGGCCGCCGCAGCAAAAAACAATCCGAAAATCGACGTGCGTTACCAGGTCGAGCTGCAAGGTGTCACTGCCGGGCAAGGTGGTTTACGTGAAGCTTCGATCCTAAACCGGGCCACTGGCCAGACCGAAACGTGGAAACCTGTTGATGGCGGCACATTCGGCGTGTTCGTGTTCGCCGGATATGTGCCCGCCACGGATTTGGTGCGCGGCGTGGTGGAGCTGGACGATTATGGTTACGTGGTCACGCACGGCTATCTCGAAACCTCGGTGCCGGGCGTGTATGCAGCCGGTGATCTGCGGGCCAAGAACCTGCGGCAAGTGGTTACTGCCACCGCCGATGGCGCTATTGCCGCAGTGGAGTTGGAACGGTACGCCAAGCGGATGAGCGAGAAAACCGGTTTGACGCCACAGCGCCCGGTCTCTTGCGCCTACGAGCAGTCCACAACGAAGACAGATGCTGCCTCGTTGGACGCTACAGCGCCTACACCTACGCCTGCGCCCGCCACCAAACGCAACACCGATGCCGCGGCGAACGCCGTTAGGAAGCCCGGCGAATTGTTCTCCGACGCCACCAGACAGCAGCTCAACGTGGTCTTTGGCCGCATGTCTCGGCCGGTCACGCTTGCTCTGGAACTGGACGATACGCCGCTGTCCACGGAACTGCGGGGATTCATCGATGCGTTGGTCGCGCTGTCCGGTGGCAAGCTGAAATCGACGGTGGATGATGGTGAGTACGAGAAGGATGATACGGGTCGTGCGGTATTCGACGTCGACAGCGTGCTGCCGGCAGCGCGTCCATGCGTGCGCATGGTGGTGGATGGCGAGCCGACTGGTCTCGCCTTCCATGGCGTGCCTTCCGGTCATGAATTTAATTCGTTCGTGTTGGGCCTGTACAACGTGGCTGGTCCTGGTCAGCCGTTGGGCGATGATCTGATCGAACGGGCAAAGTCCATTGCAAGCCCGCTGAGTATCATGATTCTCGTCTCGCTCACCTGTACGATGTGCCCGGAGACAGTGCTCGCCTCCCAACGCCTCGCCTCGCTAAACCCTGCCGTGCGCGCCGAGGCCTACGACGTTTCGCATTTTCCTGAGCTTAAGGACCAATACGGCGCAATGAGCGTGCCCTGCATCGTCATCAACCGTGGTGGCGAGCAGACCGTCGAATTCGGCAAGAAGAGCATTCCTCAGATGCTTGATCTCATCGGCGCGTGACAAGCGTGTGACAAACGGTGATAAGCGCGTGAGCACGCTTCGGCCCACGGGATTCCGTCGCCTGATTCTGTGAACCGAATGCCACGCGATGACGAATATGCCCGGAATCAGGTTTTGGCTTGATTCCGGGCATATTTATATGCGATGGCGCAGGCACCCAGTTCGTGGGATTATCCGCTGTAATCCCACGAACTAGGAACCACGAACCTATGGGGGACTAGGCGACGGCGACGCGCTTGCCTGCGGCCTTGACCAGCGAAATACTGATCAGCGCGATTATGAACAGCACGATGAGTACCGGAATCAACGCGGCATAACGGTGCGCCTGATCGGGGGTGTGCGTGACGACGAACGACGCCAGCTGATTGCCGGACAAGCCGGCGAATGCCCAGGCGCTCAAGGTCAGCCCATGCGTGGTGGATACGGTTTTCGTGCCGAAGTGCTGATCGAGCAGTACCGGCAGGGTGGAGAAGCCGCCGCCGTATCCGGCGTTGACGAGGAACAGCATCATCAACACGGCCCACAACAAAGCGCGGTCGATACTGTTAGTGCAAACCTGCAGCAGGCATACGGCGATCGATATCACGAAAATCACCTGATATACGGTTTCGCGGCGTTTGAGGTGATCGGACAGCGTGGAGAAGCCCACGCGGCCGGCGGTGTTGAACACGGAATCCACGGCGAGCACCAAACCGATAATGCCGGAAATGGCGGCCGCGAACGCGCTCGGGCTTAGCGGAGCGTACTGCGGGAACGCCTTCAGCACATCATGCAGGATGTCTTTCTCTTGGCTGATAAGAGCTAGACCACAGGTGATGTTGATGTAGAAGGCGAGCCAGATGCCCCAGAACACGGGTTTCTTAAGAATCGAGACGCGGCTGACATAGGAGGTCGCGGGATCATAGACCCAGCCGGCGGGGCGGCGTATGAGCAGGAATCCCACGAGCATCATTATCGCGTAAACCACGGCGAGCGTATAGAACATGTTCACCAGGCCGATCGAGCCGATCAGGTATTCCATCACCGGACTGGCAATGGCTTTGGCCAAGCCGAAACCGGCGACTGCGATACCGGTGGCGAGGCCCTTGTTGTCGGCGAACCATAGCATCAGGTTCTTGACCGGGGTCAGGTAGCCGATGCCCAGGCCGACACCCATGATCGCGCCGTAGCAGATGAACACGCCGGGCAGGAATCCCAAGGCGATGCTCACGCCCGTACCGGCGAAACCGACCACAAAGCAGACCATTGAGATAAGAGCAGATTTCTTGATGTTTTTCTCAACCATCGGCCCGGCGAATGCAGCGGATATGCCGAGAAAGAAGATGGCGAGAGAGAAGCCCCATTCCACGGAGGCGGGGCTGGCGTGAAGCTGGTCCGCGATCAACTGCTTGAACACGCTCCAGCAATAGACGGTGCCGATTGGGATATGGATCAATAGTGCGGGGATGATTGCGCTGGTCCAACGATTCTTGGTAAACCTTGCCATGCATAGGCGAATCCTTTCGCAACTGGCGTACGATGACCTGCCGGTTGGAACAAGAGGAGTTTCGTCGAGGAAACGGATGCACACCACATGTACTGCGAACAATTCGCTGAACATCTTTGGTGTTGTTTTCATCGGCGCCGCTGGCTCTTGTCGACGCCGACAAACAGCACTATAACGCCGTTACGGTGATTCCGTGGCCGATTATCGTGGGTTGCGACCGTGAGCTTATTCACATCGAAAACGGTTATGGAACGGTATCAATGTGAGTAAACTTGTGCTGCTGAACCATGAAAGCCTGACGGTTGAGTTTACAAGCGAGGCATCCCGACCTCAGATTGACGATGAGCTCGTGGACAACGTGGTGGCGTTGTCCAATACCGAAAAAACGGGTCGTTGTACCTTGGCATCGAAGACAACGGCACGGTAACCGGTGTTAGCAGGGAACATCGCAGCGTTGACGGGCTGGCGGTGTTTATCTTCTTCAGCAAGACGGTGCCGCAGGTCGCGTGGTGCGTGCTGAAATCATCCATGCGGACAACGGGTTGTCGGTGGCGTGTATCGAGGTAGACCGCAACTTGCAGATTGTGTCCAGTATCCAGGGGCGGGACAGCGCCGTCTGAAGGCGGATGGAACGCCCGAGGTGGTGCCGCTGTTCCCGAGCCGGTTCGTCAGTCGCCTATCCCAGTTGCGCAACTACGACTACAGCGCCCAGCCCGCGCGGAATCACGATTGGACGACTGGGATCCTGTCGCGCGCGAACGGTTGCGCGACAGGATTCGTCTCACCAATTCCGGCGATACATTGCTGCTGTTAGATGACGATGACCTCGACCATGCGTTGTTGATGGTGGTGGACGGTCCCTACGGTCCGCAACCATCGCTTGCCGGAGTGCTGACCATCGGCAAGGTGGATGCGATCCGACGTTCCATGCCCATGGCATCGGAAGTGTTTCAAGTGATGAAAGGGGCGTCTTTGGCCGTCAACGCCGAGCCCTTCGCGGATGCCGTTGGTTGATATGTTCTCGCACATCAACGCATTGAAGCCTTGGAATCCGAATCACGAAATCATGAGCGGTCTGGTTCATGTCAATCTGCCTGATTTTGGCCGTCAGGCGTTCCGCGAGGCAATGGCCAATGCGTTCTGCGATCCTTCGTCGCCATTGAGCAATGGCATTGTCGGGAAAGTTGGACGAAGTCGGCGAAGCGGATAGGTGGATTTGGGAACGGCTGGGGCGTATATGGGAACGCCTCGGCTGCTGGACCGGTTCATCACAGCAGCCGAGGCGTTTGATAAAGACTCAAATCTTACCTGCTGAAAACCTTCTTGAACAAGGTGTCGGTGGCGCCCTGTCCAACGGCATCGTCGGCTTCATCGCCGTTGCCGCGGGCATGACCGGTGACGCGACCGCAGCCGACATGACCGCCGCGAACATCCACACCTTCGAAGTCTGCGTCTTCTATGTGCCGCTCGACCTGATCGTGCTCAGCCTGCTGGTGTTCATGTTCAAGGTGAAGATCAACGAGAAGATGCACGCCGAAATCGTCGAGCAGCTCGAAGCCAAGCTCGCGGCCGGTGAGGTCTCCGACGAGGAAGCCAAGACGGTCGAGACGGTTGAAGCCGTCAACGAAAAGGCTAAGACTCTGACTGAGTAAATAACCAATACTTGCCACTCCTTCCTTTCTCTCTGATGGAGGCCCCAATTTCGATTGGGGCCTCCATTGGTATATGCACTGTTTTATGACCGTTCAAAGTTTGTTAAATGAACAAAACGAACGATGTCCCGGAGCATAATGCAACCAATGTTGTTTCGCTTTTTCGCTCAAGGCATATCTTGCCATGTTCTGAGGTGAACCATGTATTTTAGCGAATGACCAATCGAAGGATCGAATTAGATTTCATTGTTTCGGATGAGAAGGTCCCAGCTTCACAGGGGGTATTAATGACATTCATCTCACGAGCGGCGCGCTATGTGCTCAGAAAGCGAGTGCGCACCGCAGTGCTGTTCATTGTGCTGACCATCATAACGGCGAGTATGCTGTCCGCAACCGCAGTTTCTCGGGCAGCGCAACATGAGGCCGGACAGATTGAGAAACAGGCGGTCGGCGGATTCGTGCTGGCCAGTAACCTGCAAGGCAGCATGCTGACACCTCGCGGAGGCGGAATGGTTCGTCCCGCTGATGTGCAACGAATCTCGAAGCTGTCCGGTGTTGACTCGTACATGGTCAGGCAGAACGCCACCGCCGATCTCGTGGGAGCCAGCGTGGTGAAGGTCCCCGGCGGCGATGATTACGATGCGGAGAAAGAACAGCAGTTCGGCAATACGGCCAACGTCATAGGCACAAACGATTCGTCGAAACTCAATGTGTTCACGTCGCACACGCTCGGCATGGTCGACGGACGTCATCTCAAGGCATCCGATAAGCATATGTCGATGGTCCATGAGGATCTCGCCAAAACCAATGGACTTAAAGTCGGCGATACCCTCACGCTCAAGGCCAATCCATATGATGCCGACAATGAGTCGCATTCGACGGCAACCGTCAAAACCACCATCGTTGGAATATTCAAAGGAGACAGCGACAGAAAGGTATCCAGCCGCGCGGAACTCACCTCCAACACTGTGTACACCGATTTGGACACTACAAGTACTCTGTACCAGTACAAGGCCGGCAAGGAAATATATCAGGATGCCACTTTCGTTCTGGATAAGGGTGTCGACGTGGAGAAAACCATGGAAGCGGCGAAGAAGCTTCCAGTGGATTGGAACAACTACCAGATCACGCGCAATGACCAATATACGTCGAGCATGCTGAATGCCGCCCGAGGTGTGCGTTCCATGATGCTCGGCGCTTTGATCGGCGTGACCATTTCGGCCGTGATAGTTCTCAGTCTCATGCTCTTACTGTGGATGAACGACCGACGTCAGGAGATGGGCGTACTGGTGTCCCTTGGCATCGGCAAGCCATCCCTGATCGCCCAATATCTAACCGAGATGATTCTGATCGGTCTGCCGTCCCTGGCTCTCGGATGGTTGTGCGCACGAGGAGTGGCCCAATGGCTTGGCACTTCGGCCCTCCGTTCCGTGAACGCCTCCGCGGCGAAGGAGCTGAGCAGCATGGGGCAGGTTGGCGGCGATCTCGAATCCAATATGTCGGTTCGTACCTTGGATTCGCTCACGGTATCGATCGACACGACTGCCGTACTGTATGTGTCGCTCGGCCTGCTGGCGGTGATGCTGGTATGCGTCGCCATATCGTGCATACCGATGCTGCGCAAGTCGCCGCGAAGCCTGTCGGAGCTCCGATGACGGGCATGAACGTGTGGAATCGTGCCACGCTGGCAATCGTGCGTAAACCGGTACGCAGCGGAATCATCGGACTGCTGATGCTGATGGTTTTCACCAGTCTTGTGGCTCAGGTTGGAGTGTCAACGGCACTTCAGAAAATGTCCGACGATATCGGCAGAAGCATGGGAATAGGTTTTACTGTCGACACAGGCGAGAATCCTGCAAGTCTAAAGGAAGCGAGCCGGTTCTCGCGCATCCCCGGCGTAGGAAAAACCGTTTACGAGCGTAAGACCTTGGCAGGGGTGGATGGAGCGCATCCGGTTGTCCCCGAACATGGTCCTCGGCTGGATTCCGGTCTATCCACGCAGGTCAGCGTGCTGGGCACCACTGACTCCTCGTTGTCCGAAGAGTTCCAAAGCGGTCTGTACCGGTTGGAACAAGGACACCACATTTCAGGTAATGGCCGGAACGTACTGATTCACCGGGATTTCGCACGTGAGAATGGGCTATCGGTGGGATCAACACTCCGGCTCAGTCAGGAAGACCGCGATTCCACCGTTCGCGTGGCCGGAATCTTCTCTGGCAATGTGCAGGCACAGAGCCCTATGCCATCGGACGCATCGGAGAATCTTATCTATGCGGGTGCCCAAGTGGTTTCCGCGCTGACTGGAGAGGAACGGGTCGGCACGATCCGGTGCCTCTCGGATAATCCGCAGGCTCTCTCCGCCGCAGTGGCCCAAGCGAAAAAAATCGCTGGAAGCAAGTATGGCGTCACCGATGACTCGGCGCGGCTTTCCGGCGTGCTGCAGTCGGTGGAAACGGTGCGCGATCTGGTTCGTATGGTGCTGTTGTCCGTTTGCTTGGCTGATGTGTTGGTACTGGGCATGGCGCTTGTCTTCTGGATCCGCTCACGTATTCATGAGATAGGCACCCTTCTGGCTCTCGGCATCGGCAAGATGCAGATTATCGCCCAGTTCGCAATCGAAACCGGTCTCATGGCTGTGGTCGCAGCCCTGTGCTCGCTGGGCACGGGCTCCCTATTGTCTGGATACGTGTCCTCGCTTCTGCTGCACGATTCTGGAGTCGCGCCTCTTGAATCATTGCAGGTGGAGGCTCTGCCGCCAGAACAGACGCTGCTCATCCTGCTGCTCGGATGCGCGGTCATCGCGATTGCGCTTGCCGTGTCGTGCGCCGCGGTGCTGGCCAAATCCCCGAAATCCATTCTTTCCTCTATGCGTTAGGAGATATTAATCATGACTATCTGTCTGCAATTGGACCATGTCAATTACTCATATGGCGCGGCGAAGATCCGCGTTCTTTCGGACGTGAACGCTGATTTCGAATCCGGAAAGATGTATGCGATAACCGGTCCATCGGGAGCGGGAAAGAGCACACTGCTGTCCCTGTTGGCCGGTCTGGATGCCCCCTCTGATGGAGTGGTCCGTTTCGAGGGTGAGGATATAGCTACGACGGGTTATTCAAAGCACCGTCGCGAGCACGTGTCCTTGGTGTTCCAGGACCATAATCTGATCGACTATCTCACTCCCGAAGAGAATCTGCGTTTGGTCAATCCCAAGGCCGATATGAAGATCCTCGAGGATTTGGGACTGAGCCGTGAGGAATCGAAGCGCAACATCATGCACTTGTCGGGTGGCCAACGTCAGCGTGTGGCGGTCGGCCGTGCCCTAGTGGCGCCCGGCCGCGCGATTCTGGCGGATGAACCGACTGGCAGCCTGGATCCGGAAATGACTGATGAGGTGATTGATCTTTTGCGGCATGCCGCTCATCAACTCGGTAAATGTGTCATTGTGGTGACGCATTCCAAGCGTGTCGCCGATTCCGCCGATGCCGTTTACACTCTCAGGCACAAGAAGCTAGCCAAGGCATAGCTCGCTCGCCTAAACCGTGTCTTCCGTCCGAACAGCGATCCACCATCGGTGGCCTCTCGGACTTCCGTTACGGCAGGGGCCTCTTGACACGTGGCTGCTGCGCCACGTATGAACGCGTTGGGCCGCGGCATCGCCGCCGCTGCCTACGTGTCCATGGGTGGGGCGGCATGCTGGCCGGCTTCTACTTGCTGTCCGCGAACAACGTGGGCTGGGCGACGTGCACGGCATCGTGGATGGTTCGTTATTACAACGGCAGTTCTCGATAAACCAAATCGTCACGGACTGCAAAGCCCTGCCGTTCCCAGAAATCGTTGCCGGCGTCGTTGTCTGCGGGCACTCCGACAGCGACTTTCGGCAGGCCGATCGCACGAAGCGTTTCAACCACACGGCCCACCAACATCGAGCCAATGCCCCTACCGCGTGCGTCGGGGTCGACCGCCGTGTGGTAGATGCGTGACCGTCTTCCGTCGTGACCGGCAAGAATCGCGCCAATGATCCTTCCGTCATCGTCCTCAGTTACGAAACAGGTGTCGGGATTGCGTTTGAGAAACGTCTTTATCGCATCCTCGCAATCGTCTATATCCCTCATGGTGAAACCTGTGCATCGTGTCCACAGTCCGTATACCAGCGGATAATCCTCGATTTTCATATGGCGTATGGTCATTGCGATTGGTTCGGTCATATTTCCTTCTCTCCTTCTTAAACGCCAATTCCGATTCTCGCATCGTTCGCGGTACTTCCCGTGTGGGTATGCCATATTTGTGTTGCGCGGCCGTCTGCAGCGCGCGTGTCGGGGAAGCCCCCTGAAGGATAATCCTCGATTTTCGGGGATACCCCGGATGTGAACATACGGCAACGGTATGGTGAACTGTGCTTAACTGAAATCATGCATATGAAGAACGGAAGCATCGCGAGAGCGGCGGCTGTGGTAATCGCAACCGCCATATTGTGCGGCATTGTGCCTATGATTGGCGTCGCACTGCGCAATTCGGCAATCGCGACAATGCGTGAGACCAATATTTTGCAGGCTTTAGCGGCGCTGCCAGAAGGGTTGCGCGACTGCTCTACGGTACTTGCGTATTTGTTTTCAACGGTAGGCTGCATCGCAATCGTCGCCGCGCTTGCCGCTGTCGATTTGCGTATTACCGGCAGCAGGCGCGTCGTCATCCGCGATGTCGTCGTGTCGGCGGCGCCGATACTGTACGTGACCGGTGTCAAATGGCTGGTCGAACGCCCCCGTCCGATCACGTCCGTCGGCAGTGATCTATTGCCGGGCGATCCAAGTTTTCCGAGTGGTCACACGGCAGCCGCGGTGATCGTATCGGTCATGATGATTCTTACCGTGCGTAATTTCGCGCGCAAACGCTTTCCCGACGGAGAAGATGACGGGCGTGCAAACGGAAGACGGGTGTTCCTCCGCAGGGCGGTCATCGGCGCTGTCGCGCTTGTCGTGGCGGTCGCCTGTTCTCGATTGCTGCTCGGCTTGCACTATCCGACCGACGTGATTATTTCCGCCACCATCTGTCCACTCATTTCCTACGCCGTATGGTGTGTATGGAACGCATACGAAAGCGCGGCGGAGCGGTAAAAACGTATCTGCCATGTGAGTTCCTTTGATTCCCAAATCAGTTAAGGAATGTCCGATTGTGCGGGCAAAACGACAGGTTGTGTAATGGAGCGCAGGTTGGCGGCGAAAGGCTGGTTCAATCAAACTAGCGGCGGATGCTCACATGCGATGCAGCCAAGAACATCCGCAACAAGAACAGCGCAGGCTCAGGGAGGGCCAAGCGGGTTCGAGGAGTTAGTGCAAGGGAGAACCAATGGAACTCGAAGAACTTTCGGTCGTTGAAAAGGCCGCAATGCTTTCCGGTGGATCCGAATGGGATTCGCGAGGCAACGACCGCGCAGACATCCCCAGCTTCGTGATGAGCGACGGCCCCCACGGCGTGCGCCGCCAGCTCGGCGAAGGCGATCATCTCGGCATCGGCGCATCCAAGCCGGCCACCTGCTTCCCGACCGCAGGAACCGTGGCCAATTCTTGGGATCCGGCGCTCGCCGAAGAAATGGGCGAGGCCCTCGGCAGCGAAGCGCACGATCTTGACGTGAACGTGCTGCTCGGCCCGGGTCTGAACATCAAGCGCAACCCGCTGTGCGGACGTAACTTCGAATACTATTCCGAAGATCCGATCGTCGCCGGACGTATGGCGGCAGGCCTGATCCGCGGCATCCAGAGCAACGGCATCTCCGCATGCCCGAAGCATTTCGCGGTTAACAGCCAGGAACTGCGCCGCCAGGCCAGCAACTCCGTGGTCGACGAGCGTACCATGCGCGAATTGTATCTGACCGGTTTCGAAATCGCAGTGCGTGAAGCCAAGCCGCTGACCATCATGACCTCCTACAACGAGATCAACGGCGTCTACGCGCACGAAAACAAACATTTGCTCCAGGAGATTCTGCGCGACGAATGGGGCTTCGACGGCATGGTCGTCTCCGACTGGGGCGGATCCAACTCCGCGGTCGCAGCAGTCAAGGCAGGCGGATCGCTGGAAATGCCGTCTCCGGGCTTCACTTCCGTGCGTGAGCTGGAAGGCGCGGTCAAGGCGGGAACTCTGTCTGAAGCCGATATCAACGCGCGTGCCGCAGAAGTCGCAAAAATCGCGGCAGCGACCAAGCTGGTCGGTGTTGGACGTAACGATCTGCTCAAAGACGATATCGCAGCAGCGCATCACGACGTGGCACGCAAGGTGGCCGAAGGCTCCAGTGTGCTGTTGAAGAACGATAACGCGACCCTGCCATTCAAGGCCGGCACCCGCGTGGCGGTGATCGGCGATATGGCCGCAACCGCACGTTATCAGGGTTCCGGCTCCTCCAAGGTAAACGCCACCAAGGAAGAGAACATTCTTGAAGAGGTCAAGAACGCCGAAGGCCTCGTGCTTGCCGGCTATGAGCAGGGCTATGACCGCCAGGGCAAGGCTGACCGCGTGCTCGTGGAAGACGCAGTCGCGCTGGCTGGCAAGGAAAGCGTTGATGCGGTGCTTGCAGTCGTCGGTCTTGACGAACGCAGCGAATCCGAAGGCCTTGACCGTTCCACCATGGCGATTCCGCAGGTGCAGAACGATCTGGTCGAAGCGCTGAAGGGCGCGGGCAAGCCGATCGTGGTCGTGCTTGTCGCCGGCTCTCCGGTGGAACTGCCGTGGATTGACGACGTTGCCGCAGTGCTTTACGTGGGTCTGTCGGGTCAGGCCGGCGCTTCCGCGACCGTGCGCGCGCTGACCGGTGAGATCAATCCGTCCGGCCACTTGGCCGAAACCTGGCCGATGCATTACGAGGATTGCCCGAGCTCCGGTTGGTATCCGGCGATTGGTCGCGATGCGATCTATCGCGAAGGCCCGTTCGTTGGCTACCGTTATTACGAGACCGCCGGTGTGCCCGTGCGCTTCCCGTTCGGTTACGGCTTGAGCTACTCCACGTTCACCTACAGTGCCGCCACTGCTGGTGAGAACGGCATTGACGTGATGGTCAGCAACGATTCCGATGTTGCCGGTTCGACCGTTGTACAGCTGTACGTGCGCGGTCCGCAGGGTGGTGTGTTGCGTCCGGATCGCGAGCTCAAGGGCTTCGCCAAGGTTTCGCTTGCCGCACACGAAAGCAAGAGCGTGCACATCGATTTCGACCGTTACACCTTCCGTCACTTCGACGCTGCCAGCAACGAATGGAAGACGGAAACCGGCGAGTGGACGCTGATGGTGGGCGACAACGCCGAACACCTGCCGCTTACGATTCCGCACACCGTCGCAGGCGATGTCAATCCGGTTGCCGCGGATACTGCGCTCGGCCATTATCTCAGCGGCCACGTCAAGGAAGTGACCGACGCCGAAATGGCCGTGCTGTTCGGCCATGAGGTTGTGGCACCGGGCAAGCCGGTGACGTTCGGCGTGAACGATCCGATCATGTCGTGGGTGGATTCCAAGGGCTTCGTGGCACGTACCGTCGCCAAGACGCTCACCAAGCAGGAAGCCAAGATTCGTCAGAAGACCGGCGCTCCGGACCTCAACACCCTGTTCATCCTGAACATGCCTCCGCGAGCCATGAGCAAGATGACCCAAGGCATGGTCGATTCCGCGATGGTCGACGCCATCGTCAAAATCGCCAACGGACACACCTTCCGCGGATTGGGCGGCGTCATCGCCGGCTTCTTCCGCAACCAATCCGCAAACAAGCGTACTGCAAAGGAGCTGAACAATGACTGATAACAACGCAACGCAGCCGGCTGAGAAGGTCGGTCCGATCCGCCAGTGGATCAAGGACCACCCGAACATCTGGGAGTTCATCCTGTTCAACGTGCTGTCGAACATCTCCACCATCACCCGTTTCGTGGTGACGTGGATCGGCACCGCCATCTTCATCAGTGGCATGGGCCTGACGCAGCCGTTCCACTTCCTGATCTTCAACTACGACACTCAGGGCAACGGTCTGGGCGGCTTCCTCACCTTCCTGCTTGCCGAGGCGCTCGCCCAGGTGGTGAACTTCTTCGTGCAGATGAAGTGGGTGTTCAAGTCTGACTCCAGCTTCAAGGATGCCGCTTGGAAGTACGTGATCCTCGCTGTGATCATCGTGGTTGTGAACCTTGTGCTGCCGGGCTATGTGACCGGTCTGTGCCAGGGTTGGGGCATGGGCGCTGGCATTGCTGGCACCATCGCTTCCGTGGTCAACACCCTGCTCGCCGTGATCGTGAGCTACCCGCTGCTCAAGTTCTGGGTTATGCCGAAGAGCAAGTCCAAGGAGACGGCCAAGTAACCCTTCATAGCTGACTTCTTTTTCTTCCCTTCCTCAACCCGCCCGGTCTTCCCCCTTTTTCCGGGCGGGCTTTCTTATGCCCTTTTTGCTGCTTTCCTGTAGTTTCTTATGATTTCTGAATATCGAAATGCAATCGTCAGCAGTGTTGCCGGCGTAAAATCGAAAACGAGATTGGCGTAAAATCGAAAGTCAAAACAGCGTAAAATCGAAAACGGGATTGGCATAAACTTGAAAGTGCGGAATGATGAGTGATTTGGCGAGGTCCTAAAGCTTCGTCAACCATTAAACGGGGTCGTTCTCTTCCTCTCTCATGACCTCGTTGGAAAAGCCCTGCATAGCTGCGGGGCTTTTCTTTTTGCTCAGAAAGACATACGCTAACCGGCCCCAGCAAATGAACGTTTTTTGTTCTTTTGTCAATCTCTTCCGTATAGTTGTATGCAGTAATCTCCCGAAAGGGGATTGCGAATCTATGAGGGGAGACAATGAGCTCGGAATTGAAGTTCGTCCGTTGCGGGTTTAACGGAGGAACGGAACAGGAATCTGGACGGCAGTGCCTGTCTTTGAAGCGTTGCCTTGCTTCGGTTATTGCTGTTTCCTTGTCCATCGTGTGCATGGTGCCTGCAGCATATGCTCAGAATATAGACGATGTGAGTAGCTCTCCTAACGCCGTAATTTCTGGAGGGGGGGGGGTAATACTGTCGTAGCTGCTCCTTCTGCCCGCAATGTCAACGTTGACGATAAGACGTCAGAAGAGGCCAATACATCAAACGGTGCGCCAACACCTTCCGAAACGAATCAAGACGCACAGCAGGATTCATCTCCTTCATCTTCTACTACTGGTGATTCTTCCGAATCCTCAAATGGTGCGACAGACAATAAGGCGGACGACTCAGCAGAAGCTACCGCTGGCAATTCCGCTAATGATGGAGCCCAAACGCAGGCTCCAAACGATGCTTCTTCTCAAGATGCCAAGAACGATTCCTCAAATGCGACGGATCAATCGCCGGCGAAGGCCGATGTGCAGGTCGCCGCGACGGCGCTTGGCGGCCGTGACTTTGAGGGTCAGGTCACCAAGGAGATCAACGGCAAGACCTACATCCTGATTGGTAACGAGCAGCAGCTGCGTGCGATTGGTTCTGGCAAGAAGGTTATTGGCCGCATCGACAAGGTCACGCAGACTTGCACGCAACAAGGACCCCTCAATTATCAGTGGGTGGACGGCACGCCGTCTTCCGAATACGCCGGTGACGCCGATCTCTCCGATTCAGATATTTTGCGCGATACTGATGCCTCCGACCACGACAGTCCACTGCTGGCATGCACGGCGTTAAGCGTCAACAGGACCCGCACCAAGTATTACGGCGTGGGTGCTGATGGCACGCAAACGGACTACTCCGCTGCCAACACCGGCCTGACCTATTCCGCAGACGCCAACTACCTGATCTTCCGTGACATCGACCTGTCCAAGAACGCGGCAGATACCAACAACACCGAGTGGACTCCGCTCATGTTCTCCGGCACTATGCTCGGTGCGGTCTCCAATGACGGCGACACCGAAGCCAGCCTGTGGAAGGCTGTTGGTGCCGATGGCGCAAGCGTGGTTCACGCTACCGCAGCTCGGCCGGTCATCAGCCATGTGGTCGTCAATCAACAGGGCAAGCAGCTGGACGTCAGCAAGCAGCAGGGCATCGGCTTCTTCGCCTCGATCACGAACAAGACCGTGATGAACAACACCAGTCTGGGCAGCGCCGGTACGGCCGTGGTGTCGAACCTCAAGCTGCAGGACGTGTCTGTGACGAATCAGGCAAGCAAGTCATATATTCCGCCGACACTGCTCGGCACACTCACTTCGGCAGTGGGTGGACTTTTGGATCTTCTGCTTAAGGCGTTGAAACTGCTGACATTCGGACAAGTAAATCTTGACCTCAATCTTCAAGGTCTGCTCACCCTGCACAAAGACAATCCTTCCAATCTCGCCACGGGTGCGTTCGCCGGCCGTATTTACGGCGATGCCAAGGTCACGGATTGTGAAGTGGCGGATGTTTCGGTATCCAGCGTAAGCCGTATGACCGGTGGTTTCGTGGGATATGTTGAGGGCGCAACCCGATACGATGCGGTCTCCGGCATCGTGGGAACGCTCACCAATGTACTCTCGAAGATCTTGGGTGTCATCCCATTCCTCGGGCTGGGCGATTTGGTGGACTGGTTGCTGTCCGGCACGCTCGGACTGAATGCCTTGATTCCGGTCGGCTACTACAACCCGGTCATCTCGAACAGTTCGGTGAACGGGTTCAAAAAGAACGTGGTGATCGGCAACAAGAATAATCCGCAAGCCGGCGGCTTCGTCGGTGCACAGATTGGCGCAATCATCGAGAACTCCTCGGTGACGAGCACGAACGGTTTCACCGTGCGGGCAACGCAATACGCCGGTGGCTTCGCCGGAATAAGCCGCAATGGCAATGTAGGTGGTCTGCTCAACTCGCTTGGTATTGATTTGCTGTCTGCACTGCGTCCGCAGAGCCTCATCGAGAACAGCAACCTGACCGTCGACGGCGATGGCAAGGTCACTGTATCTGCCACGGACTATGCCGGTGGATTTAGCGGCGCGATGGCCAATGCCTACGCGGTCAATAATACGATTTCAGCCACGGCTGCCGTGTCTACTGACAAATCCCACGCCGGAGGATTCACCGGATTTGCCTCCGTGGGATGGGGCCTAGAACTCGGCACGGATGATGCCACGAACGCATCGCTGCTGAAACAACTCACCAAGGCTGTGGCCAAGCTGCTGAGCGGCAGCGGTAGTGGTGCGGGAGAACTGCTGTCCATCGTTGGCGTGAATCCCTCCGTGATTCTCGGCACGCAGATGAAGGGCTCCTTCACCGTTAAGGCTGGTGGCGATTACGCGGGCGGTCTCGTGGGAGAAGGATCGGGCACGGTGATCGGCGACTCCTCGCAGGATCATCTGCAGAACCTCACGTTCTGGAAATACAACAATCCCCGTGGGCTCCCTCAGCAGCGCTCCACTGCCATCAACGGTCTTGAATCAGTCAGCGCCGGCGGCTCCTACGCGGGCGGCATCGCCGGCAATCTGCAACCGACCACAGTGGCTGGGTTGCTCAACAGTGTGGTGAAAATTGGCGATATCGCCACGCTCAAGAAGTTCGACCAGTTTGCCCCGTTCACCGTGGAGAACGTGACTGTTGCTGCCCCGGCATCCGGCTTGACAGTGACGGCTGGCTCATACTATGCGGGCGGTGCCATCGGATGCGCCACCGGTGGTGACGTGACCAACACCAACCTCACTAATCTGGCCACGGTCACGGCCAAGGGAGAAGCCGGCGGTTTCATCGGCTTCTCCGGACCGGGCGACGCCGTTGGCGCCGGCGGCCTTAATGTGCTTGGGCTTATCAAGCTATCCGGTCTGCTATCGGTTGCCCAATATTCTTCGGTTGCAGTCACTGCATCGAATGTGAACGGCATCGCCAACGGATTCACGGTCAAGGCGACCGGCAAGAACGAGAACAACGAGACCACCGATTACGCTGCGGGCGGCTTCTACGGCCAGGCCAACAGCACCAAGACCCGCGAAAGCCATGTGACGAACCTCAAGTCGGTCACGGCCGATACCAGCACATCCGATGGCATAGCGGGTGGCTTCGTGGGCTTCTCCACCACCGGCGGCCTCGCCGACGCACTTAGCAACGCCGATGATTCCAGCGTATTGGACAACCTCATCAAGGGCGGACTGCTGTCCGTGAACGACCTGCTCGGTGCCATGCCGTATCTGATTCCAAGCTATACGGATACCACTGTGTCGTATGTCAACGGTGGTTACGTCGAAGGTGATATCGCGGGAGGCTACGCCGGCAATTTCCAAAGCGGCAAAGTCAATCAGTTCGATAAGAAAGATCTCGAGAACGACCCAACACTGGCAGACGTGCAGTCCCGCGTCCAAGCCAACCCCGTGGCTGTTGTCAACCTCGACCATGTGACCGGCGGCGCATACGCGGGCGGTTTCGGCGGCAAGGTCGTTTCCGGCGCACTCGCTTCGGCTGGTAACGGCGGTCTGAGTCTGCTCGGCAAATTCGGTACGGTGGATCTCGCCAACCTGCTACAGGTGGTGCAGGGCTATGTGCCGTTCATCTCCTACGCGGGCGTGCATTCCGATGCCACCACCGTGGAGACCACCAGCGGCAACAAGATTTCCGACCCGGATGATCCCGGCTTCACCGTCTCCGCCACCCGACTTGACCAATCCGATACGCAATCCGGTTCCGCCGGCGGCTACATCGGCTACGGTTCCGGTGTGCAGGTGTCCCATTCCAGTGTCACTCAACTGCGCCACACCGATGTCAAGGCACCGAAGAATCTGGAAACCACCGGATCAATCGACGACACCTATCTGAGCAAAGACAGCTCGTATGCAGTCACTGCCGCGCGGTATGCCGGTGGCTATATCGGCAAAATGGATATCGGCTCGGCAGCAGCCGTGGGCGGCGGCCTGAGCCTGCTCGGCCAGAACGTCAATCTCAACGACGTGCTGGATGTGCTCGACGTTGTCGTTTCGACCATCGAGCACTCCGACGTGACCGGCGGCATCGGCGGATACTCCGTGCTGGCCAGCACCGCAGACCATAGGAACGCCAACAACAAGCCCGATCCACTGGGCATGGCCGGCGGCTTCGCCGGAGACATCGAAGGCGGCCATATCCAGGACTCCAGCTCGCACGAGTTCGTATACATCATCGGCCAGGTTTCGGCCGGCGGCTACGTGGGCACCATGCAGCCGGGAGCCGTGGCAAACGTACTCGGCGACGGCAGCGTGCTCAAGAAGCTCGTCAACCTCGACAACCTGCTCTCGCTCGTGCAGGACTTCGTGCCGACGATTCGCAACAGCTCGACCGATGCCGCAGTGTGCGGCGGCGCGGTGCGCGCACAGGCGGCATCGGATACAACCACACGCCGCGGCATGGCCGGCGGCTATGCAGGTCGTAACCGCGGCGGCCATATCTGGGGCAACAACACCGCAGCATGGAAGCAGGAGAACACCGACGGCAAATACAACGGGCCGCAACGCGTAGCCTATGCCGCGCGCATCCGCAGCGTATACGGTGCCGAAATCGCCGGCGGCTACACCGGCTTCATGGAAGCGGCCGATACCGCTGAAGGCGGTTCGCTCTCCTTGCTCGGCGGTCTCATCAAGGCCGGCAACCTCGCCGGCGTGCTGTCCGTGGTCTACCCGACCGAGGAGCACACGAAGGTCACCGGTCCGCTGCGCAATATGAGTTACGACCAGTGGAAGACGTGGGTTGACAACATCGGCAAGTACGGTGCGTATGGCAAGGAATTCACCGAGGTAGCTACGGGCGATGGTGCGGTCTCTGTTACCGACCAGGATTCCCTGGACAAGTTCCTCGAATCCTACATCTTCGGATTCAACGTCGTCGCAGGACGTGCGGAGTATCGGACTGGCGCGAACTTGCATGATTCCGGCGTCGCCGGCGGACACGTCGGTCTGATGCGCACCGGCACGATCACCGATGGCCAGTCGATGGATGTCAAGACCGTCTCTGCCATGCGTGCGGCAGGCGGTTATGCAGGCACGATGGAATCCGGCTCGGCATCCTCGTTCGGCTCTATCCAACTATTCGGCGACAAAGGCATCAAACTTGATTTGGGACAGATGCTCGACGTGGCACAGGTATTTGTGCCCGTCGTCAAATCTTCGAGCGTGGCCGGCTACCGCAAGGGTATGAAGGTCGTGGCCACCGGTGAAGACATCACGCACGGTACCGGTAATGCCGGAGGCTATGCCGGTCTCGCGGTCGGTGGCCAGATCTGGGGCGATCTCGACCAGAACGGCCAGAAGCTTGTCGAGGGTGTCACCGCTGCCGGCGCCAACGTTTCCAACCTGCGCAAGGTGGAAGGGCGCAACAATGTCGGCGGATTTATCGGCGTGGCCACTGCCGGTGCGGTTGCGGATGTGGACACCAATGCGTCCGAGGGATTCCTGCAAGGAATCCTCGACTCGCTGGTATCGAACCCGGCAAGTCTGGTCAGCGTATTGCAGGCCACGGTTACGACGATTCGCGGTGCACATGTGAGCTCGGATGACCCGGCATGGGGATACACGGTCAATGGCGCATATGAGAGCAAGGACGATAAGGGTAATACCACAGCCAAGTATGCCCTGAACGCCGGCGGTTTCGCTGGTTCGTTGCAAGCCGCGATCCTCGGTGACAAGGATTCCGCCAAAGGTACCGGCAGTGAAGCGGATCCGAACAATGACCCGGCTTCTCTTACTGTTAACGGGCTGCGCGCTGTCGAAGGCGGGCAATACGCCGGTGGCTTCTTTGGTCTTGCTGATGTATCCAGCGTCGCTTCCGTCGGCGGCGGCGAGGCCGGCGATAAGCAGGATACCAACCTGCTGCTCAAACTGCTCAAGGTCGGCAACGTGGGCGTGCTCGAAGCATTCCGCACCTTCATCTATGACGGTCAGGTCAACGGTGTGAGCGACGGCATCCAGATTGTCGCCCATGATTCCACCACAAAGGGCATGCTTGACTCGAAGCGTTACACCGGTGCGGTCGGTGGCTTCGGCGGTGGACTGATCAATGGCTCTGTGAAGCAGTCTGCGGTCACCAACCTCAACAGTGTGACCGGCGTGAACTACGTGGGCGGCTTCATCGGGCATCTTGGCAAATCCGGCACGGTCGCCGCCGACAATGCACAACTCGGCACGGATGCGCTCAATCTGCTTGGTGCTACGGCCGGCGTACTTGACATCTGGGGCTCGCACGTTGGCGATTCGCGCGTCACCGGCATCCCGGACGGTTATACCGTCACCGCCACACACCATGGCGACAATTACGGCAAAGCCACCGACAAGGCTACCGGACGTGAGGTCGCAGGCGGTTTTGTTGGATACGTGGATTTGGCTAGGGTGAAGGGCTGCACGTCTGACAATCTCAAGAAGGTCACTAGCGGTGAGATTGCCGGCGGATTCGTCGGTGAAACCAGCCGTGCCTATTTGGTTGACGCGAAGGTCAACTCTGTACTTGTGGAACTGCTGCTGCAAGTGGTGAACGCGCTGGTCAAGCTCCTGTACCTCGACAAGGCGGAACAGGTCGGCGTCATCGATTTAGGCAAGTGGTTCCCGGCCATCTTCGGCAAGGTATTCGATCTCAAGGTGCTTTCGGAAGGCGACGTGCTGTACGTGAACCTGTTCGGACTGAAGGTGAGTGTTGCTCTGTCCAAGGCTGATGATGAAAACCAGCAGCAGACCGACGTGGCGATTGTCACCATCGGCGATAGTGTCATCAAACTGCCTTGCAGCAAAGACGGCATTGATATGGATGGGTCGGGCAGCAACCTGACCGTCCAGCTCATCAAGGGCAACCGTACGCGCGTCGAACAGTCCACCGTAACGGGCATCGCCAATGGCTATGACGTGTTCGGCGGAGGGGCAACTCAGGATACCGACGGTGTGAAGGATCTTTCCACAGGCTACACGGGCGGCTTCGCCGGACTGAACGACGAGGGCGTGCTGGCAGACGACCACATGGTCTACGCCGACACGATCCGCGGTGCCAGCGGACTGGTCGACCCGTTCTCGAACACCAAACTCAAGTCCGTATGGGACTTCAACACCATGAGCGACATCCTCGGACCGGTCGATGACGGCAACGGCGACAAGGCATACAACACCTATCGCATTTACCGCAAGGCGGCCGCGAACGCTAGTGAGGCCCGCACCTCCGCACAGGACGGCAACAAGATCTTCTCGCAGAAGAACACGGCAGACGATGCGCTGAACACCGGACTCGATCGTTGGGAAGTGAAGCTGTTCGACGTGGTCAACACATACGACAGCAGCGCTGTGCACAGCTCCGCATCCGGCGACGCTGGTACCACATGGGTTGGCATCAAGGATGCCGTGGTCGACTCCACGGACGGCAGCACCAAGACGAAGCTCGATGCCTACCAGTCCCCGGCCAAGGCCGTGCTCATGCTCGACGCGACCGTGACCGACAACAACGGCGGACTCACCCCCGAACCGGACGACGGCCAGGACCCGTGCGGCAAGGACGGCTGCCGGAGCGTTGACTTGACCGTGCAGAAGGTGTGGAAGGACGGCAACCTCGAACGGCCGCAGTCGGTCGAACTGAAGATCGCCGCGCACTATACCGATGGCCGTGGCAATACGGTGACGCCGCAGACGATTCAATGCTTCGGCGCGGATTGCACAACCGTGACGCAGAAGAATCCATGGACGGTGACGTTGGACTCCTCCGATGCCTCTTCCTGGAGCAACACCTGGCGCAAGGTGATTCAAGGACTGCCGGTCGCATTCGTGGATGGACAGGATGCCAACGGCAAGGACATCGTGCGTTACTACACGTACACCGTGGAAGAAACCGCCGTGACCTATAAGGACGGCGATACCACCAAGACCATCAAGCCCGCGGAGGCCGGATACCAAGTATCGGTCTCCTACAACACCAAGGAACGCGTGGCCATTGTTACCAATGCGGCGTTGCTTCCGGATACGGGAGGCGCGGGCACGATGTGGTTTCTGATGTTCGGCTTGCTGCTTATGGGAGCTGGCGTGGTCTGGTACGTGCGTGATCAACGCGTTCAATCCGGCACAGTCCGCTCGGGCTCCAGCCGTATACGAAAGCGAGGTGCCCATGCCGCGTGACGACTACATAGACAAACCGTATCTGCCAAACAGAAAAGATTTCCATTTAGAGGAAGGAACAGTAATGAAATCACTGATGAAAAGGGTTTTCGCTGCCGCTGCGGCGATTGCCACCGTATTTGGATTGGCTGCGACGACAGTCGCCACGGCCAACGCAGCGGATAATGCCACGCTGACGGTCAGCACTACTGACGCGAAGTTCGCCGGTAAGACCGTGAACGCCTACAAGATGTTCTCCGCCACCGTGAGCGGTGACGGTGGCAGCAAGGCTGTCTCCTACACGTTGACTGACGAGTGGAAGCCGTTCTTCAAGAACTCCACTGCTTCCGGACTGACTGGTGCTACCGACGAGAACGTCAACGATAAAGCAAACGACTACGTATCCAAGCTGAAGGGTGAAGACTTGGTTGCTTTCGCTACCAAGGCATCGAACTGGGCGCAGACTAAGGCCAACAACATCACGGCTGGCACGACCGCTAAGGTATCTGCCGCTGCTACGGACGGTAAGTACTTGGCGACGTTCACTGGTCTCGACTACGGCTACTACGTGGTCGCTGTGCCGGGTGCGACCTTGGCCAACGCCAGTGGTCAATACGCCACGCTAGTTTCCGTTGATAGCACCAATGTGACTGCCAACATTAAGGGCGACCTGCCTACCGTCGACAAGAAGGTACAGGTAGGCGGCACTGGTAAGGACGCCACTGACGCGAAGATCGGTGATACCCTGACCTTCACCCTGACCTCCACCATTCCAGACATGTCCGCCTATGACACCTACACCTTCAACTTCAAGGATACGTTGTCTCAGGGCCTCACCTTTGGACAAGTCACTTCCGTTACGGTCGAAGGTGTGACTGATCCACTGACCGTGAACACTGACTACACCGTCACCACTCCTACGGTCTCCGACAATACGCTTACTGTCGCCATGAAGGACTTCAAGGCCAAGCAGCAGGCCAATGCCGGCAAGAAGATTACCGTCACCTACACGGCCACGCTGAACGAGAAGGCTGTTGTGGGCGGTGTTGGTAACACCAACTCCGCAACAATTCAGTACTCCAACAACCCGAGCAGCGGTGGCACCGGTGAGTCCGAACCCAGCAAGGTTCGCGTCTTCACTTATGGCTTCACCGTCGATAAGTACACTGGTGACAAATATGATGATGACGCTACTCGACTTGCTGGTGCTGAGTTCACACTTGCACCTAAGAACGGCACCGCTATGAGCTTCGTGCAAGTCGATGCCGGTAGTGCGACCGCGAACGCTGTATACCGTGTAGCTAAGGCTGGTGAGACAGATACTACGACGACTATCACCACTCCTGCAAGCGGTAAGGTTGTCTTCCGGGGACTGGAGAACGGCGAGTACACGCTGACCGAGACCAAAGCGCCGGCCGGCTACAACAAGCTCGCCAGCGCCATCGGCGTGAAGGTTGATGGCAAGAACGACGGCACTGACACCACGGATGCCACCGTCGCCATCACCTACAACAACGACAATGGCAACAGCTACAACCAGACCGCATCGAACGGTGTCATCCCGGTCCAGAACAAGTCCGGTGCTATCCTGCCTGGCACTGGTGGCATGGGTACCATCGCCTTCACGGTGATTGGTGTGCTGGTCATCGCGCTCGGCGTTGCCTGGACTCTCAAGCGCAAGAACGCCTGACGAGCATGGCCGTGTTTTGGGCGTGAAGGGCACACACCCGCTACGCCCACAACACGGTTTCCTCGCGAAAAGAACGCTCGATGAAACGACTGCGCAACATCCTGCCCTTACTGGTCATTCTCGGTGGAATGCTCATTCTGTTCTATCCGACGATCAGCAACTTCCTCATTATGCGCAACGCCAGCCGCGCCGTAAATAACTACGACGCCAGCGTTGAAGCATTGAGCCAGGAACAGTACCAGAAGGTGCTGGATGCTGCGCACGCCTATAACGAAAAGCTCGCCCAGAACGATGCAGGAGAGACCGACGCTCTTGCCAGTGCCGTCAATTCCGCATCCACGGACGAGGAATACAACAGTCTGCTCAATATTGACGGCGACGGCATGATGGGATACATCACTGTGCCTAAGCTCAAGGAGACCTTGCCGATTTATCACGGCACTTCCGAGAAAGTGTTGCAATCCGGCATCGGACATCTCGAACAGACCTCACTGCCAGTTGGCGGCGCGTCCACTCATGCGGCGCTGTCTGGCCACCGGGGCTTGCCCACGGCAAAACTGTTCACGGACTTGAACCTTATGAAAAAAGGCGACAAGTTCTACATCACAATACTTAAAGACACGTATGCGTATCAGGTCGATAAGATCACTACCGTTCTGCCGACCGATACCAAACAACTGGCAATTGAGCCCGGCAAGGATTTGGTCACGCTCATCACCTGCACACCGTATGCGGTCAATACGCATCGGCTGCTGGTGCGTGGCCATCGCATCCCATACGCGCCGCAGCACCAGGATGACGCCAAATCCACGTTCCACGTGGACATTCCGCTGCAGTACTGGTTGCCGTCTCTCGCACTGATTGCCTTGCTCATCACATGGCATTTGTGGCAGCGTCATGAGCGGCGACGCCGACAGAGTGGGAGCGCCAAGGTCGCATCTGGTGATTCTGACTCTGCGGATATCGAGCCGGACGGTGACTTGCCTCCTCAGCCAGACAGTACAAATAACCAATCACATTCATCACGGCGGAAAGGACCGGGCAGACATGTTAGACCTGCATAGCGGAAACGAATATGGTGCGGCGCGCATTGCTGCCATGATTGCCGCCGCCGTTACTATCGTCCTCACTGTTCTTGCAGCCTTCGGCTCTATGGTGCCGTATGCGCAAGCTGATTCTTTCGGCGCTCTCACCATCAATGCCGTATGGGGCCGAGACACGGCTTCGCCCAAATTGCTTGCCGGCGACACCTATTCCATCGTGCGCGTCGCCACCGTCACAACGAACAATGATGGTAGCGTCTCCTCATATAAAACCGTCGGCGATTTTTCCGGCCTCGCTGCCGATTGGGAACGCCTGACATCAAGTGAATATCACGATGCTGCCAAGAAGCTGGCTGCACACGCGGCGAAAAACAAGCTGTACCAGCATTCCGGCACCACTAACGTAGCTGGTCAGCTCACTTTCCAGAATCTGCCGCTCGGCCTATATCTGGTCTCCCGCACGAGCTCGGCGAAAGTCAACAAAGCATACGACTGTGATCCGTTCCTCATCTCGATTCCTGGCAGTGGAGACACATCCGCTGATCTCAACATCACAGTAGAGCCGAAATTTAGCACTGGAACTCCTGTTGTCCCGCCCGAAAATAACCCGAGCGAGGAGCCGGGCAATCCTGGCCTTATCGGTCGTACGGGTGCTGCCGTAGGCAGCATTGTTGCGGCAGCGGGGCTCATGTTACTTGTTGCGTTCATTTTGTTCAGATTGCGCATGAGGCGCCGCATACGGGACGTCAATTCGGCCGGCAAATCCCATACAGATGATTGCACGATGAAGTGAAAAAGTAAGCATGAGCGACGAACGATTCTCTCCGGAACAAGCACAATATCTGGTTTCGCTGCCTGCGGTCATAAGTATTACTGGTTCACGTATCCGATATGCAGAGTGGTTCAAGCGTGAATGCGTTTCGAGTGCTGAAAATGGTGAATCTCCCACTGTGCTGTTCCGCGAAGCGGGGCTCGGTCCTGAGTTGATAGGCGAAAAGCGTATTGAACGGTGCATGCATCGTTGGAGGAAGACAATACGAATAGAAGATCCAGGCACGGTAGACAGAGTGAATCTCCCCGATTCTGAGGTTACTTCCAGTCGCACGAATGAAGGTAACCCTGAAACCGGTAAATGATATGCGTGATTTGATTATCCGTCGACAGGCGCTTTATATCAGACGTTTGGAATTAAAAGTCGATGACCTAAAGATGCAGCTCTCGCAGCAATCCCTATCAAATGATGTGCAATGAGTTGTGCTGGATAAGCTGAGAGCGTCATCACTATTGTCTCTGATTCAGTATGAGATTTGTTTGAAACATTGGTGATTCGTGATTTGCGTGTGTATCTCGAATCGATGGGTGGCACGAATCGAATCGCATATTATCGGGATGAAAAAGGCCTTGAAGTTGATGTGATTCTTGAATTGGTGGATGGTCGCTGGGCTGCGGTGGAGATTAAGCTGAGCGACTTGAAAGTCATGGAGAAAAATGTGGACAAACTACATGCTTTCAAAGAAAAAGTGTGCGGAAATCCTCTATCTCAAGTTCGTGAGCCTGAATTCATGGCATTTATTGTCGGGCGTGGTGATATTGCATACCGGCGTGATGACGGCATTCTGGTGCTGCCGATCGCCACGCTCGGGGCGTAACAAATGAACGTTGCGGCAGGTGGGACAATTGGGGGAATGAATTGAACGAAGGAGACGGTGTGCAAGGAGTGCGGCAGATGCGGGAATCGCAGGAATCGCAAAAAACACGAGAATCGCAGGAGTCGCAGAATCCTCAAGGAACGCAGCCAAAGATCGGCAGAATTCCGGCGCTGATTGCGGCGGTGGCGATTGTGGGTGTGGCCATTGGCGCGGCCGCTGGCCTGCTGACGCTTATGCTGTACGGCGTCGAGCATCTTACGCTCGGTTATGTTGAGAATTCGCAGGAATCCGGCCCGTTCAACGTTCCTGTGATTCGTCGACTGATTTCCGTGACCGTTGGCGCGACCGTCGCGGCCGTGATTTGGTGGCTGTTGCGTACGCGCAGCACGAAGGTGCCGTCCGTTAAAAAGGCGGTAAATGGCGATATTATGCCGATTTGGCAGACCGTCGTGCATGTGCTGCTGCAGATTTTCATCGTCGGCACGGGCATGTCGATCGGTCGAGAGGTCGCTCCGCGCGAGTTGGGCGCGATGTTCGGTCAACGGTTCGCGCGTTGGGTGCGTCTCGATGCGAAAGACACCCGTATGTTGGTGGCCATTACGGCTGCGGCCGGCCTTGCGGGCGTGTATAACGCGCCACTTGCGGGCACGTTTTTCGCGGTCGAGATTCTGCTCGCCGACATAACCCTCGAAACGGTGACGTTCGCATTCGCCTGTTCCGCGCTGGCTTCGTGGGTGGCGTCGCTGGTCAAGGGCACACACACGTTCTATTTGATTGGTGAAACCGACGGTTTGTTTACCCCCGATTACATGGCGTTCGCACTGGTTGCCGGCATGATTCTCGGCGCTGCCGGCGCACTGTTCCGTCGCGGCTCGCAGTGGGCTGAGAAGTCCAAACCGTCGGGCGCGGGCATTCTGTGGATGTTGCCGCTCGCCGGCCTGCTGACTGGCGTGGTGGCGATTTGGGTGCCGCAGGTTATGGGCAATGGCCGTGCCACCGCGCAGTTGAGTTTCTCGTCCAAGGCCGATTTGGCGGTGGTGCCGATTTTGCTGGTTTCGTTCCTGGCGAAGGCGATTGTCACATTGCTGACGATCCGTTCCGGCGCTTCCGGCGGTGTGCTGCAGCCGGGTATTGCGCTCGGCGCTTCGGGGGGTGCTGTGCTGGGTGTTCTGTGGATGCAGGTGTTTCACACGAATTCGATTGGCATGTACGCTCTGCTGGGTGCGTGCGCGTTGCTCGCAGCTTCCCAACAGGCTCCGCTTATGGCGATTTGCTTGGTGATGGAACTTGCGGATGCTCCGATCAATCTGTTTGTGCCCATTGGATTCGCGGTTGCGGTGAGTGCGTTCACCGCATCGCGTTTAGGGGAGCCGCTTGCCGCTTTGCGCCTATCGAAAAGTGCGGAAAAGAAGGTAATTAAGGCGAATGCGCGTTGAAGGGTGTGTTAGGCGGTAAGCTAGGGGGTCGGCGTATAGATGGTCGATGCTGAGCGCCCGATGATGAAGAAGGACGTATGACGAAAGACAACAATTTCAGGCTGGAATTTCCGACGGATACCGAGGTGATGGGGGCTGACATGTCCGAACCGCCGAAGCCTCCGACGGTCGCTTCGCAAGAAAGCGATGTGAACGGTGTAAGCGATTTCAGTGTTTTCGAGGATTACGGCGATTACAGCAATGAAATTCCGGTACCACCGAAGAATACCGGCAAAATCGTCGCTATCGTGATTGCGGCTATCGTCGTGATTGCTTTGATTGGCGGTATTGCATGTTGGATGCTTTCGAATAATTCCAAGAAATCAGCCATTACCAGCGCAGCCGCGCAATGCCAGGATTCCACAAGCCAGCTGCAAAGTGCCAATAACACGCTTTCCGACGCTTTGGAAATCGGAAAAACCGGCGCGAAGGTCACTGCCGATCAAGTCGCCGACGCCAGCACCGTCACTAAGCTCAATGCGGCCATATCTAACGCGAAGGAAGCGAAAATCCTGTCGTGCGACACGTCGCAGGGCATCAGCAAGCTGAAGAAATCCGCGAAAGCCATGGCATCCGAGGCACGGAGCATGAACGACAAGGCCGAAAAGATTACAAATGCGGCCGAAGCCGTCGACGCTTCCAAAGTGCTGGCCACGCAGAATCGTCTGAAGAGCCAGCTCAATGACGCGATCGAGCAGGCGCAGTCCGTGCTCGACAATTCCGACGGCATGGTGGCCGATGACAGCGTGCGCGTGGCATTGCAGCAGGCGATTGACTCGGCCAGAAACCTTGCCAATGGCACCAATCTCAAGGAAAACGACGTGACGGCCGCCGTTGACGCGCTGAATGCCGCCAAAGACGCCGTTCAGCAGGCGATGGACCAATACCAGGAGGCGTCGTCGACTCCCAACACCGTGACGAACAACACCAATATCGGCACTAACGGGGGCTCTAACGGTGGTGCTGCGAATAGTCCGGACAATACGGCTGGAGGTGCTGCGGCGGGCGGCGCGGCGGG
>ERZ791753.631-NODE-631-length-29937-cov-19.100294_pt1 | contig 29937 bp, 32 predicted proteins | sample MGYA00509951_ERZ791753 | MGnify/ENA primary metagenome ERZ791753 (study PRJEB30046, sample SAMN00792026) | human gut metagenome | study: EMG produced TPA metagenomics assembly of the A metagenome-wide association study of gut microbiota in type 2... | reverse complement strand
ATACTTTTTCTTTTTGTATGTGTCATAGACGCTCTGCAAGCCGGCGCGCAGGACCCAATGTCACTTAGTTAGCAAGGAAGGAAGCTCACAAAGACAGCACGCAGCAAAGCGAAAGCAAGCTGTGTGCTGTTTTTTGCGATATTAGGGCATGACAACAAAGCGGATCGGAAAATCCGCTTTAAAAAGAATGTTCAAATCACAAGAATTATGCTACTCTATAGGTGAAGCTGGCAGAAGATTTCTGCGTTAGCTTACGAGTATCTTTTCGACCGGGGCGAATGGGCGAAATATATCTCATAAGCATGGCTTCAAGAATGGGTGGAGGGACATCTCCAAGGAAGAATTGTCTGCAAATATGTACTGCATCAGTGAAATTAACCTTATAGGTATGCGTTTTCTGTGCCTGCCGGATGACTACGGACTGTGTAATCAATTCGCAGAAGTTGTACATGGTGAGCTTGGCAAAAATCTCCTGGAGAACGAACTCCACCTTTTTTGCGTGTAAATGAAGAAGTCCCAGAGTGTGTTTCAAGTTGCGGAAAGAGGTCTCAATAACAGCTTGCTAAAGGCCGTTAGGCTGCCGGTTTTGTTCGGTTCACTGGTTATTTTCCCATCAAATGATGGGCAAATAACCAGTTCACGTGCGCTCATTGTAAGAAAAGAGTTTATTCAAAGATTAAGAGCCAACCGGCAGGACTCTTTCTTTCGCTGGAGTAAATAGCAGCTGTGGTGTTCTATGTACCTGTCGCTGCAAGCAGATACACTCCGAATTGGATTTGTGATAATTGTCAGATGATGTCATTTGTACCGCAGACATCACGAAGGCGGGGACTGCTAAGTGCCTAGCATATACGCTCATTCGGAGCGGCTACAGTATTTCGCCCACTGTAGCAAGGCGGCAGGCCTTGGCGCATTTCTCAGGCATTGCTTCAGGAATCTGACCCAGACAAGCATCACATTTCACGCGGTTTTTGATTTTGAAAAGATGGTTTGTGGTTTAATTAGTATTGTGCTATCTATAATAAAAAGCGTCCGCAGGCTCTGAGCCAACGGACGCTTGAATTGTTATCTCAAAGAAAAGAGGAGAGTCCCTACACTAGGAACTCTCCTCAGAAAACATTACATTATGGATATAGAAAGACCAGTGGTCTTGGGAAGAAACGAGAGCAATGAATGCCAAAATAGAAACGCTATACTTTCATTTTATGTGGATCAGCGCAAATGTCAAGCTTTTGTGCTTTAGAAAATAGCTTAGATTTTTATCAATCGAATATGCACAAATGTAAAAAGGGCGAAGTGAACAAGTCACTGCGCCCCATTTTAGAGAGTTTTCTGCTGGTTGTCAGCCGCGACGCCCAGTGAAAGCGTCTTTCTGGTGCGGAAATCATATCGTCCTCCGCATGGACCACAGCCTTTACTGCCCGCTGCCGGCCGCGACACCCATTGAAAGTGTCTAATGGTGCGGGCGTTTACCCTGTCCCGCATCCAGCCCAACTTGTTACAGTGCTCTCACACCGGAAGCATTGCTGCTTCTGTGCCTACTATATGTGAATCGTACCCATTTGTCAACAAAAACTGTCGACAGGACATTTGAATCTTGCATATCGGAGGCCGGCACGTTATACTATCATCAGTGACAGGCAACGGCGTGTGCCTGTCAAGCGCAGAAGCATAGCAGCGTACCGGCAAGCCTTGTTATGCGGAGCTTTCAGTAGGGGTTGTGCAGCAGCCTCAAGCCGGAGTAGGTGCAGTTTACACCGAACGAAAATGCTCAAGCGAAGCCGCCTTGTAAAAACAAGGCGGCTTTTGCTGCGCATTGGAAAGATAATGCGCCATAAAATACCGGAAAAGAGAATTGTAAAGCCTTTTTTACATGACAGGCGCGCGTAATATGCTATAATGCCGTTATACAAATAATCAGTCAGGAGAATCATCGTGAAAGTCAAAAAAGTCATCGGCAGGAGCCTTCTTGTGCTGCTCTGCATCGTGGTTGCCATCGTGATTATCGGCGTGGCACAGTTCCATCATCGCTCGGACCCCAAAAATCTGAAGCAACACGAAACGAACAATCCATTTATTACCGGCGAAACAGCGATTTCGGCGCATCGCAGCGGCGCAGGTGAGTTTCCGGAGGAGACGCTGGCGGCGTTCCGCGGCTGCACAGAAAATCCGGATGTCCAAGTCGACTATTTTGAGTTCGACCTGCACATGACGGCGGACGATGTTCTGGTGCTCTCGCACGACGCCACGCTCGACCGCGTATCGGACGCTGCGGCTGTGTTTGGGGCGGAAAACGTGCTCGTGCGCGACAAAACGCTGGCGGAGCTCAAGGAGCTGAATATGGCGGCGCAGTTTGTCAGCGGTGCGGGCGAGGCGCCCTACGCCGACCTCCACGGCGACGCTGTGCCGGATGAACTGCGCATTTTGTCGCTGGACGAGGTACTGGATTACCTGACCTCTGCCGGGGACTATCGGTACATCATTGAGATCAAGGACGGCGGCGACGTCGGTCTGGTCGCGGCGGATCAGCTTTATGCGACGCTGAAAATGCGCGGACTGCTCGACCGCGTCATCGTCGGCAGCTTTCGCGATGAGGTCGCGGACTATATCACGGCGAATTATCCGGATATGCACCGCAGCGCCAGTCCCGAGGAGGTCATGCAGTTCTATTTTGCCGCGCTGACCGACAAAAAGGACTTTGCCTGTTCCTATGACGTGCTCCAGCTGCCGTTCGGCGATGCGGAATCGAGCTATGGCATCAACCTCGGCACGACAACGGTCATCAACTTTGCCCATGCCAATAACCTGGCCATCCAGTATTGGACAGTCAATTCCGAGGAAGATATGGCGTATCTTTCCAGTGTCGGCGCGGACGCGCTGATTACCGATTACCCGGACAAAGCTGCACGGGTCTTGAGTGGGAATGGTGAAAATCGATAAGCTGCATATACTGTCAGACGGAAAAATTTCAAATTACAAAAGAACAATATCAAATTAAATTGACATTATTCCGATGAAATGTTGACAAAGTTCTCTTTCCGCGGGTATACTATACACATAAAACCACCCACGGAGGTAGTATGATGTCTGAAATGATTTCCGTAAAAGCGGCGGCGGAGCGCTGGAATATCACGGAGCGGAGAGTATCTATGCTCTGCAAGGATGGAAAAATTACAGGAGCGATGAAGCATGGGAACCGCTGGATGATCCCGGCAGATACGCAGAAGCCGGCGGATCAGCGGATCAAGACGGGCGCTTACCGAAAAACGGAGCGTGCGCCGAAGCTTCCTCTGCCCATCGGCGTGTCCAACTATTGCTTGGCTTCGTCGGAATACTACTACATCGACAAGACGATGATGATCAAGGATTTCATTGACGAGCGACCGATGGTGTCGCTGTTTACCCGTCCTCGTCGCTTCGGCAAGACGCTGAATATGGATATGCTGCGCACCTATTTTGAAAAGAGCGGGAAGGATACCTCTGTGTACTTCAGGGATAAAAAGATTTGGGCGTGCGGGCAGAAATATCAGGAGTATCAGGGCAAATATCCTGTGATTTTTTTGACGTTCAAGGATGTGAAGTTTGATACATGGGAAGAAACGTTCACGGCCATCCGGGATATTTTCGCCAAAGAAACGCAGCGCCACAAGGAACTGCAAACCAGCAGTCAGTGTGACGCATACAGCAAAAAAATCTATGAAAAGCTGGCTGGTGGCAGCGCCAGTGAGGTAGAGCTGGCGTCCGCTCTGCTCGACCTGTCTGCGATGCTCCATAAGCATTATGGCATTGCGCCCGTTATTATCATCGACGAGTACGATACTCCCATTCAGCAGGGGTATCGGAAAGGCTATTACGACAAGATCATCCAGTTTATGCGCAACCTGTTTTCCGGCGGCTTCAAGGACAACCAACATCTGTCCTTTGGCTTCCTCACAGGCATTTTGTGCGTGGCCAAGGAGAGTATCTTCAGCGGGATGAACAATCTGGCCATCAATTCCGTGCTGGATAACAAGTACAGCGCCTATTTTGGCTTTACCGCTGACGAAGTCAAAGAGATGGCGGCATATTACGCTGCCGCCGACAAGTACGACGAAATCTGCCAATGGTACGATGGCTACCGCTTCGGCAAGACGGAGATTTTCAATCCGTGGTCGGTGGTCAACTATTTCAGCAACGAATGTGAACCGAGGCCGTTCTGGGTCTCCACAGGAAGCAACGACATTATTGGAGAAGTGCTGGCAGAAGCTGATGATGAGATTTATAAGCGGCTGACCTCGCTTGTCAATGGGGAAACGTTTACGACGTTTATCGACACGGGTGTGATTTATCCGCAAATAAAAAATAACCCCTCCACCATTTACAGTTTCCTGTTGGTGACGGGCTATCTGAAAGCGCTGAAAACAACGCCATCCTTCAGCGGGGACTTTATGTGCGAGGTTTCTCTGCCAAACCGGGAAATTTCCCTCGTGTATAACAAGGAGATTTTGCAAAGGCTGGAACATCTGATTCCACAGTCCACGGCCATTTCCATTCAGGAAGCTATTTTTTCCGGCGACTACGCGCGACTGAAAGCGCAGCTTCAAACGCTGCTGATGCAGTCGGTGAGTTCTTTCGATACTGCCGGAGAGAACTTCTACCACGGCTTTGTGCTTGGCTTATGCGCCTTGATGGGCGGCGCTTTCGTGACCTCCAATCGGAAATCCGGCGACGGGCGCTATGATATTCAACTGAAACCAGTTCGCAAAAGCCTGCCGGGCATTCTGATCGAATTGAAGGCCGAGAAAAATTGCGGCGAGGAAACACTAAAAAAGCTGGCAGAAACTGCGCTGCGGCAAATCAATGAGAAGAAATACGATACGGAGCTGACTACCGCCGGGGTCAAGACGATTTATAAATACGGCGTGGCCTTCAGCGGGAAAAAGGTTGAAGTTGTGGTTGGATGAGAAATGCATGAAATAGTAATGGCTACCGCTTTGCCTTGCCGATAACTTCTGTGAAATTGAGTATTCCGTGCGAGATTGCGCACCTCGTCCGCACAAAATGAGCATCCATTCCGGCAGAATTGAGCACCCTTGCCGCCGTTGTTGAGCACTGCGGTAAAATGTAGATATGCGTCAGATTTCTGGCGTAAATATCTGCAAGGAGGTCACCTGTATGACCAATTACCGCGAGATCCTCAGGCTCCATAGCCTGGGACTCAAGAAGACCGAGATTGCGTCAAGCTGTCAGTGCGCTCGGAACACTGTGGCAGCAACACTGCAGCGTGCAGCGAACTGCTGCCTACAATGGTCGCTGTACCCTTTGAAAGAAATGTGGGTCAGGGACTTATTGGAAATCGCAGAGTCTCGGTACATGCGAAACTCCGCAATACTTACACCATAGTCATTGGAGACAAATTAGAAAAATGGGGATATTCCTCGAAAACAGGTAATTGCTCATAAAGATGTCCACACGGAAAGAATCCGTGCGGGCATCTTTATGAGCATAATAAGTGTACAAAATAGGTATCCTGAAAGCAAGATATCCCATCGATCCTCTTTCCTTGTGAAATTGCCTTTGCTTTTGTATATCCGCTTTATCCGTAGAAGCCCTTTAATCTTTCATAGGCATCCTGAAAGTGCGGCAACACTTGGGCATATTGCTCTACTTGTGCCGCGTCCGGCTCACTAACGCTGTCAACATGCAAAAATTTGTCAATTGCAGTGCCATCGCAAAATACACCGGCACCGATTCCAGCCACAATGGCCGCGCCCAGAGAACACCCTTCTTCCAACAAGCTCAGCTTTTCCACACGAACCCGGAGTACGTCGGCCAGCATCTGCCGCCAAAGTGGTTCCTTTGCAGCGCCTCCGATAATCCGCAACGCAGAAAAATCGCGTTTCTCGCGGAATACCTCCATGATCAGCCCCAGATTCAGGCACACACCTTCCATGACAGCTCGGAGCATCTCGCTGTGTGTGCTTTCCGGCCCTAAGCCTAGAAATGCACCTTTGGCATGGACATCCCACCATGGACTGCGTTCGCCCATGAGATACGGCAGAAACAGCACACCGTTGGCGCCAGGTGGAATCTGAGCGATTTGTCGATTGATTTCTTCATAGATGCTGCTGTTCTTGGCCTTTGCCTCTGCAGCCTCCTGCAGGCACAGTTGGCCGCGCATCCAATTGTAGGAAGCGCCGGCGGCCTGCATGGCTCCGATAGGGTAGTACAAGCCTTTTGTAATTCCTGCCAGATTAAACGTCCGTTGCTGCGGATCCAAAAGTGGCGCATCGTCCAGATAGGATAGCCATGCAGACGTTCCAAGGCACATATATGCCTGCCCAACTTTGGATATGCCGGTTCCGACAGAGGCAGCTATGCCGTCACCACAGCCGCAGAACACCGGCGTTCCCTCCAGCAAACCCGTATCCTGAGATGCCTGAGCCATAATATGGCCCGCTAGATCGGTGGAAGCGTGGAGTTCCGGCATCACCGACATGGGGACGCCAGCAGCCTCCAAAATCTCCTGAGACCAAGTGAATGTGTTTAAATCAAAAACTCCGGTACCAGAAGCGTCAGAATAGTCAGTGCCGAGGCATCCAGTCAACCGGTAGATGAGATAATCTTTGCAGTTTAGCGCCTTTGCCAACCGGTCTTTCAGCCCGTCATTGGCCATGGACCACATGATCTTACAGATAGAATTGGTAGGATTGTTGCGATTTCCGGTAATCTCATAGAGCCGCCAATCCCCGACCCGCTGGGACAGCAGTGCACGCTCCGATACAGCCCGCTGATCTGCCCAAATTATGGCTGGCCGGAGTAGTGAACCGCTGTCATCCAGCAACACTGCGCCCATCATATGGCCACTGAAGCTGACACCAACAATTTGGGCTGGATCCACTAGAGAAGCCAGAGATTGAGTGGTACGGCAAACTGCAGCATACCATAAATCCGGATGTTGCTCTACACAATTGCCGATGCCGTACGAACACGGATAACCAGCTACCGCGCTTTTGACCAGCGTGCCATCCACTGTGAACAGGGAAGCTTTGTCGCCGGAGGTTCCGAGATCATGGGCTAACAGATACTGCATATGTCCTTTGCTCCTTTCTATGACACCTTGATTCAACTAGAAATTGAAATGATCCGGATTCCGACCATAATGTCAACCGCGATTCAACGCGTCGAGCTGCGCCATTTCATCTTCAATCAGCGCAAAATCAAAACTCTGAAATTCAAGATGATTCTCTTCTGCCCGACTGGTTTCAGTAAAACAATCAGTCCGAGCTATAACTACCAGTGCTGTGCAATCCGCGCTGGAAATCACTATTTTCTCTCTACCAGACTGCAGATGACCTAATCCTGCAACACGTCGCTGGTAGGGTTGCCGAGGAGGAGTTGTATGTTTCGTGCTGAACGTTTGCAGCACATCAATCCAGAAGATGTCGCTACTACGGAGCTGGCATTCAAACTGATTGACAGGCGAGCCTACCAGCGCAAACTGCATCGACTCCCCCAGCTTGTGGATTTAAAAGATTCTGACACCTATCGCATCAAAACGCCTTTGCCAGTAGCATGCTTCCGGTGCATGTCATACAACCAGCCAGCTCTCCACAAGCAGGTGAATCAAAACCAGCCCAAAACAATCCGGCTTCAAAAGGGAAACACTCCTTAATGGCTTAGCGGTGCGGCCTTCTTGTATATCCGCACATAACAATTTCACGATAAAAAAGTCCTGTCTGGGATTTCTGTTGCGAGCAACAGAAATCCCACGCTACCTTCGTTTCCATATCACGCTGTGTCAATATGATAGCCAGTTTCCAACGTACATGTGATCGCATACTCCGTCTTCCGCGCCGCAGGCACTGCGAAGAAAGCCCAGATCCACGGCTGAAATAGCAGTTTCGCTTGCGAGCAGAATTGACTGATACTCCATCTATGCTCCCTTACGCCCTATATTTCCAATTTATAGGGAATTTTTCCGAGCCGCGTATCATAAGATGAGGATGTATAATCACACTTCGCTGCTGACTGGTTGTTGTTTCATTCATGTGCTCATATAGCATCTGCATGGCAAGGCGCCCGATTTCTGCGTTATCTTTTTCAAGCAAAGTCAAGTTCCCACTTAAAAATTCCATAATCTCCAACTGATCATATCCGCCGAATGCGATGTCGTCAGGGATCTGAAGCTGGTGCTCTGAAATGCTCTTGAGCGCACCCATGGACAGCCGGTTATTGCTGGTCACAATAGCGGAAGGCCACTGGGCGCGGGGCCTAGATAGAATTGTCTGGACAATCCGGTAACCATCCGTGCTGGAGTAGGTGCTGGGATGAATCCAGCTTTCCTGACAGGGAATGCCGAGATCAGAGAACGCCTGATAAAAACCCTGCAATCGTTTTTTTCCGGAACCAGCGTCGAGGCTACCAGCAAGATACTCAATATGGCGGTGCCCCTCGTTCAACAAGCATAAGACCAGCTCCGTCATAGCGCTGGTATCCTCTGTAAAAACACCATCTAGGTCGGACCAGCGGATATTACGGTCGACCAGAACCACTGGGCAGTCCATGCTCTGGAATATTTTGGCGTACTCCTTGCTCTGATAGGCTTCTTTCACAGAAGATGCCACAATCAGGCCGCAGATGCGCTGCTCCCGCAGGGCACGGACAAAACGCTGCTCCCGCTCCGGTGACTCATTGGTGCTGCACAAAATCAGATTGAGGTTTTCCTTGTCACAGATCTCTGTGATTCCGTGGATGACGCCAGAAAAAAACGGATTATCAATTTCCGGAATCAAAGCTCCGACCATGTTGTTGCTCTGTCGCGAGAGTCCCTTTGCCATAGCACTAGGCACATAATTGTATTCGGCAACCGCCTCCTCAACAAGCTTTCGCTTTTCTGCACTTACATAACCGAAGTTGTTGATGACTCGGGAAACGGTCGCCATTGACACGCCTGTCTTTAACGCAATATCCTTAATCGTTACACTCATATGCGCTACTCGCTCTCAATAAATCTTCATTGCTGCTGAATTATATCATATTTTCTCACTTTTTCAATGCTTCCAGCAAAAAAGAAGGGCAGAATTAGTAAACACAGCCGATCTTCAGCACACAGTTCGGTGCGTGCCGATAGAACTGCCCCGAGCGGATCGCGCCCTTACAGGCTCCTACTAATTGATCGAAGTTGGGCACATGAGGAAGGAACTGGAACTCAATGTCTGGGAAATGTGACTGATAGGACTCCAGAATATCTGGTGCCTGAACCCTAATCTCCTCCGCCAGATAGACTTTCTCAATGGGAACCTCCAGCTGAATCGCTTCGATCACCTGCATGATGGTCGGAATGTTTGGAAGCAGGGCCACGTCCACAGTTTCCACATTTTGGGGTATATTATAGCCAGCATCAGTCACCGCCAACAGGTCCCGATGTCCCATCCGGGCAAGCATATATTTAATGTTAGAGTTCAGCATGCCGTTTTTCATGGCTAGATCCTCTTATGCATCCAGATGGAACTCGTCCCGCAGCGTCTTGGTCATCAATTCCACTGGGGCGTCCACACCAGTCCACAGCTTGAAATTCATAGCGGCCTGGTTCACCAGCATACCCAAACCGTTGACAGTCTGCGCACCACGCATTCTAGCTTCTTGCAGGAAAAGGGAATTGGGGTCATTGAAAATCACATCCGTAACCACCATATGGGACGTTACCGTATCATAGTTGATGTCCGGTTTCTGATCCACATGTGGATACAGACCCACGGAGGTGGCATTAGAAAGAATGTCCGTGGCCGGATCAATCTCCAATGGATGATCCCAGAAAACGAAATCGGCTTTGGCATTAGTCTTTCGATTAATCAGATTCACCAGTTCCTCCCCCTGTTCCCGGACAATGTTTGCCACGGTAATGTGAGCCGCCCCTGCGAGGGCGCATTCTACACTGATAGCTCTAGCTACACCGCCTGCGCCCAGAATCATGATGTTTTTGCCTTTCGGACTGACACCCACTTCGTTCAGGGATTTCAGGTATCCCTTGCCGTCGGTGTTTTCGCCCCACAGCTTTCCGTTGATGTTTACAACCATGTTGACTGCACCGATTAGCTCAGCTGCCTCAGACAACTCATCCAGATACTGCAAAACCTTGACCTTGTGGGGAATGGTCAGATTGATGCCCCGCATGTTGAAAGCACGGACGCCGTTCATCGCTGCCTCTAGGTCACCGTCGTTCACCTTGACGGTAAGATACCGGTAGTTCAGCCCCTTATCCGCAAAGGCAGCTTCTTCAACAACGCCGGTTGGATTTTCATCAATGGGGCAACCAAATGCCCCTACCAATTCAGCTCGATAAGATTTTTCCATATAAAGATACTCCTAATTTAGTTTTTAAATTATTTTCCATGAAACAGCACTTTATCTCGGGTAATGTCCTTTAGGGTGCGGCAATCAGTCAGACGCATAATGTTGACCAATTCCCAATAGATTTTCTGGGTATAGATATACGCGCCATACTTGCCGCCGCCGTAAACTGACTGCACATACGGACGACCAATACCCACAGCGTCCGCACCTAGAGCCAGCATCTTGAACACGTCCTCGCCACTGCGAACGCCTCCGTCAGCAAACACCTTCAGAGAGGTTCCCACTTCCTTGCGGATATCCTCAATAACGTCGCAGGGGGCTTGCGAGTTTTCCACGATGTTGCCACCATGGTTGGAGATCAAGATGCCGTAAGCACCTGCTTCGGCAGCCTTGGAGGCGGCTTTCGGGGACATAATTCCTTTGATGATGAAAGGTCGCTCCGCCCGCTTTACCATTTCCTTCAGTTCTTCCACGCTACGGGAGCAGACGCCTACATTCTTGTCACCCACGGCACCGGAGTATTGGTAACCAAGACCGATGGCGTCTACATCTGTGGCAATGGCCATGGCACCGCTATCACGGGCGACCTTCAACTTTCTCCAATACTCGTTCCGGTTGGCCCAGGGCTTCACCGTCGGAACGCCAACGCCGTCACAAGCAGCAATGGGGGCGACCTGTCCTTCTAGATAATTGGGATTCTTGCAGTCACCAAGCCAGGCCATGCCGCCAGCTTCGTAGCAGCCCTTCACCAGCGCGTCCGCATAGGCGTCATTGTTATTGAAATAAGGACTGTCAAAAGTATAGGACGTGAGGATCAGTGCGATGGGAGAAGCAAAGACAGGCAAATCAAATTTATGGCCGAACAACTCCACAGCGGGATCTGGCTCATAGTCCTCGTGAATGGGGTCCATATGAATGCGGATGTCCGACAGCCGGTCCACTGCGTGAATAAAGCCGCCGTTGTTGCCTTTGGACCCAAATTCCAAAGTGTTGGTAAACCGACCTGCGCAGGCTCTTCCGTTGCAGATCTTACATACGCGGCAGGAGGGATTGAGAATTCTCTTTGCTTCCCCCTGATGCTTCGCGTATTCTAGAAGCGTGTCATTATAATTCATTCTGTGTTTCATGATGCACTCCCTTCCGGTCAAAGCTCGACCGTGATTATAATTATAATTGTGAATAGTGCTTATCTGCTTAACGTCACTTCCCAGTGCCTGTGGGCACTGGGAAGTTGTCCGGCTGAAGGATCAATACTCAAACTCCGGATAGTAGGTGGACAGGAAGTCCTTCGCATTCTCTGCACTGACGATGATGCCACCGGTGGGATAGAACTCATCCAGCGTTTCACCATTCAGAGCCTTTACCGCGCACTCCACGGCAATGCCACCCTGATCCAAAGGAGACTGGTCGTAGGTGTAATAGATACGGCCGTCTAAGCAGGCAGCAGCGCCCTCGGGAGTGCCGTCGATGCAGATGATGGGGATATCTCTACCAGAGGCCTCAATGGCTTGAGCGGCGCCCAGGGCAGCCACGTCGCTGATTGCCCAAACCACATCGATGTCATCGATGGACTGTAGAATATTCTCCATCACGGTCATGGACTGCTCACGGTTTGCGTAGCCTGGTTGAATTGCCACCAGATTTACTCCGTCGTACTGGTCAGCAAACTCATACAGGCACTTGGTACGGTCGATGTTCTGCTGGCCAGCAGGGTCTCCTTCAATCACAGCCATATTGCAGGTATAGTTCACTTTTTCTAGATATTTAGAAACCACAGCGCGGCTTGCTTCCACGTTGTCCACGCCCACAAAGGTTCTGCTGTACTGGAAATCCGGCACACGGGTGTTGAAGCAGATGACCACGATGCCAGCTTCGTGAGCTTTTTCCAGAGCAGGCAAAATGGCAGTGGAATCGCAGGCTGCAACGCAGATAGCGTCCACACCGGACTGAATGGCGTCCTCAATCATGGATATCTGACCAGCCGCATCAGTATAGGACTGCGGTGCATACTCCTTCACGGTCACGCCAAGCCGCTCACCAGCACTTTTCGCGCCCTGCATACAGTAGCGCCAGAAAGCAATGGTGCCGTCCTTGGTAAACACGCCGATGGTGTAGTCATTGGAAGTAGCTTTTTCCGTGGGGGCAGAGTTGCCAGTGCTAGATTGCTGGGCGTCAGATTTCCGTTCGGACTCTACAGTTCTGGACGAGCAAGCAGCCAGGGCAAATACCATGGCCAAAGCCAACAGGATAGCAGTAACCTTTTTCATTATAATGTTCTCCTTTTTTATTTCTTATTTCGTCTGCTGGCTTCTTACGAAAAAATCCAGCAGAACAGCGACAATAATGGTAGCGCCGTAGATGAACCCCTGCCATGCAGACGAGATTTGCAGCAGGTTCTGGGCATTGTTCAGCAATGTCAGAATCAATGCACCAGCTATGACGCCCCAAGGGTTTCCAACGCCACCATTGAACGAGATACCACCGATGGCCGCTGCACTGACGGCTTGAAAGTGGAAGTCGGCACCAATTTCCGCCTCGGCCGCACCCAGACGCCCCACATAAATGATACCTGCAACAGCTGCCATGATGCCGGAGCATACAAATCCGATGATGATGTTCTTTTCCACTTTGATGCCGGAGAAGAGTGCAGCGGCTGGATTGGCACCAGTGATGTAAAGTTCTCGGCCCATTCGCGTACACTTGAGCAGGAACGCTGCCAAAACCGTAAATAGCAGCGCGATAACAATCTGTGTTGGAATGACGCCCAAGATTCTTCCGGAGCCAATGAAACGGATGGCCGGATGAATGCTGGTGATAACGCCGCCGTTCATATAAGCGTAGGCCACACCGCGTAGGATTTCCCGGACACCGTAGGTTACCAGCATGGCAGGCAGATGCAGAAAAGAGATCAACATGCCGTTTACCACGCCTGCCAGCGCACCGATGGCAATACCCACTAGAACGCCCAGTAGGATAGAAACCCAGTTATGGCTTTGAAGGAAGAAGCCTGCGGCAAAACAGGAAGAAATGGATACGATTGCACCCATAGACATGTCCACGCCGCGTCCCAACAGCATTGCCATAGTCATACCCAGTGCCATAATCAGCAGCATGGAGGACTGGCGAGCCACATTGAGAAGATTATCTACCGTCAAAAACCTATCCGTAGCGATAGACATAATTAGAAAGATCAGGGTCAGGATAAACACGTATGAGTACTTGGCCATAAAGGTCAATTTTTTTCGTAAGTTCTCACTCATCTCGCCTGTTTAGACTCCTTTCTCAAAACATCTACGGCCAGAATAATAATTAGCACAGCACCGATTACCATCTTTTGCGTGACCAATTGCAGCCCCATTATATTCATACCGTTGCGGAGCATAGAGATGGCGATGGCTCCTAAGAAAGCGCCACCAATTTTGCCTCGTCCGCCACTTAAGGCCGTGCCACCCAATACGGTGGCGCAAATGGCATCCAACTCATAGCCCATGGCGGCAGACGGGTTCGCTGAACTCAAACGCGAGGCCATTAGAATACCTGCCACGCCGGCCAAAAGGCCATTGATCAAATAGACACTAACCTTTGTGTACTTTACATTGATACCGGCGGCTAACGCAACTTCCTCCCTGCCGCCTACAGCGTAGAGCCGCGTTCCGTATGGACGGTATTTCAGAATGTACCAGAAAATTAGATACATCACTGCCACCAGCAACAGCGAGAAAGGGACGTGACCGATGTTGCCGTTGCTGAGCCAAACAAACGTGCTGTTTGTGATCTGGATGGTACCGGTTCGGATGACCATGCCAAGACTCTCCGCAATATTCATGGTGGCCAATGTGACGATGAATGTCGGGATTGTTGTCATACCTGCCAAAAAGCCGTTGAGCAAGCCAAAAGCCATGCCGGTTGCAAGACCTGCCAGGCAAGCCACCAGCAGAGATGCTTGTTTTTCCAGAAGCAACGCCACGACCATGCCCGTGAGACCGCACACACCGCCGATAGACAGATCCAACTGATGCGTCAAAATGGCCAAGAACGCACAGATGGTCAAAATGCAGAGAACCGCAGCCTGCCGTGCGATATTCGTAAAGTTGCTGATGCTCATATAGTTGTCAACGCTGAATGAGAAGACAAGCAAGAACAGAATGATTCCGTAGGTGGCGCCGGTTTTTGGCAAGTAGCTCGTCAGGGATTTCTTTATCTTCATTCGTGCTTCCCTCCAGCCGCGTAACTTGCGATAATTTCCTGAGAGGCATCTGCGATGTCCAGATCAGCCACAAGCCGCCCCTCCCGCATGACACAAACTCGATCCGCAATGGTCATGATTTCCGGCAGATCGGATGAAATGATAAGAATCGACACGCCGCTCTTGGCCAGATCGTCAATCATGCGGTAGATCTCATCTTTTGCGCCGATGTCGATTCCACGGGTTGGCTCATCAAAAATCAGAACCTTGGACTCCGTGAAAAGCCATTTGCCGAGGACAACCTTCTGTTGGTTGCCGCCGGATAAAAACAGTGGAAGCTGAGCTGCACCGGGGCAAGAGATGCTGAGTTTCTTAATATAGTCACCCGCGATCTTTTTTTCCTTCCGCAGCCTAAGAACACCGCAGGATGAGATTTTTTCTAGCGCCGCCGCCGTAATATTTTGAAAGATAGGCAGGATCAGAGCCAAGCCATTTTCCTTACGGCTTTCCGGCAATAGACCGATGCCTTTTTGAATACAGCAATGAGGTGTCAAGTGCAAGATGCGTTTGCCGTAAACACGAACCTCACCGGAGTCGATCTTATCGATTCCAAGAATTGCGTGGGCCAGCTCCGTGCGACCCGCACCGACCAAACCGGCCAATGCCACAATCTCGCCTTGGTGAACCTGCAAGGAAATATCATTGAGCACGCATTTACGGACGATGTTTTTGGCTTCCAGCGCTACTACATCCGTGCGGGTATTCGCCACCCGCACCCGTTCCCGCGCCACCTTTCGGCCCACCATACGGCAAACAATTTCATCCAGAGTAATTTCGTTGATGTTATGAGTAGAAATGGTATGACCGTCCCGCAAAATAGTAACCCGGTCGCCGATTTGCTCCAGTTCCTGAAGGCGGTGGGAAATATAGATAATTGCCACGCCGTGCTTCTTTAAATCGCGGATGACCTCAAACAGCATCTCAATCTCATTGTCGCTGAGAGCCGCCGTTGGCTCGTCCATAATCAACACGCGAGCATTCTGAGAGAGAGCTTTTGCGATTTCCACCAGCTGCTGCTGCGCCACGCCTAAATTTTTGACCTTATCCTTGGGCGAAATGCTTGTCCGCAGAAAGTTCAGGAATGACGCCGTTTTCTCTTCCATTTTTTTAAAATCGATGTTTCCGTTTTTTCGTCGGGGTTCCCGGTTCAAGTACACATTCTGTGCCACCGACATCTCCGGACTCAAGTTGAATTCCTGATAAATAATTGCGATGCCAAGGTTTTGCGAGTCTTTTGTATTCCGAATCAGCACAGGTTTTTCATCTATGTAGATATTTCCGCTGTCTACAGAATACAGGCCAGAAAACACTTTCATCAGAGTGGATTTCCCTGCACCGTTTTCCCCCATCAGTATATGAACCTCGCCTTCGCGTAAATCGAAACTCACATCAGATAGTGCCTTGACGCCGGGAAATGATTTGTTGATTTTCTCTGCGCGAAGGATTACTTTCTGTTCCACCCATACGACTCCTTTCTATTTCAAGGGAAACTCTGATTAAATGGGCAAGAGCATTCGTCGGGAGATTTTTGTGCAAGACGAGATTTGGTAAATTCAGGAATACTGTATGTATTTCAAGTTTATCAAACCGCGGGATTGCGCCCAAATATCCGATGAAGGCCGCAGACCATTTATTCAAAGTTTCCCTAGATTTATCTTAAGCGATAACGCAACTATAGTATGTTTTCGTTTTCATCTAAAATAAATTCATATAATATATAAAATAAGTATAAATATGAATATATTTTCAATTAATAAATCAAAGAATATTCAAGTTAATTCAAAAATTATGTAAGCGTTTTCATTTCTGTTTTTAGCATACTACTATCCTGTTTCGTTGTCAATAGATTTTCAACATTTCTATGTAATGGCGAAATAATGACATATTTTTTGTGCAAATTGACATTTTTCATGGGTTGGTCGAATGACGACCCACTTTTGCTTCAATTGCGGCTTAAACTCTACAGCTAGCTTGAAATCTGATCATTCCTGCCCCTCCGTCCGGAGCAGTGCCAGAAATTCCTCGCAGTTTCCTGTGCAGCGCATGCACTCGTCAACCACACACACGAGTTTAAGGAAGCTCTCACCCCTGTCAGCCGTGTAGTATTCCGCATTGGATATTCCACGAGAGTGTTTTTACTCGTCTTTCTGAACTTTCGGCGGCCACAGCGCTTCGCAAATCTGATCGTTGTGGATGCGCAGTTCCTAATCCGTTCGTCTGTCATGTATACTTATGTATCCGTGCTCTCCCTTGCCCACCGGAGAAAGGTCCGGTGGGTGATTTTTAATGCCTTGGCCGCTTGACAGGCCAATACGTCACCGCTCTTTCTATTCCGGGAATTCCGCCGGTTTTGGAGATGGCTGTCGCCCGAACTGAACGCCCCGCGTCTTTGCCGCCGCAATGCCTTCCGTCTGCGGCTGACGGATAAATTCTCGCTCTGTTTGCGCGACATAGCTGAGTAACTGCAAAACGATAGGAATCGTTCCGTGGGCATACCGTTGTAGGGTGTATCTGAAAACAGCGCTTAGATGTGCAAAATGCTGAAAGCGACGCAGATCGCGGCGACCATAACAAAAGCGAGGAAGGAGTCGTCACGCTTGTCATAGCGTGTCTCAGCACGGCGAAATTCCTTGAGGCGATTGAAGAAACGCTCTATTACATTCCGCCTCTTATACGTCTCTTTATCAAACAGCCACGGCTGCTTTGTGTTTACTTTCGGCGGGATCGTATAGCGGGCGGACTGTTCATGTAGATAGGTTCGGATTTCTTTTGTGCCATAGGCTTTATCGGCAAGAATATCGCAGTCCTTCAGGTCTGGAAGCAGCTTCAGTAGATGAACCGCCTCCGTGCAATCGTCAACATTTCCGGCAGATAGCAAAAAAGTCACAGGCCGCAGGTCTTTTCCGACGATGGCATGGATTTTCGTGTTCAGGCCTCCGCGTGTTTTGCCGATGCTGTTTGATGTCTGAGTTTTGCTCGCTTTCTTATTCCACGACCTGCCTGCACGGATGCTTTGATCGACGTTGAGTCCATGCTCAGCTCCGTGCCAGTGCCCGGGGCCGCGCAGAGCTCGAAGATCTTTTTCAGGGTCCCATCATCCCGCCAACGGCAGAAGCAACTGTACACAGTCTGATGCGGACCGAATCTCGCCGGAAGATCGCTCCAGCGCGCACCACTGCGGGCAAGCCATAGGATGCCATTAAGATGCGCGCGAATATCCTTCTGTGGGCGACCGGTATGCGAGATCGGGATAAGCGGCTGGACCAGCTCCCATTCCTTATCGGTAAATTCATAACGACGAGCTTTCATGCTTGGCACTTCTTTCTGCCCGTGTCTTACCACTTATTTGTGCCTTTTTCTTGTATGCTTCGCTTTTTTGACTTTTCAGATACACCCTAAGATCGAACTTAGCTGGTGGTGTTACATTATTCATCCCTCTCGGATACCTATGGTCACCGCTCCCGCTTTCGTCATTATGTACTAACTCCACCCGTTCCGTTTGGCTAAATCGTCCATTGCGAAGCAAAACCTTTCCCACTGTGTCAATGCTGTCTGCAGCGGGTCGCCCTCGCGGATTCGCAGGGTGCGGCGGATTTCCTTGGGGATCACGACGCGGCCGAGGTCGTCCCTTTATGTCAAGTAGGTGCAAAAAAAATTTACAAACTATCCGAAAAGCCTTTAATATCAATGGCTCTGGGCTTTCCGGACGGTGCTACGATGCGCCTACGAGGTTTCGATAGATTATGTTATTTTAGGAGTAAATTCGACAGATTTGCCCCGAAATGAAACACCGGAGTCAATTCGCAACTCCGATGTTTTCATCGGTGTCGATTTTTGATTCGTTGAACTTCCAGACAATTTCGATTGTCTCAGTGTCATAAACAAGTACACGTTCAACTGCATCATACAGATGCTCTCTGAGTTTGTCATCGGGCAAGCCGGTCATCCGGCTTGCTGCTTCATGCTGTTCTTCTGCATCGAGACTTTGCTGATGGAAGACCTCAAGCTGGGTTTCACAGGATTCAAGCTGCTCTTTCAGGGCGGCTTGTTTTTGTGCAAGGGCGTCTTTGCCGGACAGATACTCTTCCGGAGTCAGCTTCCCTTCACGGTAGTTTTCATAGATCGTAAACTTCTCACGATCACAGGCATCATACTGAGCTTTCAGCAAGACGAGCTGTCTTTCCAGACTTTCACCTTTGCTTTTCGCTGTTTTTCTGACGGCTGCGGATTCAATACTGACGATCTCGATCTGTCTTTTCAGTGCTTCAAAGACGATTTCTTCAAGTGCGCTTTTTCGCCAGCGGACGTTTTCACACGGACTGCCATCGTGATACCGATGGGACGGACAAGCAAATACAGTTCCATTGGCTTTCTCAAGTTTTCCGCCGCAATGAGCGCAGAAATAAACTCGGTCTGACTGGTCATGGGAGCTTCGGACAAACTTTTTACGTCTCTGGATTGCCTCTTGTGCCTGTTCGTATTCATCCTTTGTCACAATCGCCTCATGCGCATTTTCGCGGATATACCATTCTTCTTTGGGAACGCGCCGCTGGTTTTTGTCACGGATGAATCGGCTTTCGCGGGTATGGTTGACCATTGTTCCAGCGTACTTCACGCTCTCTATCATAGTCAGGATACCGCGATGTGTCCACTGGGGCTTCTTGGAAGATGCCTTTCTGGATACGGCTTTGTGCTGGGCGGGCGTTGGAATACCCTCTGTGTTCAGTTCCTTTGCAATCTGTGTACAGGACTTGCCACTGATCACTTCCATGAAAATACGGCGGACTATCGGAGCGGTTTCCACGTCGATGATAAGGTGATGCTTGTCAGCAGGATCGGCTTTATACCCGTATGGAACTGTGTTCACAAACTTTGCCTTCTCCTGTTTCATGCCCATTGCAGACTTAACCTTCTTGGACAGGTCTTTGCTGTAATAGTCATAGATAAGGTTTTTGAAGGCAATATCCATGCCGATAGTCTTGCCTTCATGTTTCGCGCTGTCATAATGGTCATTGATAGACTTGAAGCGGATGCCGAGAAACGGGAAAATATGCTCCAAATAGTCACCAACTTCAAGATAGTCTCGCCCGAAACGGGAAAGGTCTTTCACTACGATGCAGCTAATTTCTCCATGCTTTGCGCACTCTATCATCTTTGCAAAGTCAGGACGATCAAAGTTCGTGCCGGAGAAACCGTCATCGCAGAACTCTATACGAGGCAGATCGCAGAGAAGCGGGTTCTGATCCAGATGACGATTGATGAGCATACGCTGCGATGCGATACTGTTGCTCTCGTCCTTGACTTTGTTTGTGCGCTTGTCAACGTCTTCAAGCGACAAGCGCAGATAAATAGCGATTTGCTGTTTCATCAAGCAACCTCCTTCCTGATTTTCTCGCAAGTCTTCGTAAGTGCTGCAAACTCATCCATATAGCTGAGTTTGATTTCCAATGTGCCGTCCTCATGAATTTCCATAGTCTCGATGAAAGCGTCCGCCATTTCTTCGGAGATTTCCGTCGCGTCGTGGAAACGGCGGATCATCTGCTTCCACTTCATTTCGCCGGTAATCTGTTCCTCTGTCTGATTCTTTGGCGCTTCCAGCTCGGATAGATTTCTCTCAATCGCCCGGATGTCCTCCATGACGATCTCTTTATGGTGGCTGTACTCGGCGTCAGAGAGCAATCCTTCCTTGAGATCAACATACATACCGCTAAGGAGAGACTGTTTTTGCGCAAGTTTTTGACGCAGTGTCCGTATCTCTTGAACGGTATTGTCTTGCTTAATCATGACTTTTTTCATTGCCAGCAGAGAATGAAGCGTCTTCTCCATATCGAGGAATACTTCCATCTGAGACTTGATGAAGGAAAAAACTGCATCGTCAAGATCCTGCTTCCGTATTTTCACGTCGGAACAACCTCTTGTTCCATGCTCGGCGTAGGTCGGGCATTTGAAGGTGAAATACACCTTGTCCTTCTTCGTGCTGATGGAACGTTGCAATTTCATAATTGCTCCGCACTCGGCACATACAAACTTCTTCCCGTAGATATTTTTCGCTTTGGGTAGATGATCGTACTTGCCTGAATTGGCTCTCGTGCGTTCTACGGCTGCACGGTTGATCTCCTGCACCTTTTCAAAAAGTTCTTCACTGAGAAGTGGCTCATGGGTGTTTTTAGCGATGATCCATTCGTCTTCGGACGTGATGTGATAAGGGATGCTTCCATAGAGACACTGACTGCCTTTCTTCTGAGCTAAATGCCCGATATAGACGATGTTTTGAAGAATTTCGGTTATCATGTGTTTGTTCCACAGAATGACCCGATCCTTCTTATTGAAGTTCGTTTCCACCCCGCGCTCCCGTTTGAGCTGACTGGGTGAAAGAATACCGGCATCGTTAAGCTTTTTGTTGATGCCCATGTAGCTGACACCTTCGGCTCTCCATTGGAATATCTGGACAACAATCGGCGCAGTTTCAGGGTCGATCAGAAGATGGTTCTTGTTCTCAGGGTCTTTACGATAACCATAAGGTGCATAGTTTCCGATATAATCCCCGCGCTCCATCTTCGCTTGAAGGGCTGTTGTGACCTTGCGCGAGATGTCCTTCGCATAAAAATCATTGACGATGTTCGACAAGGAAGCGGACAAATGCCCTTCGCTCGTTACCGTTGCAGTGTCAAAGGAGTCATTGACGGAGATAAAGCGCAAATCGAAGAACGGGCAGACCTTTTCAATGAACTGAGAGGTTTCAATATAGTTTCTGCCGAGACGGGATAAGTCCTTCACCACGATGCAATCTACAATGCCCATCTTGACGGCTTCCATCATCCGGTTAAACTCTGGACGGAGAAAATCGGTTCCGGTATAGCCGTTGTCAACGAACAGCGCCGTCTTCTCAAGATACGAGCGTGACGCAACATAGTCTTCAAGGAGCGTGGTCTGGTTATCAATCGAGTCCGAACCTTTACCGTTATCCTCGACGGAGAGGCGGACATAAAGAGCGGTTTTCCAGCGGCGGATAGGAGTATCAACTGCTGGGGTAGGGAGATTTTGCTTTTTCCGCGATACTCGTGCCATTAGACCACCTTCCTTTCAAAGCGAATGACTTTATTCGCGTCCTCCTTTTCCTGACGTTCGCGCAGGAACTCAACGATAGATGCAAAGCGGTCGCAGTGCATGAGACCGACATCAATGTCTTTATTCTCTCGAATGTGAATATAGTCGATTAAGTTGACCACGGTGCTTCGAGTGAGTTCCTTGATATTTGCGTATTTTCTGAATTGCTCAAGCCAGCTTTGTTGTTCTGCCAGACCTCCCATCACGCTGTTTCGCTCACTGGTGAGCCGCATAATGGTGTCGCTTGCCTCCTTGATCTGCTGGTCGAACTGAGCTGTAAAGGCTTTGTATTCCTCACGGCTGATAAAATCGCTCTTGAAGTCTTCATAAGCACCGGTTTTCAAGCGGCGGTTCTTATCAATGATTTCTTCCTGAAACGAAATTTTTGCTTTGATCTTCTCAATCTCGCGGTTTTCCCAAGCCATATCGTCAATCCGCTTCAACGCATCTGCCATATTCATAGCGGCGTCAATATGTCCTTGAACGACAGCGAGAACGGTATCATATACAACAGATTCTTTGATGCTGTGAGACGAACAGAAGGTCTTGTCGCTCTTGTTGCCACCGCAGATGAAATAGGCATATTCCTTATCTCCGCAGCGTGATACTCTGCGTACCATCGGGCTTCCGCAGTCAGCACAATAAATTTTCCCGGAAAACGGATGGACGCCGGTTGCACCGGACGGGCTTCTTGTATCATCCAGCATGAGCTTCTGAACAAGATCGAATTGAGCATGGGCAATGATAGGCTCATGGGCATTTTCTGTCCGCGCCCACTCACTTTGCGGCTTCACTACGGTCTTTTTAACCTTGTGGTTTGGAGACGTGGTTTTGCCTTGCACCAGTGTTCCGGTATAAACCTCGTTCTTGAGAATGCGATATATCGCAACGGCGCTCCACAGAGCAACCTTCTTCGTCTGGAAACAGGTGCGCTGCTTTGAGCCATTCGCTTTCTTGTATTCAATCGGAGAAGGGACATTGGCGTCATTAAGCCGGTCTGCGATCTGAGCCGGAGACAGCCCTTCTATCTTCCACTTGAAAATATCCTGCACAACCGGCGCAGCAACCGGGTCAATCACCAACTGGTTCTTGTTGTCCGGTGATCTCAGATACCCGAAAACCACACGAGAGCCGACAAACTGTCCATTCCGTCGCTTTGCATCAAGGTTTGATCTGACTTTGATGGAGATGTCACGGCAATAGGAATCGTTCATCAGGTTCTTGAACGGAAGGACAAGCTCGTTGTCTGCCGCTCCGGGCTGTGCGCTGTCGTAGTTGTCGTTGATTGCAATAAAGCGAATACCGAGGCGGGGGAATATCTTCTGGATGTAGTCACCAGCCTCAATATACTCACGACCAAAACGCGAAAGGTCTTTCACCACGATGCAGTCAACTAAGCCAGCGCGGACAGCCTCCATCATTCTGTTGAAGTCAGGACGCTCAAAGTTTGCGCCGGTAAAGCCGTCATCGCAGTATTCTTTTACTACGGTAATCTCCGGGTGCTTCTTGAGGTATTCCTTAATGAGCATTCTCTGGTTTGAAATGCTGTCACTCTCAAGTTTTTCGCCGGAAATAGAAAAGTCGCCATCTTCCTTTGATAATCTCAGGTAGATGGCGGCTTTATAATCTTTATCCAAAGATAATTTCAGCATAAAACGCCACTCCTTACTTTATTCCGGTCTGATAACCCGAAAACTAAAGTAGCAGTGGTGTTTCGCTGATTTTGTCCATGCTTATTTATAGCACAGTCCAAAGCAATTATCCAGCCTTTTCAGATTTGTTCACAAAAAAGATTCTTTTGGGGTTATCCGACGGCTTTCTCACATACTTGCAAGCAGATTTACGAAATTGTCATTGATCGTAGCCTGAGTATTTGCGTAGGAAACCCTAACTACCGTGTTGCCGACCTTAAACATATAGGGATTTTTGATCTGCTCCACATAGGATTTCATCCGATCTTCTACCGACATGGAACGGTCAATTTTGACGTCCCGAATATCCACCAAGGAGTCGAGAAGTTCTTTTCTGCTTCTCTCATTCTCCATAACATCACCGCCTTTTCACGAGTATTCTTGCCCAATATTTACCTTCTTATGCGTTAAGCCGCGAGAACACTTTATCAGCAAATTGATAGGCAGCGGTCATGAGGATCGCTGCCCATAGTATTCACTGATAAGTCCTTTCGGACGTTTTCACAGTGTTCTACTTCCGGCATATTTGCAGCTCGCGCCCCTGCCGAATAGGGAATGCTGCGGACTACCAATGGTCAATCGGTATCATGGGACTCTCACCCCTCCGAGGATCGCTCCGAGCCGCCCCTTCAAAGAAAAGACGGAAGTATCATTATACCCGGCATCTGCATCGTCGCAAGCAGCCACACCACACGGCTGTTATAGCTCTCCGGAGGTCGCTCACTCCCTTGCAGGAGGTCTTGGCGTCGGAAGCTGTGTTGCTTCGCAGAAGCGGAAAGATCCGCAGCACTGAACTATTCAGTTTTCAAGGAACAGTGAAGCGGTCTGATTAACCCCTTCACTTTACAACGGACATTTTTTAAGCGAATTAGGGGGTGCCGGAGAAAAATTTTTTGAATTTTTTTCTGAGGGCATTTCGGGTTTCCTGAACCGTCGTGTAGTCAACGCCAATTTCCCGCGCATAGCTGCTTAGACTTTCCCCAGCAATCATGCAATGCTCAAATACACCGCGCTGTTTTTCTGTCAGACCGGCGTAAAATGTCTTAACCATGAGCTGCATTGTGACTTCTTTTGCGAGATCATACGAGTCAGCAAGCCATGCGGCAGTCTTCACATCGTCCTCCGGCATAGCGTCAAGGGACAGTACAGCATCAGAAGTTTTTTCTTCGCCGTCTTCATCCTCAGATGCACCATCAGAGCCATACGAACGTCTGAGCATCTTTTCCTCAGCGCGAAGTATTTTCATGACCTCACGGTCAACCTCCGTTACTTCGCCGGTGATTTTTACGCGCACCATGCACTTTCCGTCCTCCGTAGTCCAGAGGTCGTAGTCGAACTCGACAGGGGTTTTAGGGATTCGTTTCATTGCTTGTCCTTTCCGCTGGCGCGGAGCAGCGGATGGACAAGCCTAAAAAAAGAGCCGCATGACGGTGAGTTGTGATCCCATGCCGATAAAACAGAGTGCGAACACTCTGTTCATGCGGCATTAGGAAGACTCACCAGTCAGCGGCTCCACAGCACAGCTATCAAATATTTATTTGTTAAACTCCTTATCCTCTGTTGAGGTGGAGATATAACCTTCTCATACTGAGAACATTGAAGACGGTTTCTCTTCCGCAGAGTTTGCACTTTGCCTGAACGTGACCTCTTGTGTCCTCAAAAACGATGATGGTATTGTGATGGCAGTACGGGCATTCCATCGTTCGCCTCTTCTGGCTGGCAATGGCGATACGCGCCCGTCTGATCTTCATCTGCATTTCAGCAGACGGTTCAGTAACACGGATATTCTTTTTCATGCCCATACCTCCGTCGGATCGTTGAACTCTGAATATGGGCGGTCTTCGAGATAACCAAGCTGGCGCAGACGGATGACGGCTGCGGATTGGGAAACACCGAGTTGTGCGCATATCGCTCTGAGCGACAGGCGATCCCGGTATGTAAAGTAGCCGTCATAGGACGTCAACTTCTTCTCAGGGATGAAATACCATGCGGCAAGGTCAATTTCTTTCTGCGGCATCAGGATTGCCGCGCCGAGGACGTTTGCTTGCCATTCATTCCAGTCCTCATGTGTTTTGAGATCGCGCAGCGAATAGGCTGTTCGTGCGGAATACTGCCGGTTGCAGCATTGCTTGACTTCATCGGATTCCATCTGATAGAGAATCTGATGAGCGCATTCGTGGGCAAGCGTGAAGCGCCGCTTCCCGCAGAGCTTCTTTATCTGTCCCTGACGGATGAAGCTCTCGTCGAGCAACACCTGATTACATTTAAGCGGGAGTGTTCGTCTAACGCCCTTTTCCTCAACGATGTACTCTGTATCTGTATAAGCGGTCAAGCCGCAGATACTTCCATCGGAGGACAGGCGGGCAAAAGACACTTGCAAGCCGAGATAGTCTCTTGCGAACTGATCAATCGGCGTTGCACGAGCCATACGGACTTCCTCGGACTCCGTGCCAAAGAAGAACTTGTTGAAGTCTTCCGTGACGGCTGCTGCAATTTCTTCGATTTGCTTCTGGGATAAGATCACTGGGCATTCTCCTTTGCTTCGACAAACCACTTGTCTCCTTCATGAAAAAGGAACGACTCCTTTCCTTTAATCATGACTGTGTAACGGATGCCGCCACCACCAACCTTCTTGGATGTGGCGCGGCATTTGTAAAGAATCTGGTCGATCTGAAAAATCAAACCATTGTCCCACCTGATGAAACGCGGACGGATAGCCCCTTCCTTGTCTACATCCAGATTGACACAAACATACGCCTTCCTGCATCGTGCTTCCATGTTTTGCATCCTCACTCCTTGCCATTGAGCTGTTTCGGTGAAACAACTTATATTTGTAACTTTTCTGTGCATATTCTCGCGTTCCTCTTGACTTGATGAGTAATCCGCGATATACTGTGGGTAATTGAATTACGCATATCTATTATACATACTTCAACTACCCATGTCAATAGAAATGGGAAATTCAGTTTCGCAAACTTTTTGTGAAGGAGTGGTGAACGAGACATGACGTTTGCTGAGAAGTTCAAGGAAGAACGAGTAAAGAAGGAACTAACCCAGCAGCAAGTCGCGGACAGCTTGGGGATTACGCGCAAAATGATCACGCTGTATGAAAAAGGGACTTCTTTGCCCCGCACACGGGAAGCATATAAGAAGATTGCCGATTTCTTCGGTGTTGATGTCAATTATCTTCTGACGGAAGATGAGAACTTCGTTGTTCAGGCAACAGAGAAATATGGTGCGCGTGGAAAGAAACAGGCACAGGACTTGGTGGATGGTATCTCCGGTTTATTTGCTGGCGGAACGCTTTCTGAGCAGGACAAAGATGCCGTCATGAAAGCGTTGCAGGACATCTACTGGGATTCCAAAGCCCGAAATGTCGAAAAATACACGCCAAAGAAATACAAACTGCATCTCGATGAGGATTGAGGGCGGTTTATTGGACTGCTGATGTTATATAATTACGGAATAACCATCGGTATAGCGGGGGTGATGAAAATTGCTTCTACGACCTGAACTCATTCACCGCAAAGCCACGGATATTGTACGAGGCTGCGGAACACGGGACACCGTGCGTATTGCAAAAGAGTTGGGTATCTACGTTCATTTCATTGATGGACTGAACGAACTGCTTGGAATGTACACCTACCGGCATAAGGAGAGGCACATTCTTTTGAACTCCAATATGGAGTATATTGTAAAGCTCATGGTCTGCGGACATGAGATTGGTCACGACTGCTTGCACCGGGAGCAAGCCAAAGGCGCAAGCGGATTGCAGGAGTTTACGCTGTTCGATATGCGTAACGAGATGGAATATGAAGCCAATGCGTTCAGCGCCCATTTGCGGATCGACGATGACGAGCTGATGGAACTGATGAAGCAAGGGTATGATGTGGTACAGCTTTCCTCCATCATGGAGACGAATGTGAACTTGATGCTGATCAAGCTCAACGAGCTGAATCGCATGGGATGGCAGCTTAACTTACCGTATGTACCGCGTTCAGATTTCCTCAAAAATGTCAAGCCGGAAGGTTGACAGCAGAGGTTTTAAGGGATTTCCTGTCTGATATATTCATTATATGGGATGCCCTATGTCGAAACCTACACAATCCTGCAATGGCACTGAATTGCCGTATGCAGATGATGCTTGAACTACTCTCTCTACTTATGTCTCGTTACACAGTCGGAGTTCAAGAAGCAGCAAAAAGCCTTACACAAGAAACGTAACCGCGATAGACAGAGAAAGGACGTGCATTATGAAGTACAAACTGTTCCGTTCCCCTGGTGATCTGGACAAGTCCGTCCTCAAGCATGAGCTGGTTGCTGTGGAGATTGGCGGCAGCATTGAAGAAGTCACAGACGCACTCATCCGCGCAGTTCGGGATGATCTTGCGGAAATGCCAGAATATGCGCACTGTGAAACCGCTGCGTATGCACCGGAGCCGGTTCAGGAGCATCGCCGCGTGAGACGTTATCAGTATGAGATGATGGGTATTGTTTACCCGCAATATGCGGAGAAAAATATTCTGATTGATTATGGTGTGATTGAAGAGGCAGAGTAATGTCAGAGCGTTATGTCGGACAACTGCATAGTGCCGATGACTTGATTGCCGCTGTTGAAGAATACGGCTTTCTGCCTTTCTTTCAGAACGAGATTCCCGGCTTTTCTGTTGAAGAGCTGTGCGCCCCTGAATTGTGGTTTGCGGATGATGCAGACGGTCCGTGGGAGTGGAAAGGTCCGGCTGCGCGAAGCGGCAAATGTCTCTACGGCAAGATTTTCAATAAAAGAGCTGGCTTCGTGAGCCGTGATTGGATTCCGGACTTTGCAAACTTCCGGCGAGACGGATATGACTTTGATGCTCGGTGGGATGATGGCTTGACGTCCTATAAGGACAAAGAGCTTTACGAAACCATAGCTGATGAAGGCACAGTTCTTTCCAAGCGTCTGAAAGAATTACGGAACTATCGCAAGGGCGGCAACACCGGCTTTGAAACGTGTATCACAAGGTTGCAAATGCAGAGCTATGTCTGCATTGCGGATTTCGTTTATATGCAGGACAAGTACGGAAGACCTTATGGCTGGGGCGTTGCAGAGTATGCGACGCCGGAAGAGCTTTTCGGGTACGACTTTATCACGTCCGCCTATCAGCGAGACCCGCAGGAATCCAGAGAACATATTCTGAGACATCTGCACACGCTTCTTCCCAATGCAGTCGAGAAGCAGCTTGAGACAATCATAAAGGGGTAACGCTATGGACGATCTAATCTATGAAAAGGATTACCGACAAGTTGAGCCTACTGAACGCGATGAATGGTCCGAAGAGGTCTATGACCGTGTGCTTAACGGAGGTATACTGAAAGCGTACTCTGAGGCGATGGACAAGATACCTAAGATCATTGTGCCGGAGGATAAGAAGAATTACGAGTATCTTTTGGAACGCTGTGATGCGTTTGTCAAGCAGCATCACGGACGTATTGAAGGGATCGTAGACTACCACCACTGGCATTCTGAAATCAATTTGTTTCTTCCATTCGTGGAGTTCGATGATCCGGAAGACCTCGCTTTCCTGAAAGAGATCGCGGATAAGGCACATACCGTCTGCTTCTCTCCCGCTGAGGAAGGCGGCATTCGCGTCCACATCTTTATCAATTATTTTGACGAGTGGCTGCCAGAAGGAGCAAAGCAGCTTATAGAATACGACGCTATCATGAAGGATGAGCGGCTTGCATCTCTGCTGGGAATGCAGGATTCGTTTAAGCCGGAAGATGAGCCGGACTTGGAGCGCATAGAAGCACTTCTTGAGCGGTTTGAAACGGAAACTGATCTTAACCAGAGCGACGTGTTCTATGGAGTATTTCAGTTGATTATGAAGTCCAAAGATGAGGACATTACACTTGGAAAGATTGCAAATTTGATGGAGGTACTGTTGTATCTTGTTCTGAATGGTGGTCTGGATCAAGACGAATAAACATGGAGGCAATTATGAGCAACAAACTTGTAGCATATTTTTCTGCGTCCGGCGTAACCGCAAAGGTAGCCGAGACGCTGGCAGAGGCAATCGGCGCGGACATTTTCGAGATAGAGCCGAAGGTTCCTTATACGAAAGCTGATCTGAACTGGATGGACAAGAAAGCCCGCAGCACGATTGAGATGAACGATCCTGCTTCTCGTCCAGAAATTGCAGTGAAGCGGGACAACATGAAGGACTACGACACAATCTTTGTTGGTTTCCCGATCTGGTGGTACGTTGCACCGACAATTATCAATACGTTCCTTGAGAGCTATGATCTGACCGGCAAGACGATCATCCCGTTTGCGACCTCCGGCGGAAGCAACATTGGCAAGACGAACGAACGCCTTGCGCCGAGCTGCAAAGGCGCAAAGCTGCTGGAAGGCAAGGTCTTCAAGGGCAGCGTCGGGCATCAGGAGCTTGCGGCATGGGTTGATGGACTTGGACTTTGAAAAGAGTACAAATCGGAATTTATTAAGGAGAATATGGATGAAACTGTTTTTATGTTCGCACTTTTCAAGTGTAGGAAGTTTGATAAAAGAAGAAATTG
>ERZ791753.629-NODE-629-length-30000-cov-18.719519_pt1 | contig 30000 bp, 27 predicted proteins | sample MGYA00509951_ERZ791753 | MGnify/ENA primary metagenome ERZ791753 (study PRJEB30046, sample SAMN00792026) | human gut metagenome | study: EMG produced TPA metagenomics assembly of the A metagenome-wide association study of gut microbiota in type 2... | reverse complement strand
TCTTCTCCTGCGCCAGCTTGACCGCTTCCGTCAGGCAGCTTCTTCCCTCGCCGATAAACAGGCCGTGCATGACGCTCTCGCCCTCTGGGGCCGTGCAGACGGTCAGGACGAACAGAATCGGGCGGTTGCTCAGGAAATGTTCCATGCCGTAGTCGAAGATCTTCCGCACGGGCGTATGGTCTTTTCCCATCATGCGCTCCATGCCGTAAACTGCGCCGACCATGTGCGATTTGTTGATCATATCGCTGCCGCCGACGCCGACAAACAGATTTTTCGAGTGGTTCGCCATGCCGATGACCTCGTGCGGCACGACCTGACCGGGCGAGATGATGAGGTCATAGCTTTCATCCATCACGCGGCGGTTGATCTCTACGCTGACGGGTTCGTGCCAGAGCCCCTCTGTGATTTCTTCGAGATAGGAAGCCGGAACCTCGCCGATTTTGACCACGTCATGCCGCCAGTCATGGACGATCATGCTTTCATAGGGAATGCCCTTGAACATGATCTCCCACTGCTCTTTGGACACCGGCTCGTGTGTGCCAAGGGCAGGCATGATATCGACCTGTGCGCCGCGCTCGGTCAGCAGATGATAATAGATGCTTGTGATCTTGCCCGCCTGCGAGTGAAAGCGCGTGAAATCAGGCGGGATGATGAGCACCTTTTGGAGCGTTCGTCCTTCCAGAGACGCTTTTAATGCGTCTTTCAGCTCTGCGTCCGAAATGCCGCCGTTTGCGGCAATTTTATAGATATCTTCCATGTCAGACACCGCTGTAGGCCGAGAAGCCGCCGTCCACGGGGATGACCACGCCGGTCACGAACGACGCAGCCTCGTTGTTGAGCAGGAACAGCAGCGCTCCAAGCAGTTCTTCCGCTTGTCCGAAGCGGCCCATTGGGGTCGCAGCAAGAATTTTCTTCGTCCGCGCCGTCGGCGTGCCGTCCGGATTCCACAGAAGCGCCGCATTCTGCTTGCCGGAGAAGAAGCCCGGCGCAATGGCGTTCACACGAATGCCGACCTTGGAAAAATGCACGGCCAGCCACTGCGTAAAGTTCGACACAGCGGATTTCGCGCCCGAATACGCCGGAATTTTGGTGAGCGGCGTGTAGGCGTTCATCGACGAAATATTGATAATATTGCAGCCCTCGCGCGTGACCATATCGCGGGCGAATGCCTGCGTGGGGATGAGAATGCCCATGAAATTGAGGTTAAAGACGGAAGCAACGCCCGTCTCGTCCAGATCGAAAAAGCTCTTGGTGTCGGCGTCCAGATCGCCCGGCTCGTAATATTCCTTGTCGGTCGTCGCGCTGGGGTGGTTGCCGCCCGCGCCGTTGAGGAGGATGTCACAGGGGCCGAAGTCGGCCAGCACCTGTTCATGGCAGGCCATAACTGCGGCCTTGTCCAGCACGTTGCATTCGTAGGCTTTCGCAGTGCCGCCCTCGGCGGCGATCTCGTCCGCCAGCTTCTGAACGTTGGCGTATGTACGTCCCAGCAGCGCGATCTTCGCGCCGCTCGCAGCCAGCGCCCTGGAAAAGACGCTGCAAAGCGTTCCCGCTGCGCCGGTCACGACCGCGACTTTTCCAGTCAAATCCGTGTTCAAAGGAAGATTCATTATGCTGCCTCCTTATGCGTTGTAGGTGGACGCGGCGGTGTTGCCGCCGTGGCCTGTCCAGTTGGTGTGGAAGAATTGGCCGCGCGGGCTGTCGAGCCGTTCATAGGTGTGCGCGCCGAAATAATCGCGCTGTGCCTGCAACAGATTCGCAGGCAGGCGGTTGGTGGTGTAGCCGTCGAAGTAACTCAGCGCCGCAGTCATGGCCGGAGCCGGAACGCCGTAAGAGACAGCCGCAGCTGCGACCTTGCGCCACGCGGGGATGAGCTTCTGCATGGTTTCCTTGAAATAGGGGTCAAGCAGAAGATTCGACAGTTCCGGATTCTTGTCATACGCTTCTTTGATCTTGCCAAGGAACACGGAGCGGATGATGCAGCCGCCGCGCCACATGAGCGCGATGCCGCCGTAGTTGAGGTTCCAGTTGTAGGTCTTTGCCGCCGTGCGCATGAGGGTGTAGCCCTGCGCGTAGGAGATGATCTTCGAGGCGTAAAGCGCCTGCCGGATGGCCTCGACCATTTCCGCCTTGTCGCCAGTGAACGCCGGGATGGTGCGGGCATATTCCTTGGATGCCTCGACGCGCTCGTCTTTCATGGCGGACAGGCAGCGCGCAAACACGGCTTCGCCGATGAGCGTCAGCGGAACGCCCTCGTCCAGCGCTGCAATGCCCGTCCACTTGCCGGTGCCTTTCTGACCGGCGGTGTCGAGGATTTTCTCGACGATGGGCTGCCCGTCGGTATCCTTGTAGGCCAGAATGTCGCGGGTGATCTCAATTAAGTAGGAATCCAGCTCGGTTTTATTCCACGCGGCGAAAACCTCGTGCATCTCATCGTCGGACATCCCAAGAAGATCGCGCATGAGCTGGTACGCTTCGCAGATGAGCTGCATATCGCCGTACTCAATGCCATTGTGCACCATTTTCACGAAATGTCCTGCACCGTTTTCGCCGACCCAGTCGCAGCACGGCGAGCCGTCCTCGACCTTTGCGCAGATGGACTGAAAAATGGGCTTCACATACTGCCACGCGGCGGGCGAGCCGCCCGGCATCATGCTGGGTCCTTTCAGCGCGCCCTCCTCGCCGCCGGATACACCGGTGCCGATATAGAGCTTGCCCTTGGATTCGACATACACGGTTCTGCGGATGGTGTCAGGGAAGTGCGAGTTACCGCCGTCAATTAAAATATCGCCGTCGTCGAGGAGCGGAAGAAGCAGCTCTATCATATCATCCACAGCCTGCCCGGCTTTCACCATCATGAACACCTTGCGCGGTTTTTCGAGACTCGCAACCAGTTCTTTGAGGCTGTGGCAGCCGATGATGTTCTTGCCCGCGGCTCTGCCGGTTACAAATTTATCTACTTTTTCCGTCGTGCGGTTGAAAACCGCCACTGTGAAGCCCTTCGACTCCATGTTCATGACGAGATTCTCGCCCATCACGGCAAGGCCGATCAAACCGATGTCTGCTTTTTTCATCTCTGCACCCTCGCGTTTCCTTTATAAATGTCCCAGACCTGCTTTTCATCCGCGGGCTCGGCGTAATCGTTGAGGCTCGAAGCCGCCAGAACGCCGCTTGCCCAACCAAATTGCAGGCACTTTTCCGGCTCCCAACCGTTCAGAACGCCGTAAAGAAGTCCTCCCGAGAAGCCGTCGCCGCCGCCGATGCGGTCGAGCACCTGAATCTCGCGCGGCTCCTCGACGTACCACTTGCCATCCGCCAGCAAAATCGCGCCCCAGAGGTGCTCGTTGGCGGAGAGAACCTGGCGAAGCGTCGTTGCGAACATCCTCGCGTTCGGATACTTTTCCTGTACCTGTGAGATCATGGCCTTGAAGGACTTAATTTTGGAAGCAAGATCTTTACCGCCCGCTTCGGGGCCTTTAAAACCAAGGCAGAGTTGGAAATCTTCTTCGTTGCCGATGAGCACGTCGGCCAGCGACGCGATCTCGCCGAATGCCTCGGAAAGCGCATCCTCGCGGCCTTTCCAGAACGTCGCGCGGTAATTGAGATCGAACGAAACGAGCGTACCGTACTGCTTCGCGGCCTTTGCCAGCGCAAGGCTGCATTCCGTCGTCTCGTGGCTCATGGCCGCGATCAGACCGGACAGATGCAGAATGCCGACACCCTCCTGCCCGAAGATACGCTCGATATCAAAATCTTCGATGGAAAGCGTTCTGCCGACCTCGCCCGCGCGGTCATTCCAGACACGCGGCGCGCGCAGACCAAAGCCGGAGTCCGCAATGTTGAACTGGTGCCGATAGCCCCACGGCCCGCCCTGTTCGACTTCGACACCCTCAAAGCGGATGTTCCGCGCGCGGAGCTGGCGCTTGATGAAGTCCGCGACGGGGCTGCCCTTGACGAATTTCGTGAGCGCAAGGCACTCGTGGCCAAGGCTAGACGCAACGTTCAGCACGTTCGTCTCCGCGCTGGTCGCCTGCATATAAAACAAGTTGCTGTTCTGTACCGCCATCCGCTCCGGCGGCGTGATGCGCACACCCATGCTCGTCGGGCACGCAATAGCGTAACGGCAGGTTTTCATCGTGTTTTCCTCCTTCGCGCTCATTCCACGGGCAGTGCAAAACCGAAGTAGCGCACGGCATTGTTATAGCTGATATTGCGTGCGATCTGCCGCAGCGTGGCCCAATCGTCGGGATATTCCCCGCGCTCAACCCAGCCGCCAAGCAGGCTGCACAGGATTCGGCGGAAATAGTCGTGCCGCGTGTACGACAGGAAGCTGCGCGAGTCGGTCAGCATACCAACAAAGCCCGACAGATTGCCGAGATTCGCCAACGAGACCATCTGCTCGGTGATGCCCTGAATGTGATCGTTGAACCACCATGCTGAGCCGTGCTGGATTTTCGCCACAGCGTCGGAATTCTGGAAGCAGCCGATGACGGAATCGATGGCGGCGTTGTCGTTGGTGTTCAAACTGTAAAGGATCGTTTTTGGCAGATGGCCGCCCCGCTCCAGCGCGTTCAAAAAGTCCGCCAGCAGCGCCGACGGCGCGTAGTTGCTCACGCAGTCGTAACCTGTATCCGGACCCAGACGCTCGAACATACCGGTATTGTTGTCGCGCTTGGCGCCGTAGTGCAGCTGCATGACCCAGCCGCGGCGGCTGTATTCTTCGCCGACAAAGAGCATGAAGGCCGTATAGAACCGGTCGCAGTCAGCGCGGTCCGGGAGTTTCCCCGCCAGTCTGTCCGCGAAGATCCGCTCGATCTGCGCGTCGCTTGCCGGGCTGTACATGACGTACTCCAGCGCATGATCGGACACGCAGCAGCCGAGCGAGGCAAAGAAGTCCATCCGGCGGCGCATTGCCTCCTTGAGCGCGGCAAAGCTCATGATCTGTACGCCTGCGGCCGCGCCGAGCTTCGCGAGATACGCAGGATAGTCCGGCTTTTCGATGCCCTTAGCCTTGTCCGGGCGCATCGCGGGCAGCACCTGCACGGAAAAGCTCTCATCCGCGCGCAGCTGCGCGTGCCATTCGAGACTGTCCGCCGGGTCGTCGGTCGTGCAGATGAGCTGCACGCCGCTGCGCTCGACGATGCCGCGCACGGAAAGATGCTCCTGCCGGAGCTTCTCGTTGCACAGCCGGTAGACCTCGCGCGCGTTTTCGCCGTTCAGATAGCCCTCGAAGCCGAAATATTTGCGCAGCTCCATATGACTCCAGTGATAGAGCGGATTGCCGATGGCGTGGCTGAGGCATTCGGCCCACTTGACGAACCGCTCCTCATCTGGCTCCGTGCCGGTGATATACCGCTCCTCGATGCCACACGAGCGCATGAAGCGCCACTTGTAGTGGTCGCCGAAGTTACTGCCGCCGACGCCCAGCCACAGCTGCGCGACATTGTCATACGTCTTGTCCTCGCAGATCTCCCGCGGGTCGATATGACAGTGATAATCGATAATTGGCAAATCGCGCACGCTCTCATAGAGCGTCTTTGCCGCCGCGCTGTCCAGAAGGAAATCCTGATCCATAAACTTCTTCATAGCGTTTCACCTTTCTGCTGCAAACGCAGCACATCATACCGCCCACGCGGCGCTCAGACACCGGAATACGCGGAGAACCCACCGTCGACCGGCACGACGATGCCGGTCACGAAGCCCGACGCGCGCGCGTCGGCCAGCCACAGAAGCGTCCCGAGCAGCTCCTCGGGCGTGCCAAAGCGTCCCATAGGCATCGCGGCCAGGATCTTATGCGTTCTGGCGGTCGGCGTGCCGTCCGCGTTCCACAGGAGTGTCTTATTCTGATCGGTCGAGAAAAAGCCGGGCGCGATGGCGTTGACGCGGATGCCGGTATTGGCGAAATGCACGGCCAGCCACTGCGTGAAGTTGGAGACTGCGGCCTTGGCTGCGGAATAGGCAGGGATCTTGGTCAGCGGGCAGAATGCGTTCATCGAGCTGACGTTGATGATCGTGCCGCCGCCGGCGGTCATGTCGCACGCGAAAACCTGCGTAGGAAGCAGCGTTCCAAGCAGATTCAGGCCGAAGACCCTGGAAAACGCGTCCTTGGAAATGTCAAAAAAGCTCTTTTTGTCGGGCGCGTCCGCGGTCACCTGATCATACGTCTCGCAGTCAGTCGTGGCCATCGGGTCGTTGCCGCCCGCGCCGTTGATGAGAATGTCGCACGGGCCGTAGAGGCGGAGCACCTGCTCATGCGCGGCTACGAGCGAGCCCTCGTCGCAGACATCGACCTGAACGGCCGTGGCCTCGCCGCCCTCGGCGCGGATGCACGCTTCGCTGCGCTACGCCTTTTCATATGTACGGTTGAGCAGCGCGACCTTCGCGCCGCACTGCGCCAGCGCGCAGGCAAATTCACGGCAGAGCACGCCGCCCGCGCCAGTCACGACCGCTACCTTTCCGGACAGATCCGGTTTTATCGAAAGTTCCATCATAACCATCCTTTTTATCAGGGTCCTGCATTTTTATACTAAAGCCTAATCAAAACAATCGATTATTCAACTACGCCGTGTAATGCTCTTTATCGTATCAGAGGTCAAGGTGCAAATGGTATCGCAAAGCCGATCTACTACCTTCTCCAAAGTAGCAAACACTTCATTGCGGAAGCCCGTGATTCGAAGTTCTTTCCATATCTGCTCGATGGGATTCATCTCAGGCGTATACGGTGGAATGTAAAACAACTCTATGTTTTCCGGGATATGAAGCTTGTTAGACTTGTGCCATGCTGCACCATCACAACACAGCAGGATCAGATCATCCGGGTATTGCTTGGACAGTTCCTCAAGAAATATGTTCATACAAGTAGAATTGCAATACGGCATAACAAGAAAACAGGAGCTTCCCGTTACTGGCTCAACAGCTCCGTATGCATACCGATATTCACGAATGTGATGGCAAGGTACCCCGAAAGAACGGGCTGTATCTCGGCTCCGCGCCGGATACGTTCCTCAGTGCAGTGCTGCAGGACGCGCGCCGCGCGATCGACAGCGGCGCGGTCGGCCAAGTCACGGGCTTCTGCGTTTACGCGAACCGGAATCTTGACGCGCTGGCAAGCAAATAGCCTAAATCGCGCGGATTCAAGGCTGTGCATGCCACGCTGCCGTGCGCGTTTCAGCGCAGGCCGGCAGCCGATTCGGGCTGCAGCAGTGGCAGATAGAGCTCCGGTCTTCTTTCATAGCAGTACACGGATCTCGGATCGGTGTCTGTATCCGGGGCGGACAGCCAGAAGACCGGATCGACCGCGTTGACATCCACCTCCGCGATTGCGAAGCCCTTTTCCGGGTCCGCGGCAGCCAAAAGCTGGCCGTTCCGTCCGGTGATACGGGTCAGCGACGGATCAGCGGTAGTATGCGCGGTCACGATAAACGCCGCGTTGGAATACCCGTTGTGGCAGTCCTTCAGCGGATATTCGCTGGAGGCTGTCGGGTTGAGAATGATATCCGCGTGCTTCATGAACAGTACGCGCGCATGCTCTGGGAAAAAGCGATCCCAACAAATCGAAAAACCTATTCGGCCAAGCGCAGTATCACAGGTATTGATCTGTGTTCCGGGTTTTAAGCCATCCCAGATCTCACCCATGGTCAGGTGGCATTTGGTGTATGTCCCGATAAGTTTCCCCTCCGGGTCGAACATGACAATCCCGTTGTGCACAATGCTGTCCGCGTCCTTCAGCCGCACGGACGCCGCGACATATATGCGGTGCTGCTTCGCCTTCTCCTGAAGCATCGTCACTGCAGGCTCGTCCATGCGGGCTGCCCCTTGCCAAGAGCAGAGCCCCTTGACGCCGCGGGTGTTGTATGTTTCAGGCAAGAGCGCCAGATCAGCGCCCTCCGCAGCCGCAGCGTCGATCCGCTGCGCGCAGAGGCGAATATTTCCCTCGATAGAGGGTTCTTCATCGCCCGCGACCATGATAGCCGCAAGTTTTACTTTTTTTGGCGAATAGCCTCCGAGCTTTTCCATGAATACATCGGTTACGCGGCCTGCTCCGCCGGTAAAGCCGAACATACACAGATCCAGCTCGGCACATGCCGCGCCCTCCGGAGCGAGAACCGTTTCGCCCGCATTCGCATGCACCCGGAACAGTGGCTTCCCCTCCCGATCCAGAATGGCGCAGACGATCTGCATGCTCACGCCGTCACCAAGCTGGCTCTCATAACCGAACCGATACCGCATGCCACCCTCGACACTGTCAAGTCTGGCTCTGAATCTGGCCAATGAATAATGGGTCAGATTCAACTCCGCTTCCACACCATTATCCAGAATTCTTGCGTCTGCGTCTACTGCGTCGTAGTTTTTCACAACGCTCCATGTTTGAAATTTCATACCGCTTTCACCTTTCCTCCAATACAAATTCCCTTACCGGCTTTCTGGGTACCCGCTTCGTTTCGCCGGGCGCCACGGTAAACAGCGTCCAGCTACTTTCCAGCCAGATCATGCTCGCAGTCGGATTGAAGACCAGCCCCGCGTCCGCGCTGTAGACCAGCCTGCGATAATCCGCGATATAGGAAAAAATCTCGATGTTGGTCGCGTACCAGATATCTGCATGCCCGCCAAGCATCCCGGCCAGCGTTTCCATCAGTGTCCATGCGTGGTCCCGCTCAAATTCATATGCGTGTCCCCACATATTAAACAGCCACGGGTGGCGGTCATGGTAGCTGTCGAGCGGACTGTCTGACAGGAACTGACCGATGAGTCCGTCCAGCCCTTCGTTGCTGTGCCGGCAGGTCGGTGTGATGTCCAGCAGCTCCTGCGGCAGGTCGAAGCGCATGGTGGTTCCCACCCCTCTGGAATAAAGGATATCCATCTGCGCCAGAACCGACCGCAGCGCTTCGCTGCTGCGTCCATACGGGCACGCAAAGCCTCGGATGATCTTACCTGTTAGCGCTTCGAGATTCTTTTTGTCCTCCGCAATCTCGCAGATCAGCTCGCCTGTTTGCAGATGATCCATATATTTATGGTGCAGAGAATGCAATGCAAGCTCGTGGCCGCCATCCTTGTAAACACGCCGGATCCCACTCATGGACAGTCGGCGGTGAAGCTGCCCCTCCGGATACTGTGTCCCCTCCGGCGCGATCAAGCCGGTATTCAGGTTGAACGCAGCCTTGAGTCCGTTTTGATTGAAAATATGGATCAGTTTCTCATCCTGTTCGACGCCGTCGTCATAGCTGAACGTCACAGCCTTGGTCTTATAGTCCGGAAACCGAAGAAACACATCGTACATATCAGTTCTCCCAAACCATGCGAGCACCAGCGTACACGGATGAAACACGCAGTGTTTCATCCAGCACAACAAAATCTGCATTCTTGCCCGGCGCAATACTCCCCTTCCTTGCGTCCACGCGCATGATTTGCGCCGGTGTCAAGCTCATCATGCGCACTGCATCTGTCAGCGGGATTTCCGCCTGCTCCACTGCCGTCCGTACCAGCCTGTCGTCCGTTGCGACCGAGCCCGCAAACGCGCTGCGGTCGCACAGTTTTGCGACACCGTCTTCGATGATCACCGGAATTCCGCTTTGCGGATTTCCGAGGAACGACCGCGTCACCTGTTCGCCGGCGCAGCGCATCGAATCGCAGCAGAAGCAGACGCGCTCCACACCCAGCAGTGTATAGACCATCCGGATAAGCTCCGGCGGAAGATGGCAGCCGTCGGCAATGATCTCCGCAGTCAACTGCGGCAGACAAAATGTGCTCTCCAGTACGCCCGCATAGCGGAAGCCGTTTTTCCGCGTGATCGTAGACATCGCGGAATACAGGTGCGTTACGTGGCGAAACCCATGTTCCGCCGCCTCTTTGACCTGCGCATACACAGCGTTGGAATGTCCGACAGACACAAGCACCCCCAATCTGTTCAGCTGATCGCCCAGTTCCAGTGCGCCGTTCAGCTCCGGAGCGATCGTCCAGCGTGCGATCGCACCGGCATATTTCTGCACAAAAGGCTCATACTCCGCTCTTTGCGGAGGACGGATAAATGCTTCGTTGATCGCGCCCTTTTGCTCCGGATTCAGATACGGTCCCTCCAGATGAATGCCGGGTGCGGTGATCCCCTCTTCACCGAGCCTGCTTTTGACGCGCAGAAACGTCTCGATGGCCGTATCCAGCTCCTCATTGGACGCAGCAAGCAACGTAGGATAGATTGTGGTGGTTCCGTGCTGCAGATGCGTGCGGCACGCTGTAAGGAACGCTTCCTCCGTCCCGTCCATAAAATCCGCGCCGCCCGCACCATGGGTATGGATCTCCACAAAGCCCGGACACAGGTATTGACCATGCACGTCTATACTCTGGGCGCAGCCGTCCGCTTTCCCGCGCCGCACGGCTGTTATTATTCCGTTTTCCGTCTCTACACAGCCGTCGATGATCGCTTCCGGCAGCACAATGCGCGCATTTTTAAAAAGAACCTTCACAGATCATCCCTCTTCCAGCAGGTGTTTTCCAGAATCCGCATCAAGATATACACAAGCATGGTCATGACTGCGAAGAATAGCCGCAGGGCAGTCTGTGTCGATCTTGCCGCGGAGCATGCGCACAGCCGCTTCTGCCTTCGTTGCACACGGCGCGGAGCAAATCAAGTTCCTTCCCTGCATGATCGCGGGGATCGTGACTGTCAGCGCATATGCTGGTACTTCGTCGATGGAAGCAAAGCAGCCGTCGTGTACCTGCTGCATCCGGCAGATTTGCTCCAGCTTTACGCGCTTGACAATTGCTTTGTCACTAAAATCAGCGACGGATGGATCGTTGAAGGCGATATGTCCGTTTTCTCCGATGCCCAGCAGCACGACGTCAAGCGGGTGCGCGGTGAGCAAATGCGCGTATCGCTCGGTTTCGCCGTCAATATCCGCCGCGTTTCCATTAATAAGATTAACAGATTTGAAGGTAAATCTGTTGAAAACTCTGTTTTTCAGGTATGTTCTGAATCCGGCAGGATGTGTTTCAGCAAGCCCGATGTACTCGTCCATGTGAAACGCATTCACGCGTGACCAGTCGACTGTGCAATCGGCACAGAGCGCGCGCAGCGTATCATCCTGCGACGGTGCGGCCGCGAACATGACATTTGCCTCCCCCTTTTCCGCAATCGCGCGTCTGATTGCCTCCGCTGCATCTGCGCCAGCGAGAAGCCCCAACTGCTTCCGGTCGCTGCAAATAATCACCGCAAGTTTTCCTGCTCTGAATTGTTTCAAAATCCCCATTCTCTTCTTCTCCCGATGTTCAGTCTTGATACACGCTGCGGTTCGCGATCTTGGCGTATTCTGCTTCAAACGCCGCGCCATCAAACGCATCCTCCGGTGTAAGCTCTTCAATCCGGACTGCTCTGCCGTCCGCTTCGTCTCTGGATTTCTTTCCGCAGAGCATGATCTGCGTGCAATTGATCAGCGTATCAAGGTCTGCCATGCAGCTCCGGCCGTCGTTTCGCAGCGCATGGGATATTTGCTGCAGAAGCGCAGAATAGATCAAATCCAGATCGATCTCAAAATGATAGACGCTTTTTGTCGTCACGACGACAAGCACAAACGGCTGCCAGACATCAAGGCAGGCAGAGTAGATGCCCTGTATGCCGCTGGCATACTCAATGAGATAGTTCTGGCAGCGCTGGCCGTCTTCGGTCCTCACCTCGCCCAGATATCTGCACGATTCCGCCGGCGCACCGGCAAGCGCACTCATCCCCTCTACGATATGGATGGAATAGTTGAATTCATCTGTTCCGCTGGTGCCGTAAACAGTGAGGATCTTTCCCCGCTCCTGTTCGCTTTTCGCAAGAAAATCCCGGATCTCCCGGCAATAGCGGATAGACGAGGATCCCATGATCCTTGCACCTGTGTCCGCCAGCGCGCGCAGGCGCGCGATATCCTTCATGCTGCCGACGATGGGCTTGTCGATGAAGACCGGTTTCCCCTCCCGGATGAACGGCATGGCCTGATCCAAATGCTTGTCCCAGTTACACGACTGGATAAAGCCGACGTCGACCTGCCCGGCCATTTCCTCAATGCTCTGCGCGATTCCGTCGAGTCCGTAGCGGTTTTTAAACCACTCCAACTCCTGTTTTGTGCGGAAGCCGTCGTCGTATTCGAGCGCATAGCGCATATTCATGCAGTATTTTTCCAGATTCGAGGCAAACGCCTTGGGGTGCGAAACGTCAATGCTCACACCGCCGATCCGGATTATGCTACTTGCTTCGATCATATTGTGATCACCCTGCCTTTCTCAGATGCTTCATAGATCCCCCAGATTACCGCAAGCGGCTTACATCCCTCCGCCGCGTCTACGAGAAGCGGCTCCTCCCCGCGTATTGCGGCGGCAAAATTTTCGAGCTGCCGTACATGTCCCTGCATGCCGATGCTGGCCGGGTCGCTGCTGCCGGAAATGTCGGCCCCGGCGAGCTCCGGCGGCATGCTGCCGCCCTTCAGCTTCCAAACCGCAATGCGATCCTCCTCCAGCTCGATTGTTCCTTCCTCTCCGCAGACTGTCAATCTGCGAGCAAAGCCCGGATAGACGCTTGTCGTCGCGATTACGCTGCCCAGCGCGCCGTTTTCATACATCAGCATCGCGTGAAGCGTATCCTCCACCTCGATGTCGTGCACCAGCGTCCGGCTCTGGCCGAACACACGCACCGGCATACCCGCGATATACTGCAGCAGGTCGACGCCATGGATCCCCTGATTCATCAGCGCGCCTCCGCCGTCCATGCTTTTTGTTCCGCGCCATGCGCTGGCGGAAAAATAGCTCTCCTCGCGGTAGTATTTCATATTCAGCTCCGTTGAGACAAGTCTTCCGAGTCTGCCCTGCTCCACGGCCTGCTTTACAAGCTGGACACCGGGCGAAAAGCGAAGTTGGCTCACAACGCCGGCCTGCAGACCGTTTTTCCTGGACTCGTCAAAAATTGTGCGGCACTCCTCTCTTATAAGCGCCATAGGCTTTTCAACGAGCACATGTTTGCCATGGCGCAGCGCGTCAATGGCAAGCGCTCCATGCGTGCCGGACGGCGTACAGATGCACACCGCATCGACAGACCGGTCGTTCCACAGCTCGTCCAGAGACCGGTAGGCTCTGACGGCCTGTTCGGCCGCGACGCGCTCGGCCGCTTCCGTTCTCGGATCGTATACGCCGGCAAGCTCCGCTGTTTTTATCTGCCGGATCGCGTCAATGTGAAACCGCGATATCATACCGCACCCGATGATTGCCAGACGTACAATAGGCTTCATCCCGTTCAATCCTCCCAAACATTTCCTTCGCAGCGGTAATATGCTTCATCCAAAATGAATCTGCCCCGCTGCATGTGCGCAAATGGCTTTTCCGTGAGTCCGCTCTGTGCCTGCATCTGCACCCAGTTCAGATAGTTCTGGCTGCCATTGCTTTCAAAAACGCCGATATTCATTCCCATAATCATTGGAAGATGCGATGCGAACAGCTTGTTCATCTCCACCATTTTGGGGTTCACGGTCAAATCGGCGCAGAAGCACTGCACGCCGCGCCTGCGCGCCTGCTCCAGCACCGCGAGTGAAACGGACAGCGTCTTCGCAATGGGCTTCAGCGCGATTGCGCTGTAGCCATATTCCTCGATTAGACGCACCGCATCTACTTCGCTGTGCGCGCTCTCGTCTCCCGCTACGGGCACGGGAATCCGATCAACGCACTGCAGCGCATTCTCCGGGAATGGTTCTTCCAGCAGCACGATCCGCTCCAACGCGCCGATCCTGTCCGCAGCATCCAGAAAGCGCAGCAGCCGGTCAGGCGTATCGTAGCGCCCGTTTGCGTCCAGATAGTACGCAGGGTGACCGCAGGCAGTATCCTCCGTCGCATAGCGCGACAGGATTGCATGGATCTGTGCAAGGCGTGCGATATCCCACTGCAACATTTCATCCGCGTCGTTTCTCCCATCCGGATCGCAGCCGATCTTGATTTTAAACAGCGAACGGCCTTCATCGGCCAGCGCCTCGATCTCTTTCTTGCCTGTCGCATAGGATATAAGCGGGATATTGCCGAGTTCCCGCTGGCGCGGGACGAGAAAATCCGTGATCGGGCGTACCAGTTCGCGGAACGCACAGCCCTGCTTACGGTGCCAGAGCTTCCACAGCGCCCAGTCTACCGGCGTGAGCGCGTTGAGCACGAACGTTGCCCGCAGCTCTGTGTGGCCTGTAATGCGCTTTGCGTAGGCAAGTGTATCGTCAAAGATTCCCCGGAGCATATGCTCCGGCTGGACAAGCGTTTCGCCCTCCAGTCTCCTGAGCGCGTATTGCGTGGTTTCAAACATCAGCGCATTGCTGCGTTCGGGTCCGAACGCATGGAAGACCGCGCTGTCAGACCAGAGTACGCTCTGCACGCCATATCCTCTTGTGCAAAGCGTGCCGTCTGCCTCCACTGCCGCGGTGATCTGCCACAGCTCGTCCAGATGTCCACCCTTGAAGCCCAGCGGGTGAATCGGCTCCCTGCTGTACTGCAGGGTCGTTTTCGTGATCTTCATGGCTCCCTTACGCGATATGGTTGAGCATGTCCCGCGTGATCTCGCCCTGCATCCGCTCACCTGCAAGGAAATGCAGCAGCTGGCAGTAGCAGTTATACCCGATGCGCTGCAATCCGTTCGCCGCCTGTCCCGCAATATGCGGCGTCATGATGCAGTTATCCAGCTTGAGCAGCGGATTGTCTGCACAGGGCGGTTCGGGATCATATACGTCCAGGCAGGCCGTCTTGATCTTGCCGGACAGCAGCGCCTTTGCAAGCGCCTGCTCGTCGATTGCGGTGCCTCTTGCTGTATTGATCAGGATCACACCGTCCTTCATCGACGCGATGCTCGCCTCGTTTACGATATGGTATGTGCTTGGCAGCTCCGGCGCGTGAATCGAGATGATGTCGCTCTGTTCGAATACCTCTTCCATCTCAACCTTCCGCACGCCGACCGCAACCATACTCTGCGCGCTTACACCGGGATCGGACGCGATGACGTCCACCTGGAACGCCTGCAACAGCTCCGCGAGATGTCTGCCGGCATATCCAAAGCCGACAATGCCGATGGTCAGGTCGAACAGATCCTTTACACCCTGCGTCCGGAAAACGCCCGCGTGCATCTTGTCGTTTAGCTCGTAGAAATTCTTGGACGCGGAAATGATAAAGCCCAACGCCGTTTCGGAAACGCCGCAGGAAAGAACGCTGGCCGAAGAGATCACGCGGATCCCGCGGTCGAAAATATCCTCTGTGATAAAGGGCTTTACAGAGCCTGCAGCGTGCAGGATGAGCTTCAAATCAGGCGCTTCTTTCAGAATATCCGCGGTGAGCTTCGGGCAGCCCCAGCTCGTGACTGCAGCGTCCGCGCCTCTGATCACACGCTTAAGTTCCTCTTGGTCATAGCCGTCGGTTTCATTCCAGACAAGCTCCGCCTTCTGCCGAAGCAGCCCGATTGTTTTTTCGTTGAGTGTTTTTTTCTGATTGGATTTGTTGAGCAGCATTGCAATTTTCATCTTCTGATTTCCTCTTTCATCGCTGTTTTATAGCTTGTATTTTATATCCGAACCGCGTCAGCGCGCACCGAGCATCCGCTTCAGCGCGTTGGCGCTCTGCTGCATGGCCTCTTTGCCGCCGCGGGAAAACTCCGCGCCGGACGGCGTGCGCATCTGTGCTTCGGTCAGCGTCAGCGTGGCGCGGTAATGCGGTTCCAGAGACACATAGCCGTTATAGCTGTCGTCCCGGAGGCGGCGCAGTACCGTCGGAAAATCCACGAGTCCGCTCCCCGGAGCTAGACAGACCGGCTCACCCTTTTCATATACGGCGTCTTTGATGTGGACATGGCGCAGATAGGGGCGAATCGCCTCATAGGCGTCCGGAAACGGCTTTTCTCCCAGCGGGTCGAACAGGCAGTTTCCCGGATCATATACAGCCGCGGCATGATCGCTGCCAAGCAGCCTGAGAAGCTCCGCAACCGTACGGTGGTTGGTGGTATAGACGGAAGGATCCGCCTCCAGAAGCAGCAGTTTGTCCCGCTTCTGCAGGATCGTAAGCGCCGGTTCAAATGCCGCCGCAAGTCTCTCCAGCGAAACCGTGTCTTCTCGGAAAAAGGAAAAACCACGAAGCGTCCGGCAGGCGAGGATATCCGCAATATCGCACAGCTTTTCCAGCCTTCTGAGCTGCATTTCGATCTGGCCGGGCTCAAAGCTGCATTTAAAGAACGAGCTGGCCAGATTCGAAACCTCGAGTCCTGCCGCATCCAGCTTTTTCTTCCACCCTGAGATCTCTTCCAGTGAAAAATCCTGCAGCGCCCTGTCGTCTACACTGCGCAGCTCGACACCCTGCAGTCCGTTATCCAGCGCAAAAGTGATCGCCTCGTCTAGATTCTGTGTAAATTCATCCGTAATAAAAGAAATTTTCATTATTTTACAGCTTTCTGAAATATTTCACGCTTGAAAGCGATCTGACAAATCCGTTTTTCTCATACGCGCGGCGCGCAGGCGCATGTGCTGCGTCAAGTCCCGTCCGCACAACGGCGCGGGTACAGCCGTGCATGCGCAGATAATTCAGCACATAGCGATGCAGACTGCTCCCGATCCCGCGCCCGGTATAACCCTGGTCGACCGCATTATCCATGAGTTCTCCCTCCGTGCCGCTGATCCTGCAGGCCGCGAAAGCGACCACGCTTCCGTCAACCTCTGCCACAAAAAAGGGGAGCGTCTGCATTTCCTCCCGCAAGCTGCAGCATTTGTGCCGGATCGCCTCCGGATAAAACGTATCGAACAGCTCCGGGCCGAGCTGCGCTCTGTAACCATCATAAATGGCCTTCCATGCCCGTGCCCCGATCTCGGCGACGCGGCTGTAGTCGTCTTCCCTGGCTGGCCGGATTGAAATCGGTGTCTGTTTCGCTGTCATTCCTGCCGTCTCCAGTCTTTTGAAAAATCCGCGCCGCAGGTTTCCAGCCATCTTCTGGCCATCAGTGTCGCACCTATCTGATTCGGATGGACCCTGTCCCAAGAGAGATATGCACTGTGATGATACGTGGCATAGCTGTCAAACAGCTCCTGAAAATCTACGAGCACACAGTCCTCATCCTTTGTAATCCGGCGGCAGAGCTGTGCATATGTATCCATCCGGCTGCGCATCGGATCTGTCCGGTTCGGCTCCATATAATACGGTGTGCAGACAATCACGCCCCTGCATTGCGCCTTGGCACGCCGGATCATATCGGTTAGATTATCCGCATAGGCCTCCGGGCCGACCTGGTGATCCAGCATGGCAGGACTGTCAAACTGCCGCCAGACGTCGTTGATGCCGATACATATGGAAACATAATCCGGCAAGAGTGCCAAAACGTCCTGCTCATAGCGTGCGCGCAGATCGCGGCTGGTATTGCCGCTGATCCCGGCATTTGTGACCCGGACGCATATTTCCGGATACCACGCGGCAAGCAGATTGTCGATCATTCTGACATAACCGAAGCCCGCTCTGTCGTTGAGTCCTTCGCCGATCGGATAGGCCCTTTGCATATCCGTTATGGAGTCTCCTGCAAAGACGACCCGGTTCAAATTCTCAAGGATCATGCGTTTCCTCCCTCATTTTGACCAGCTCAGATTGGTTCTGGAGCCGTCATAGTATTCCATCCAGTTGAACCGACGTTCCTCACGGCCGTTCGTGAAGGTCTCCGGAATCGCACAGCGCTCATAATGACGGATCCCATAATGCGCCGACTCACTGTCGGCCAGACGGAATATTGCGTTGATGCGTCTCATCTGTTCGCCGGTGAGCGAACCGGGCGTGATGGAGGCGAAGGTGGTGACTCCGGTCAGCGCGCACAGCTCCATGAACCGCAGGTTCATCTCTGCGTCCACCTGATCGGTAAACGCCGCGCAGTCCGGGTCTACCCGGAAAAATGTGTCATTCATCGGCAGGCGCATAAAGGAATGCACGCCGTTGCGTATCGTCCACTCCAGACTGCGCCCGCTGGTATCTGTTCCGACGCGCACGATCGAGTGGATCCCGGCGGCCAGATGCCCGACCACGCTGCAGCCAATCATATCTGCGTCCCCCGCGCCCTTCTGAAGCGCCTTGTACAGGTTTTTCAGAATCGTTGCGGTCGTCTTTGTGTTGTCATAGAAGCACTTGCCGTCGGATACCAGAACTGTGGTATGCGCCGTCGCCTGAAATGGGTCTTCACCGAGCGCATCGTTGCCTGAAAAATCGTGCTTGATGATCTCGTAGCCCCAACTTCGCAGCCGTGCCGCGTCGCGCTGCACGCGCTCGAGCGTATATGGATGCGACGGATCCATCACCATCCCGTTTGCGTAGGTGCGCAGCTTTGCTTCCTCCGGCAGCGTCCCGAGCGTCAGAAGCGGCCGGAACCAGATCCCAGGCCGGACGTGCTTCTGCGCGATACTCTGCGCGAGCGATTGCATATCGCGGAATTTCTCATTGCAGCGGTCAAACGGCCCCCCGATGTAATAGTGCGGCTGTGTGGTGCGGTTGATCTGCCAGCCGTCGTCGATCACGAGCGACGGCCGGTTTTTTACCCCGTCCGTCATCTGTGCCAGATAGTCCGCCTCCCGCAGGACGCCTTCGTCGCAGATGCTGCCGTACGCCCAATACCAGTTGTTTACCCCGAATACCGGCGTTTTGGGCAGGACCGGTTTTTCGCATAGCATGTGCATGAAGCGCTTCGCCGTGTCATAGACGCTCTCCTCTGCCGTTGAGACGGTTTCGGTAACGACGCAGGCTGTAAAGGGCACTTTGACGTCCGTACCTGCCGCGCCGCACATTAGATTCAGGAAAAGCGTCACGCCATGGCAGTCGAGCTGGAAGAACGCGAAGCAGTCGCAGCCGGTCTTTACACCGTAGCACAGGGTCGTTTCCCCTGCCCTTGCAATGCAGAACCACGGCAGCGGTCGGAACGGCATCACACTGCGCCATTCGACCGGCGCATGCGTCGCGCTGATCCGACCCCATTCGTCGCCGAGGACGCTCTCTACGCGCGCAAGGTCACCGTGCCAGCGTAGCTTCAGATACTTGACGGGTGATTTTCCCGGATAGATCACGACATTCCAGCCATTTTCCCCCGGCACGTATTGCCATTCGACCGGGCAGCCGCAGTCCACCGCAGGCTCTTCAAAACGAAAATCCGTCTGCTCGGTCGCTCCCAGCACACGATCAGGGCAGCGCAGGATCGTGGGAAATTCATTATTTTCCAATGTTGCGGCCATGTTGTTTCCTCCGCGCTCTCAACCCTTCCAGTTTGTTCCTTCAAAGATATCTTCCCAGGGCAGCGTATCCGCAGGCTCCTCCATGATCCCCTTGAATGACGACGGATGCCGACATTTTTTCAGGTATTCCCGGATAAGCTCCCGCTGACCGGGCTGGTTCATCGTGTTGGTATACAGCTTCTTCCCCAGATCGACCTCGACCACCGCGTGCGAGGGGTATCCTTCCAAACGGCAGAGCACGTCGCCCGTAGGTGAAACAAGGCCGGTGTAAGCGACATTCGTCACATTGTCGATCTGGCAGGAAGCCACATACACTGAGCTGTCGACGGCGCGCGCACGCATTTTCAGCTCCCACTGGGGATTCAACGTGTCGCCGTAGAGCGGGTAAAGGATCAGCTCCGCGCCTCTGTTGCCCATGATCCGCGCGATTTCCGGACAATAGTTGTCAAAGCAGATCATGATGCCGATCCGGCCAAAGTCCAGATCAAAAACCGGGCAATCGTCGCCGTTGACAATACCTCCGGTCAATTCGCCGTAGGTGAGATTGACCTTGTGATATCTGCCGATTTCTCTTCCCTCGCGGTCTAGGATATACGCACTGTTGTATACGCGGCCATCGTATCTGGGCTCATAGTCCCAGGGCACGATATAGGCATGATATTCCCGTGCAAGCGCAGCGCAGCGCGCCTTCCAGCCGTTATAGAGCCTGACCAGCCTGTCATGGTCGCTTTTTACGCTTCTGTCCGGTACATGCTGATACGCCTCCGGAAAAAAGACCAGCTCCGCGCCCTCTTCATAGCAATCCCTTGCCATGTTTTCAAGAATATCCAGCCGCTGTTCATACCGGTCCTCTGGAATCTGGTTGACTTGAATCAGTCCGATCTTTACTTTTCTTCCCATCTCAAAGTGTTCCTTCCCCAAGCTCGATCACGCTGCGCGTATCCCGATAGCATATCGTGACCGTATTCTCATTGATCGCGATCTGCGGCGCAGGCTCTTCCTGTCTGCCGTCTGTGCTGTAATAGACTGCGGCGGCAAAGATGTACGTTCCGCGTTCCAGAATCCCGCTTTGGTAGCAGGGATAGATCGCGCGCGGCTTCAGCAGGTGCATGCCGGGATGCGATGCCTCGCTACATAACGTACACGGAACGCTTGCCGTGACGGCGATGCTACTGTATTGCCCACGGCACCGCACCACGCCCGCTTCTGCAGAGAAATCGTCGTCCAGCACGCCGACGGAGAAGCCGCCCTCGCATACGAGATAGGGCTGTGAAAGCGTGACCTTGTGTACGCGCACATGATAGCCGTCATCCAGCGGCAGCAGGTGTGTGGTGATCACAGTATCCGGATCGTTGGAAAAGGGTGTGTGCCAGGACACCATGTGCTCCGGCCGCGTGTAGACCGTATGGATCTGCTGCCTGTGCGAGGCCATGCGTCCGTCCGGTGTATACAGGCTGATCATATTCTCGCTGCATACCTGATCGCGCGAACCGATGCTGTAGCCGGAGCGGGAGTTATAAGCAAACTTGCCGTAGTAGGCTGCCATGTCATTGAAGCGCTTGGTAAAGAACGGCTCCTGATAGTAATGCACGGAGTTATTGAACAGCGTCACACCATTCTTTTCCGCGTTTCCGCACAGGACAATGCCGATATCTTTCTGCGGGCAGGCGATCAGATACTTCCGCTGTTCAATGGGCATCGGCGTTTCCTGCGCGGTCCAGAGCGGACTGTCTTCGCCGCACAGCAGCCCCATAAAGCCCTCGGTATAGCAGCAGTTGGAACCCTCAGAAGTATAATTCTCCACAAAGCAGAACGCATCATATAGATATCCGTCCGGCAGAACGCCGTCCGCCGGCATGATGGAGTTGTCAAAGAAGTAGCTGATATTGCGCAGGATCAGCCGCCTTGCAAGGCCGTAATCAATCTTGCAGCCCACAGCCGCAGCAAGTCCGTACGCCGACACGGCAGCAAAGCGGTAGCATATGGAGCGTCCATACGCTGCCATTGCGCCGTCAACGTCAAAGTAGTGTGCGAAGAAGCGGAGGAATTCCTCGCTCCGTTCGCGGTAGCGCCGGCAGCGCTCGAGATAGTCAGGCCGACTCCGGTCGCCGATCAAGATATACAGCAGCGTATAGCAGTGGTGTGCCCACGCTTCGTAATAGTCAAAGCGTCCGAATTCGCCGTCACTGTACCAGCCGTGATCAATGTACAGACTATCGAGCACCTCGAAGCCCGTCTGCATCTCAGCGTCCGCCTCACTCAGATCATAGCCGAGGTGCTTCAGGATCTCGATGCAGATGATCGGATACCAGTAATGATTGTTGGGCCAAGAATGCTTGACCGCGTATACGGCCCATTTCACGACCCATGCGGCGATCTGATCCTGCTGCTGCCTGCTCATGCTGTCCCAGAGCTTTTCTCTTGCGAAGAAGACACATGTCAGATAGCCTGCAATCTCTGTGATCGACTGATTCGCGAAGAATTCTCTGTCGTAGTTGGAAACATTTCTGTCAAACCGGTTGGGTGATGACGAATCGGTTCCCTCAAGCATCAGGTGCTGGTAGAAATCCGAAACAGCCATTTTTTTGCCGTCCACTGTGATGTTCAGCTCGCGCTCGTTCAAAATAGGCGCAAGCCCCCACATTGGCCTGAACAGTTCCTCCAGCCGGGTACATTCCACGCCTACACGATCCACCAGCGTGTATACCGCATTGTCAAAGTATCGCTGGGCCGCCCTGCTCAAAAGCGCTTCGTACATGCTCTGTGCACAGTCCATCAGTTCTTTTCTGTTTTTCAGCATACATCCTCCGTCGCTGTGCCCGTCCCCCGGAACTCCGGCGGATAGCAGATCAGCATTCTGCTTTCCGCGCACCTCACGCCGACGCCGGCCGGTACAAAAAACGTATCTCCCCTGCAAAGCACATATTCCCTGCCTGCGCTCCACAGTCTGCCGCCGCAGAGCGAGATCAGCGTAACAAAGCAGCGCTCCTGTACGGTAAAGCTGCCGCACAGTTCGCTCAGTGCAAAGCAGGGTGTGTCAGCATAGGTAATATGATCCAGGCGCTCCCATCCATCGCCTGTCGAGGCGCGCGGCCGCAGAATATAGTTCCGTTCCAGCTCCGCCCTGGTCATCGGCGTATAGGAAAAGCAATCGAGCATCGCCTGCTCTCCGGCGCCATAATGGATCTGTGCCGGCGTATACGGTACGCCGGAAAGCGGGGTCGTCTCGCAGCGCATCGTATAGTCCGACGGCTGTTGGATCTCCAGAAGCATGCATCCGCCGCCGATGGCGTGCGGCGTTCCGCCAGCGACCAGAATCGTATCGCCCGGCTTGACCGGGATCTCATGTAGGGCGTTCAGCATGGCGTTTACGTTCTGCGTCCGGTAATATTCTGTCCACAGCTCGCGTGTAAGGCCGGGCTTGAAGCCAAGATAGACCTTCGGCTCCTCGTCGTTGATCCTGCGCGTGCTGAGAACGTGCCAACTTTCCGTCTTGCCGTAGTCGGAGCCGAATAGTTTCTTCGCATACGCATCAGTCGGATGGACCTGAATCCCCAGACGCTCGCCGCTGTCAAGCAGCTTGATCAGCACGCCTGGCTCCGTTCTTCCCTGTCCGAACATGCCGCCCCCCACCGCATCTGTGATCAGTCTGCCGTCCTCCAGCCGCGTGATGCCCTCACCCGGAATATAATCCCGGTTTTTTGCCTCGACAAAGGACGATATCCAGTCCTCCGGGAAAAAGCCATCCGTTCCACGCTGCCTGCCGAGAAACACATCCAGAAGCGCGCCGCCACGATAGGTGCGCCGTACTCTTGTTTCACATTCCTTGATGATACCGTTCATTTAGCTCTCCAAAGAAAGAATTTTTACATCATGGGGGTCCAGCGCGATATGGCGGGTGTGCGTACCCCAGCGGAAGTCCGCCTGCGCAGGGCCGTCCGCATAGTTGAACGCGATCAGATACTCTTTTCCGTCCGCGCGCACAAGCTTTGTCCTGATACAGCTGCTCTGACAGGCAGATTTGATTCCATTCTCACCCAAAAGTTCTGTGAAGACCTCCGCGAACATACGCTCACCCGTCTGTTCATATCCGTAGCAGAAATAGCTGTTCAAGCTGATCAGCCTACCTCTGCCCGTCCGCTTTTCCGTAATGGCGCTCGTCCCGTCAGAAAACCGCGCCAGGCTGACGCCGTCTGTCAGCTCCATCAGGTCTCTGCCGTAGAATCCGCGCACAGGCCTTTCGTTCAGGGTAAAAGGCAGCCCTTCATAATCGGAGTCCAGCAGCTTCTGGCCGCACAGATCTGCGGCAAAGCCGCCGGGCAGCGCATGGAGCAGCCGGCCCTCTTCGCTGACCAGCGCGAATCTGCCATCTGCAAGACACAAGCCGCCGTTTTCGATATAATCGCGCAGCGTCTGCGCCTGCTCCTGCGTCAGGACGATTTGGTTCGTGAGGATCACCGCCTTGTAACGGCAAATCTCGTCAAAGCGGATCATGTCGCAGGGGATCCCCTCGTCAAAAAGTGCCTTATACGCGCCGTAGACCGAGCGCAGATACAGCTTCTGGTCTACATGGTACGCCTCTGTATACAGATACTGAAAATCCTCGCACAGCGGATCATAGACGACGCCTACACTTCCCCGGACAGGTGTGACAGGGCCGAGCGCTGCAAATTCCCGCCCAATCTGTCTGGCAGCTTCGAACCGGACAGTTTCTTCGCCCTTATAATCCACAAGCCCGCGGCCAAGCGTCTGGAGGCCTCTGGCAAACGGACGCCACATCCAGTAGATCAGCGCCTTTGCTCCGGCCGCATAAGCCTCATAACACCACTGCCGCAGCTCCCACGGTCGCACGGCGGTAGTGGGATTGAACATCGCCTGAATATGCGTCTGCATTTCGGAGATGAAGAAGCCCTCGCCTCTTGCTGCATCTGCAAAACCAGAAAAAATCTGATGCCGCTCCGCAGGCTCGAACACGCCGTCGACACCCTTCGGATAGAAGGACATCCCGATTTCATCCACATGGTTTTTCAGGTCATAATCGTCCTGCGGCCGCGCGTAGTCGCCCCGCAGGGACACCTGAGAATGTATATTATCAGCGATGAGCATATGTGTGCTGTCTGCCTTGCGGATTGCGCGGCACCAGTCGTCTAATATGATGCCGACCGCCGCCTTGCGGAAAGCAAAGTAATCGGCCTTCGGCATGATGCTCATCCACTTATGATGTTCATATTTGACTTGGGAGAACGCCGTATAGGTTCGCTCCCATACCTCATTCAGCTTTTCAATCGTTCCGTATTTTTCCCGCAGCCATGCGCGGAATGTGCCAAGCGTCCATGCGTCAAACGAACGGTACATCGTTTCGTTGAAAACATCGTAGCCGAGCAGCGCGGGAAATTCCCGGTAGGCTTCTGCTGCTCCTGCAAACATAGTACAGATTTTTTCCCTGACCTCCGGGTGGAAATAGTTCAGGAAGCCAAAACTGTCCTGCCCCCACTCTCGGTGGCCATTCTCGTCACGGGCGTAGTACTCGTCCTTCATTTCCCAGTCCGGGATGTATTCAAACACGCTGAGCTGGCCCGCCAGCTCCATGATCACGTCAAGACCACATTCTCCGGCGATACGGAGGATCTCTCTGCCTGTCGCAAAGGGATAATGCTCATTCATCGGCTCCCAGAAAAAGACGGGCGGCCAGATAACGACGGTATTGAGCGCGCATTGCTTCATCTGCAGAAAATCCCTGCGGATGGCTTCGGGTGTATCCTCTCTGGTGACTTTATAAACGCTCCCGTATCGATAATCGCTCATGCTCGTTTCTCCTTTTCCTGTGAAAGCGGGAAAGCGTATGCTTTCCCGCTTTCATGAAAGAAATATTATCCGGCAAAATATGCGTCGATCTGCTTCTGGAGCTCTCTGATCATCGTGGCATCACCAGCCGCCTCAAACCGGGCTACCGTATCGGGCAGATCAGCCGTCGTCATGAAGCCCAGTGTATACAGATGGTACACCTCGGTCAGGACCGCCTTGACAGCCGCCATTTCGCTCTCCATGTTCGTATAATCGGGGCTGAAGCTCGCCAGCTCCGCCAGAACGCCGGCATTGTTGAAGTCTCTGTACTTCTGCTTCAGATCAGGGCTGTCTTCGGAGGTGATGGAAGCAATCTCAAAGTTGCAGGACTTCCATCTGCCCATCGACCAGCCGGAATCGGGGATCTTCGTGACGACGTCTTCGGAATCTCTTGTGTAGTTGACGCCCTCAACGCCATAGACCATCATGTCGGCATAAGTCTTGTCGGTCTCGATCAGGTTGATCCACTTCATGGCCGCCTCGGCCTTGGGTGAGTAGGAGGTAATGCACCAGGTGGAACCCAGTGCGCCGCTCGCGGAGATGGTGGGTTCGCCGATGTCTAAGCTGTAGACCGGCTGGCCCATGGAAACGGACTGCTGTGCAGCGTTGTCAGGAATACCGTTCTGCGGGTAGATGCCCCATGTGTCAAGCGGCCACTGATCTCGCGGATTCCAGTCCATCGGAATGTTGTCCTCCGTCCAGAAGCCAAGCTCGTTCCAGCGGGCCATCGTCTCGAACCAGTCGGTGAAGTCGGGGTTCGCAAACAGATTGCTGACCTTGTGGGTCTGCTTGTTCATGACATAGGGCATAAATCTGTCCGTGCCGATCAACTCATACTCGGTATCCGACATCAGCAACGCGCCGAGGAACATATCAATCTCGTTCGTGAGCGCAGGATACTTCACGCCCTCGTCCTTGCATGCCTGCAGATACGGCTCAAGCGCAGGCAGATCGCGGTAGCTGCCGAGCTCGATGGTATTGAAGTCGATGCCGTATTTTTCCTTGATCGTGTCCGCCAGCGCGACCGGAGTAACGATCGTGGATATGAACGGGGTTTCCTTGTAATTGGTAACGCAGTAGTTTCTGCCGTCGACAGAGGCTGCTTCCCAGATCGTTTCCGGCATGGTGTTATACAGATCCTTGTACGTGTCGGAATGGATATAATCGGTAATATCCATCAGACCGCCCTTGGCGACCAGCTCGGCAAAGCCGGTATAAGACGCGCAGAAGCAGACATCCAGATCGTCCTTGGCCGCAATCATGCGGGACAGAGCCTCCGGATACTCGGCCGCTGCGAGCGCCTTGAAGGTGATGGTAACGCCGATTTTCTCCGCCGAATATGCGTTCAGAGCAGCGATGACATCAGCTTCGCCCGTCTGATTTTCGCCGCCACGCTGGAGCACGACGATGTTGGTGACTTCACCGGCAGTGGATTCGCTTGCGTTCGTTTCGTTCGTGGTGTTTTCTGTGGATGCTTCTGCAGCAGGGCTGGTCTGTTCGCCCTTCGTGCTGCAGCCGGTCAGGCACGCCATGAGCATGACAAGCGCCAGGACCAATGCGAGAGTTCTCTTCATTGTAACTTTCCTCCATTTTTTATTCTAAACCAGCAGGTCCGCCGACCCACCTGTTTGCAAGAATGAACAGCCATATCCTTTCAGTGGCGTATCACTCAGCCCTTGACCGCGCCTACGGTAAGGCCCTTGACGAAATACTTCTGGAAGAAGGGATAGGCGATCAGAATCGGACCGAGAACCATGAACAACATGGCCATACGGCAGCTCTCCTGCGGCAGATTGCGCAGCAACTCTGCGAATTCCTGCGGCGTAAACTCCGAGGAATTGTGCAGCGCGTATTCGATGCTCTTTTCAATGCGGATCAGAAGCAGTTGGAGCGGTGCAAGATTATCGTCAGTAATGAACAGATACGCGTTCTGCCACTCGTTCCAAATCGCAACGGCGCGCATGAAGCCGACCGCCGCAAGGGAGGGCTTCATCATGGGGAATATCACCTGCCAGAAGCAGCGGAACTCACCCGCTCCATCGATCAGCGCAGCCTCGGCCAGCGAATCCGGAATGTTGCTCTGGATGTAGCTCCGGATGATAATGACATTCATGGCGCTGACGCAGGTCGGCAGGATCAGGACCCAGATCGTGTCCTTCATTTTATAAACGCTTGAAAAGATAATGTACTTAGAAACTTGACCGCCGTCAAAGAGCATGGTGATGATCAGCAGCACAGTAAAAAATCTGCGGAGCATGAATTCCTTTTTCGAGAGCACATAGGCATACATGCTCATAACGATCAGGCTCAGCGCCGTCCCCACGACTGTGATGAAAATCGTCACTTCATAGCTTCTGAGAAGCTGCGAGCCGAAGTTGAAAACGTAATCCCAGCCCTTTGTGGAAAAGGCCGTTGGGAAAAAGCTGAAGCCCTTCTGCGTGAGACTAGCGTCATCGCTGATGGAAGCAATGAACACCAGAAGGACGGGCAGCAGGCACACGAGCGCATACAGGCCCATGACCGCCGTTAGGGCTTTCTGTCCGTTGCTTGTCTTTTGTCTTTTCACTTCCAGCCCTCCTCAGAACAGCGCGTCGTCTGGAGACGCCTTGCGGACAAACCAGTTTGTTGCCATGACCATGATGAAGCCCACAACAGACTGATAGAACGTCGCGGCAGAGGTCATGCCGTAGTCTGTGTTCTTCATCAGCGCGTTGAGCACAAAGGAGTCGAGCACCTGCGTCGTATCATACAGCATGGCGTTGTTCTGCGTGACCTGATAGAACAGGCCGGTTTCCGAGTGCATGATGTTTCCGAGACCCAGCAGCGTCATTACGATGACAGTCGGCATCAACATTGGGATTGTGATGCGCCAGAGCTTCTGCCACGCGGTCGCGCCATCAATGTCGGCTGCCTCGTAGATCTGCTGGTCAAAGCCAGCCAGCGCGGATAGGTAAAGAACAGAACCATAACCGATGCCCTTCCAGAGCTTCACAATCAGCAGGATCACAGGCCAGTACTCACTATTCTGATAGAAACGGATACTCTGCAGCCCCAGCATAAGGCGGAAGCGGTTGATGATGCCGATGTCGCTCTGCAAAAACGCCTTCACGATAAAGGTAATCGCGATGTAGGAAATAAATGTCGGCAGAATCATGCAGGTCTGGAAATACTTCGCAGTCCGCTTATGGATCATTTCGTTGATGCCAATCGCGATTGCCACATTGCCGATCGTACCGAAAAAGGTAAACAGGAGATAATATCCGATTGTATTGCGCGTCAGTCGCCACGCCGTATCTCCGACCATGAACAGATACCGGAAATTCTCCAGTCCGTTCCACGGGCTTTTGAAGATCCCGTCGGCATAGTTGAATTTTTTGAATGCGACGACAAGACCGGCCATGGGCACATAATTGAACGCAATCAGCAGCAATACTGCCGGAAACGCCATAAGAAAAAGCGTCTTATGCTTCCATGTGTTTTTGATCAGTTTCAATGGATCTTCTCCCTTTCCCGCATGTTTGTTTCGCATGAATTCTGTTTTCTATGATATTGCTATTATAAATGCCTTCCGGCAGAATGAATTTGTATTTTTGTGCAATCTATATTGTAAATCCGCGCATTGTTTGTTATAATATTTTTATTCTTTATCCATTGCAGACATCCTTTATTCCCGGCTTGGCCACATGTTTCCGTCGCTTTTTCCTCTATTTTCTCATTATTTCCCTGTAGTTTTGCCGTTATACACAAATCTCTGCCTGTGCTTATGTGCAACTTCCCACATCCGATTTACAAAGTCTTATAAAATAGGAGGCTACCTATGTCCCGGTTGTTTGAACATCTTGACAGCCAGGTTTTCTGCCACCACTCCTGCGACCAGAACCCGGAATCCATTCGTTTTTACCTGCACGCGCACGATAAGCTGGAGCTGTTTTATTTCATTTCCGGCAATGTGGACTACATTGTAGAGGGCGCTGTGTACCAGCTCACCCCCGGTGATATCGTTATCACACACAGCGCGGAGGTTCACCAGCCGATCATCCATCCCGGTGCGCCATATGAACGCATCTCCATCCAGTTTGACGATGCGCTGATCCGCGATATCGATTCTTCCGGGCTGCTGCTCAAGCCTTTCTGGGACAGGTCGCTCGGCTGCAGCAATCTGTATTCGTTTCAGGGGCGAAGCGCGTCCGGTCTTCTCCCCTGCTTTGAGGATTTCGATCTGCCCAGCTCACCGGAGGAAAAGCGGCTGAATATCATCGCCGTACTTTTGCGCTGCATGCTCTGGATTTCCCACCAGTTCGAAACGATCTCGCAGGCAGAAAAATATCCGCTTGCTGACGGCGTGGCAAGCGAGCTGATCAACTATATCAATCAGGAGCTGTTCTCAAAGATCTCCCTTGCGACCATCGGACAGCGGTTTTTCCTCAGCAAATCTCAAATCAACCGGATTTTCCGCAAGGCGACGGGCTCGTCCGTGTGGGAGTATATTCTCATCAAGCGTCTGTTCGCCGCGCGGGAACGGATTCTCGCCGGGGAGTCCGTCTACGCTGCCGCAGCAAACTGCGGCTTTCAGGATTATTCCGCGTTTTATCGTGCATATGTCGCCCGCTTTCAGGTCTCGCCATCGAAGACCATACAGCAAAACGCCCCTATCGCCGACACAAGCGACGTCGACGTGTCCTGACCGGACAGCTTCGCATAAAGCAAGCGATTTAATGAATCATAACCACCGGCCGTGCCTAATCTCTGATATGCTCCTTTTATGAGAAACAGTGAAAAAACAAACTGTCAAATGCGGCGGTGACTTAGGGTGTATCTATGTTTTATCAGACCATTCCGTTTCCAGCAAGGATACGGATCGACTCACACTCCAGCTCTGCGAGATTTACGATAAGTTGCGTTCTTTTCTGCTGGCTTTGCTCTGTGGGTGCATTTTGCG
>ERZ791753.624-NODE-624-length-30180-cov-10.110905_pt1 | contig 30180 bp, 30 predicted proteins | sample MGYA00509951_ERZ791753 | MGnify/ENA primary metagenome ERZ791753 (study PRJEB30046, sample SAMN00792026) | human gut metagenome | study: EMG produced TPA metagenomics assembly of the A metagenome-wide association study of gut microbiota in type 2... | reverse complement strand
CTCCGCTGGCTCTCGCCTAATGAGTTCGCTGTCCAATATGTTTGACAAACCTACAACATCGAATTATCACATTTTTTGCCATAGCGACACTCCTCAAATTCTGCGCCGCAATAGACAATGAATAAGAAAAACCCTCTGAAATCAACCGATTTCAGAGGGTTTTGGTCCGAGTGGGGCGACTCGAACGCCCGGTCTCTTGATCCCAAACTTATTGAGAACACTTTTTCTGCTCATTTATAGCAGTTTTTTGTGCTTTTTAATTTGTTTTACTTACTCTTTGACGCTCTTATCTCCGCTGTTTCCGGGTGTTCCAGAGCCGTCTGTGGTAATCTATGTGGTCAAAAACGCTTCCCGCCCGGTTTCCGGTGAAGATTCACCGGTGCCGGACGGGAAGCGTTTCTCATTGCTGTTGGCTGCATTGTAACTCTGAGCAGGGTGTTATGCAAGTTGTTTCTGCGCAGAGAGTAGCTCAAAGGTTGAGGCGCTATAGACAAAGAATAGGCGTTTTACAGTCGGAGACAGGAGGGCCATCCGAGACTTTGAGTATAAATCCCTTAATACAGGCATAATAGTAAGGGATTTATGGCACAGCCTATTGACTATTCCCTTATTTTTCGATATCATTTAAGGGAAAACGAAAGGGGGCAAGAGAATGAGAACCTTCAATTACTCCGCAATCAAGGAGCAGAAGTGGGACTCAGATGTTCTTGGCCTGATTGCGGCCATATACAAGGAAGCCGGCAAGCAGGAACTGTATTTGAAGCAGCGCCCGGAGGAACTCGAAAAGCTCGTGGAAATTGCCAAGATACAGAGCACTGAGGCATCGAATGCCATCGAGGGCATCGTCACCACGAGTACCCGAATCCGGCAACTCGTCGAGGAGAAAACCACGCCGAGAAACCGAGACGAGCAGGAAATCGCCGGATACCGCGATGTGCTGAGTATCATTCACGAGAGCTTTGACGCGATTCCAATTACGCAGAACTATATCCTGCAGCTTCACAAAATCCTCTACAGCCACATGAATAATCCGCTTGCAGGCCGCACAAAAAGCGTGCAGAATTATATCACTGCCACCTATCCGGACGGTCATGTGGAAACGCTGTTTACGCCGCTTGCCCCTTACGAAACGCCGGAAGCGCTGGACAGAATCTGCGAGGAATACAACCGCGTAATCGGGAATATGGAACTGGAGCCGTTGATTGCGATTCCGGTTTTTGTCCATGACTTTCTGTGCATCCACCCCTTCAATGACGGAAACGGAAGAATGAGCCGCTTGCTCACGACGCTGCTTCTGTACCGAAACGGTTTTTATGTTGGCAAGCATATCTCCCTTGAAGCCAAAATTGCCAAAAACAAGGATTTGTACTACGATGCACTTGCGCAGGCGCAAACCGGCTGGCACGAAGGAACCGAGGATGCAGTGCCCTTCATCAAGTATCTGCTCGGAACGATCCTTGCGGCATATAAGGACTTTGAGGATCGCGTGGTGCTTGTGGAAACCAAGCTGTCCGCACTGGAAATGGTACGCAGAGCAAGCAAGAATAGAATCGGGCGGTTCAACAAACAGGACATCCGGGAGCTTTGCCCGACGCTCAGTGATAGTTCCATTGAGGGGGCTCTGCGGAAGCTGGTTGCAGCCGATGAGTTGAAAAAAGAGGGACGCGGGAAGAATACCTGCTATTTCAGGCTGAATTAGATTCCCTTCAATACGCGCAACTTTTTAGAGGGCCGCGCCTGTTCATACGAGCAGGTGCGGCCCTTTTGGTCTCTTTACGGAAGTTGGCGCATAGTTCAACGGTTGAGCCGCTATAGACAAGGAATACACCCAAAGTCTCCTGCCGAAATGTACATTCGCCTTACCCGAAGAAATACTGCTTCATATCAGAGGCACCGCCATCCTTATCACAGAACCATTCATAATCAGAAAGACAGTTACGGCAGTGGGCAATTACATCAAATCCGCCTGGTGAATGCTGGTTGTCGGCAATGCTCATGACCTCCAAGGGCTTCCCGCAGGCTGGGCACAGTCTGATTTTTCTTGCCTTACGAGTGGCACGCTCTCTCTGCTCTGTCTCAAGTGCACCTAAAAGGTCATGCCAAAGATTCGGATTCGGCTCGTGTTCTGCGTAATCTTCAAGATGCCGCCTAATCTCATCGGCAGCCAGTACGAGAAACTTATCATCCAGAAGACGAATGTGACGCTTGATATAATCGGAAACCACCACGGGCATACATGTGTTTTTGCCCATCGCATACCGCATTGCTGACAGCAGGATCAAGCGAAAGTCGGAATCGCAGATCGGAGCGAGCAGGTCTTGAGGGAACAGCAGAAACTCTTTGCCATTATTCATGCATACGCGCAGCGGTCGCTGTTCTTCCGTTACCAGATTCAGTAGACTGTTAGCTTGATCCTTCAGTTCGCCAATGGTGATTGATTCGTAGTTCTGAAATGAGTTTACTTCATAATTCATCATTTGACCTCCAATCAGTTTGCCCTCGTGATGAGGTGTTGGCATTGTAGCTCTGACTGTCCAGAGGTTCAACTGTTTCTTTTGTCGCTCGAAAAAATTTAATAGAGCCGGAATTCGTGCGGATTTATCATTTTCTTGCTTTTCCTGCCCAAATGTGCTATCATTATAAACAACGCTGTCAAGTGTTGGAATGGGCCTTGGCAGTATGGCTGCAATAGACCGAATGCTCTGCCAAGCGGCAGAGCATTTTTTGTATATCGGTACGGAGGAGATATTTTATGTCTGTGAGTTATAAAAAACTCTGGAAGCTGCTTATCGATAAGGATATGAAGAAAAAAGACCTGTGTGAAAAGGCTGGTATCAGCCCAGCATCCGTCACCAAGATGGGACGGAATGGACATGTCACTACAGAGATACTCGTGAAGATTTGTGCCGCGTTGGATTGTGGAATTGAGGATATTATAGAAATTGTGCCGGATGAAAAGCAACCATCAAATAAAGCGGAGCCGGGGGTGATGAGATGACTATCGTAGAATCTATTAAGTGTGTTTTACAACAAAATAATGATGGTTTGACCTCAAAACAAATATATGATGAGATTATTCGTCAGGGATTGTATTCTTTTGGAGCAGAGAATCCTGTTGGTGTTGTCAATGCTCAACTTCGCCGTCGGTGTATCGGTCTGGATTTTCCGACTGCTTACCCGATAAAATTCTTTGAAATTGCGGGTTATGAAGGGAAAAAGATCAAATTCCGTTTGATTTCGACAGAAAATACAGCCACTATTATTACTGCTCCCAAAACTACAGATATTTCTGAACTGTTACCGGAAGAAAAAATCAAAGCTGCGCTGCAGGAGCATTTACAAAATATACGACAACAAGTATTTGATTCTGTCCTAAACAATTCCCCAGAGTTCTTTGAACATCTTGTGGTTGACTTGCTTTTAAAGATGGGGTATGGATATGATAAAAATTCGGGTATTGTTACAGGAAAACCACATGATGGCGGAATTGATGGAATAATTAGTGAAGATAAGCTCGGCTTGGATTTGATATATATCCAGGCTAAACGTTTTGCTAATGGCAATAAGGTTACCCGGCATGATTTACAGGCCTTTATTGGCGCCATGGAACATATTAACAAAGGTGTTTTTATTACAACATCGTCTTTTACGAGATCTGCAATACAATTCATCGAGAAGCAACAGCAAAAAAATATCAAATTAATAGATGGCAATTTACTTGCAGATCTTCTTGTTAAGTATGAGGTTGGCGTGGCAGCGGCACAAACTTTCAAATTATATAAACTTGATACCGAATATTTTAACTTTTAAATCATTCGCCTAATCCGGATATAGAGATAGGAGCTTTATTATGGCGGGAATTGTTGGAACAATTACTAATCTGAGTGATTTTTTGTCGAAAACACAAGTGTGCTTATCCGTAAAGCCTAATGATCCCCAACAGCAAATCATTTGCCTCGAGGCAGATAGGAAGTATTCTATCCCTGCTTTTCAGAGAGAGGTTAGATGGGATGACAACAATCTTAAAATGCTTTTGTACGATTTGTCTCGCAGCAGCAAGTTTTTGGGAAATATAATATTAACGATTAAATCTGACCACACTTGTGAAATTATTGATGGTCAACAACGTACAACTGTACTTATGTTGATTGTTTCCTGTATAAAGAAAAAGTTTGGGACCAAGATATTGACGCCAGATCTGTGCCCTCTTCGCAATGAGGGGTTTACAGGCTTCCAGACACTCTTAGAAAAGGCCTTTGATCAGGAAGCAATTACATCCGATGATTGGAACGCTATTCTTAAAAGCGATGATTATCATCAACTTCCTCGTATTCAAAAACTATGGAACACGATATCTTCTTCCGAGTTGTTAGCTGACCGGCATAAAGCCCAGGGGCTTCTTGATAACTTGTGCAAATCTGAGTTCAATATAATTGCCAGCTATTCTAACGATGTAAATACCAGCATCCAGTATTTTCTGGATGTAAATCTTAAAGGCATTCGTTTGGATACTGAGGATATTTTCAAAGGTTATCTTTTTAGTCAGGATAGCCGCGAACTCACACGTTCTCTTTGGCAAAAGAATAAGCGTGATGTATTACGCTTAAATGGCGTCACGCAGAGCTCGGAAGAGAAAAGATATCCTCTGATGAAGTTGTATGAACACTTTTTCTATTGTGACTTATATCTTCCTCGCGAGGGAGATTGCGAGTATAGTACACTCAAGTTTGGTGAAAACTTTTGTCTCACATCCGGATTTGAAAGTGGAAGTACGAAATATTACGAAGGTAGCCATTTAATTGAAGCCATACGAGATCGGGACTATTTGCAAAATGTACTCTCCAGACTCAATAAATGCGTTGAAATAATGACGGATATTATTGAAAGCGAGGGACCTTCTACTCCGTTTAAAGACAAATTTATTTGCGCTAAAAAGGTAGATTCTATAGATATTCAAAACTGCCATTCGATGCTAAAGAAGATACTTATGGAAAAAGAGGTGATTCCTAAAATTTTAGCGTTAAAGTATATCCTTACATACTTTGACGGAAAGCCTCACGCAAAAGAAGAGTACAAGTCAGTCTATAGCGTCTTTTGTGCAGCGGTCTTGTTTACCGTTTTCGCAAACAAAAAAGAGAGTGATACTTTCTACAACTTTGTAAGACTGGAAGAATGGAAAAGCAAGATAAACAAATGGCTTTATGACTATATTTCTTCTCATGCACTGACCAGAGGTAAAGTTCTCGCTGCATATAAATATAGTGAAAGTGACGATGACCCAATTCAACAAATCCGTTGTAAGTCTTTGGCGGCGATTAGTAATTTCTTCAAAGTAACGAAGAACGGTGATAATTATAACATGGGTATTTCCAACGCAGCTGAACTTTGTAAGTTTTTCGGAGATAAAACAGTTTATAGTTTAGAACACTTTATTGTAGGAGAATGCGGAACTCTTCATGTCAAAACCGCAAAATACGATTTCCCATATAAATATCCACCAACGATTCAGAAGTACAGAAATTCTCTATTTAATTTTATTTTTATTCCTCAACCGCTTAATAGTTCTCTTTCTAATGAAGGATTGTTTATTAAAGTAGCAGAAATCCATACACATGAAAACGAGATTAAATGCAGCTATAGCAAAGGATACTATGGACTGTTAAACAAATCTCCTCGTATGTACTTTCAACGCTACCCTACCGAAAAGGAGATAGATTACTTCAGTACTGAAGAGGATGCCAGAGCATACCTAAATGAATATTTTACTAAAACATTTCCGGAAGAGTTTTTACAGTTTTCAACGGCGCTTGTAAAAAAATCAACTGGGGTTCTTAACACGAAGGCGTTCTCGGATATTTCCGAGAGCGCTTTCTCATTAAATGCGCAGCATGGTAACGACATATCTTGCGGAAACTATTATTGTCCATTTTATTGTACTTGCTTTATAATATCATGATCTTTAAAGAAAGTCACTTTCTCCATAAAACCTGGTGTGTGCAGCATTTTATTACCGGTACTGTGTTGACTGTTGGTGAATTTTAATATATACTTAAGTATATACTTACGTATAAATAGAGGTGCTATATGCTGAAATATCAATTTCCCGCTGTAAAGGGCTGTCAGGCCGGAAAAGATTACTATATATGCATGGTTCCTCTTGGGTTAATGAGTAAGATTTTTGCGACCGATAGCAGCGATGTCCCTGCCGAGTATCGCGCCCAAAGAAAGCTCAACGAAGCTCGTATTCCTGAAATCTGTGGATACATCTTGTCTAATCGAGATTCGTATGTCTTTTCAGCTCTGGCAGCATCTGTGGACGGTGACATGAAGTTTGTCCCTGCTGACAGCAATGAGAATGCAGGCCTTCTGGAAATCGATATGACCGCTTCCTTCCTGATCAACGATGGCCAGCATCGAAAGGCGGCCATTGAGGCAGCGATTGCCGAAGACGAGAGCCTGAAAGAAGAAACGATTTCGATTGTCCTTTATAAAGACCAGGGACTTCAACGGAGCCAGCAGATGTTTACTGACCTCAACAAGCATGCTGTTACCACATCGAAATCCTTAAATACACTATACGAGTCGAAAGATCCTGTGGCACTAATCACGAAGAATGTCGTCAACTCAATCAGCTTCCTACGTAAGTATACTGACAAGGAGAAAGACAACCTTAGCAAATATTCCTCTAACATCTTTACACTTAACACCTTCTATACAGCTAACAAGCGCATCTGTAAGGTGATCCATGATCAGGACAATGCTGAAAAAATCGTTTATACATTTTGGAATCACGTGGTTGTTAATATGCGTGAGTGGAACGAGATGGACAGTGGTGAATTAAGTAAAAAAAGTTTGCGAGAGGATTATATCACAACGCAAGGTCTGATTATCTTGGCACTGGGACGCTTGGGAGAATTCTATTGCGTGAATCCTCAGATTAACATGGCAAAATCGTTGAAGGAATTAAAGAAAATCGACTGGCTTCGAAATAATGAAGCGTGTTGGATGAACCGTGCAATTAAACCTAATGGAAAGATCAACAGAAATGAACAAGGTATCTTTTTGACATACATTCAAATTAAGCGACTTCTTTCTCTGCCAATCAGTGATGAGGAGGCAAAAAAAGAAAGAATCATGATGGGATAATCCTGGAGAACTCAAATGGAACAGAATACATTTAATTCAAATAACATCGATGCCGGAAGCAAAATTGCCAGTTTTCGAGTAAAACAAAGTATGCCATATGAATTCAAAGTGAATTATGCGCGCATAAGAGCATGGGAATTCTACAATGAATGTGGAAAAAGGGACTTGGATTGCTATGTTTCAGTAGGGGGACTTGACAGTATTACACTGTTCTTCTTCTTGAAATCAATAGGAATAGATGTGCCAGCGGTATCAGTCTCTTCGCTCGAAGATGTTAGTATCCAAAAAATCCACAAACAGATTGGAGTTATCTCACTACCACCAGCAGTTAGAGCTGATGGTACGCGATGGAATAAGCAAAAACTAATCCAAGAATTTGGTTTCCCTGTACTCTCCAAGGAAATCGCCCGTAAAATTGAATTGCTTCAAAACCCAACTCCCAATAACAAAACCATAAGGCATGCAATTGTTACAGGCGAAACTGGTGAATATGGTGGATTTCAAAAGCATTCAAAAATGAAACTTGCGCAGAAGTGGCTCGAAAAATTCGGTGGATTAGAAAATGAAGAAGAAGGCGTGAATTATCAAATTGCACCGTTTAAAGTCTCCTCGAAGTGTTGCTATTACCTCAAAGAAAAACCGTGCTCTGATTGGGCTAAAGAGCACAATTGTGTACCTTATTTAGGGTTGATGGCATCCGAAGGCGGAAGACGTGAGAAGTCTTTAATGCTGAATGGCTGTAACTACTTTGGAAAAGGTACCATTCGTTCGGCTCCATTTGCAATTTTTAATAGACAGGATTTATTACAGTTGGCACTTGATTTAAAGGTCCCTGTCCCTGAGATTTATGGAAGCATACTGAAGGATGAAGATGGTCGTTTGTATACTTCTGGAGAGCAGCGAACTGGATGCTCGATGTGTGGATTTGGAATTCAGCTCGAAAAACGGCCTCACCGATTCGATCGGCTACGGGAGCGGAACTACAAAGAGTGGGATTTTTGGATGAATAGGTGTTGCCTTGATGAAAACGGAACACCGTATGGCTGGGGAAAAGTTTTAGATTATCTCGGAATTGGCTGGCGAGATATTCCGGATCCTCATAACAGAAAAAAGTAAGGATGGGAATTCACAATGCCATATACAGGTAAGTTTCAAGTATTTGAAGATATTATCAAAGAAATTATGATCGTCTACAAGCACGACAGCCGTCCGTGGCTTATTGGCTACAGCGGTGGCAAAGATTCTACTTTGCTGGTCAGTCTTGTATATGAAGCCATGAAGCGGTTAAAGGATGCTGGCGCTAAGCTTGACAAAACCGTTCATGTCATTACATCCGACACGATGGTTGAAAATCCCATCGTAAAGAATTACATGCACTCATCCTCGGATAACATCAACCGAGCAGCGGGAAAAGATCGTCTCAACATCAAAGCCAGTGTGATCTACCCGGAGCCGGAACAGACATTCTGGAGCCGGGTCATTGGCCTGGGCTATCCCACCCCAGAGCCTCCCGGATTCAGATGGTGTACAGACAGGCTGAAAATCATGCCGATGAATAAGTTTGTCAACGAGCGAATCAAGGAGAGCGGCGAAATCATCATTCTTCTCGGCGTCCGCAAGGGCGAAAGTCTAACTCGAATGAAGACCATTACCGCACGGGAAATCGAAGGCAAACTGCTGAATATGCATAATGACATTCCCAATGCTTATGTCTACAATCCTATCACTGAAATCCCTAACGATTTGGTCTGGGAATTCCTCTTAAAAGACGATTGCAGAAGTCCTTGGGGAAGTGACATGAAGTATTTGTTCAGCCTTTACCAGGGCGAAAACCTTGGTGAAGAAAAGAGTGTTTTGGGTGAGGTCGACCGCGAGAAAATTCCGGTAACCGGCAACTCCAGATTTGGGTGCTGGTGCTGCACCATGGTGAAAGAGGATAAGTCGTTACAGAACTTCATCAACAAAGGTGCTACGGAACTAATTCCGCTTAGAGAATTCAGAAACGAATTGCTCAGAATGCGGGAGAATAGTCAATATCGAGATTCTAAGCGCCGCAACGGTTCTGTCTATAAGAAGTCAGACGGAAGCTTTGGAATGGGACCGTTTACGCTTGAAGCGCGATGCCTCATTCTCGAAAAACTCCTCGACCTCGAAAACAGGACAGGCATGGAGCTGATTACAGAAGCTGAACTGAAAGCAATTGACAAGATGTGGGACGAGGAGGGCGACCTTACATGTCGTGCACTCGTTGAAACCTACCATAAGGTCAAAGGCAAAAAGCTTCCATGGGATGATTATAAAACTCCGCGATTTGATGATGAGGCGATCCAAGCGATCAGGGATGTTGCAGATAAGTATGATATCCCGGTTGAGTTGATTACGAAGTTGATTGTTTCTGTAGATACCAATAAGCACATTACGAAGAACAACAAAATGCAAAAGGCATTTGACAGCATTATTGGACAAGGCTGGTTGCACTATAATTCTGTCGAGGGAGCATTGAACCATGAAGATTAAGCGCATACAAGTAAAAAACATAGGTCCATATGTCAACGAAAATGCCTTCGATTTTGATGTATCAGACATTACTAAAAGAATGGTACTGATCGGCGGCAAAAATGGTGCAGGTAAAACGACACTGTTTAACGCTATCAAAATATGTCTCTACGGCTGCGTTGCATATGGCTTTGAATCCAATAACGCAAAGTACTTTGCCGAGATAGAGAAAATTATCAATGCCAATGAAAAACTGCAAAAAATTGGTGAGGCAGAAGTTGTCATTGACTTGCTGATGGATGACGGAAAGTACGATCACACATACACGTTTGTCAGATCATGGAGGGTAGCAGGCAAGAAAATAGCAGAAACCTTTACTGTGTACAAAGACGGCGAGACACTTTCTGAGACAGAAAAGAGTGATTTTGAGAGCTATCTTTTACAGACACTGCCCCCCAATCTCTTCCGCTTCTACTTCTTTGACGGCGAAAAAATCAGTGATTTCGTGTTCAACAGCAGCAAAAACTCCGACTTCAAGGATGCGTTCTTAAAGCTCTGTAGCCTTGATACGATGGAGATTATTCGGGAAAACTTCCGTAGAATTTCTCGTAGCAAGGCAAAGGGGGCCATGACGCTTTCAGCGGAATACGATAGATGCCTTGAAGCAGACAATCTGATTGCACAGAGAGTAGAATGCGCTGAGGATGAATATCGAGAGATTTCCAATGAGATTTTGATTATTGATCAGAGGCTTGCGTCTCTTGAAAAGGCATACGCCAAGGGTGGCGGTATTTCTAAAAAAGAATGGCGCTCTATGCAAGATCAGATTGCAAAAGAGGATGCTCGCCGTGAGGGACGCCATAAATGGCTCAAAGAAATGGCCAATAATGTGCTCCCATTTATTATCCTTAGAACTCAACTGGAAGAACTAAAGGCCCAAATTGCACTGGAACACAAGGCACAGGTCGATGCAAATGTAAAAAGCACAATTGATACCCCGGAAATCAAGTCGATCATCTCCGGCGTGTTGAGCCGGGCAAATATAGAATTAGCCGACGATATTTCTGAAAAGGTTATCTACGAGATTGCCAGCTATGCCAGCCACACTTCACAGATAACGCCCATTCTCAATTTGTCTGACTTCGACAGATTTGAACTAACTGCAAAAATCAACAGTCTCCTGGCTTATGACACCAACCGTGTCAAAGAAGCGACTGATGACATTAAGGCTTCTTTAAAATGCGTAAAACGCATCCGAAAGAAAATGGAGCGGAGCAGTATCGAAAACTATGATGGATACTTGCAGATGAAAAGCGATTTGAATGAGCAGAAGTCCAAATGCACGCAACAGCTTCTGGAAGTAGATAAAGAATTGCAAGAACTACGCGCCCAGAAAGCGATATCTGCATCTAAACTTTCCAAGGCTAAAAGTGATTATGAGGCACTCTTGAAAAAGCAGTCCATTAACGATATTTCAGCGCGTGCACTACTGGCATTTGATGAACTCCAAAAGACGCTTTACGATAAGAGTATTCGTTTAGTCGAGACGGGATTTAGCCAATTCTTCGCAAGTCTGATCAATAAATCTGATTTGATTGATGGAATCCATATCGATGATAGTCTAAATGTTCTTCCCTATAAAAACAAACACTTTAAAGCTGATGAAATACGTAAAATCATTGGTAAGAACGGTGTTGAGTATCTTGTTGCTCAAATCGGCCTGTATGCTTACGAAGTCCTGCAGCAAAAGCTTATTGCCGGTGAAACCGAGTTTGAACTGCCGGTTGAGGTAAAGCAACAGCTTTCTGCAGGAGAAAAGCAAATCTTCATTATGGCACTATATCAAGCACTTTCGCAGCTCAACAAAATCAATGTGCCTTACATCGTAGACACACCGTTTGCGAGAATCGATAAGGAACATCGCGGAAAGATCCTGAGTCAGTTCTTTAAGAAACTAAACGGTCAGATTATCATCTTGTCCACCGATGAAGAAATCGTCGGGGACTATCGCGAGAGTATATCTGACATTGTATCTAATACATTCGTTTTGAACCACACAACAAACGGAAATACTGAAATCCTGGCAAACACTTATTTCGGAGGCAGGCACAATGACTAATAAGCTTCATACGTCACAAAAGACCCAGGAGATATTCAACTCGTTAGGTCAGTCATTGAGATTGCAGCCGTTTATCCTATCTAAACTGGCAATCGCACTGTCGGTCAGAAAGGGACAACTTCAAGCCGATGACTTCAAGACTGATAATAATGGCTTGGAACTGAGTCGGCAGGTCATTTTCGGTGATCACGATTTGCTGTTTAAATCTCTCATTATTAACAACGAGGGCAAAGTGATTCGCGAGGATGACTATTTCCCCGGTTTGGTAAAGGCCCATTTGGACCGAGGAGCAAAGCTTCTCGAAGATGAAAAACGATACAGCAAAGATTTCTATAATCATCTGTGCCATCTGGATGACAACATCTAAAGGAGGTTTACATGGATTATCCAAAGGTCAAAGTCTGTTTAGATACCTCAGAAGATAACCTGATAGATGAATTGTATACGCCGTGTCTAAAGTGGGCTGAACGCTTTGACCGAGGCGTCGGCTACTTCACAACAGGGTGGCTCACATACAACGTCGCAGGATTATCCGACTTCGCCTCTCGCGGAGGAAAAATGCGCTTAATTACAAGTCCCATTCTTTCCACGGAGGACACGGACGCAATTATTGGAGCTGAGACCCAAGATGGTAGCGCATTTCTGCGCCTCGAAGCAGCTCTCCTCGAAAATGTTGAGATACTCAGACAAGAGATGGAAGCAGATATTATAAATGCATTCTCCTGGATGCTGTATGATGGAATTATTGATATGCGTTTTGCGATTCCTTGTGAAAAGTTGGAGGAAGGAGACTTTCACGATAAATTTGGCATTTTCTATAAGGGCAACGATGCGCTATCCTTCTCTGGCTCTATCAACGACAGCAAGCATGGATTCCAAAATTATGAAAGCATAAAAGTCTTCAAAACGTGGGCTGGTACACAGGAGTATGTCGATGCGGATACCGCTCGTTTCGAGAAAATCTGGAATCGAAAAGACCGCAATCTCAAAATGTTTACCATTCCACAAGCAGTTAAAAACAAAATATTTGAATTGCGTTCCCCGGATAGGCCGTATTCTTTGCCGGCAGGTTCGAGTAAATGGGTTCATCAGGACATAGCAGTAAAGACCTTTCTGGAAAAAGAGCATGGCATTCTGGCAATGGCTACCGGAACCGGAAAGACTGTTACTGCAATGAAAATCATCAACAAGCTGTTTGATAGCGGGGAAATTCGTCGCGTTGTTATTACTATGTACGGCAACGATTTGCTGGATCAGTGGGCAATTCAAATTCGAGGAAACTACAAGAACAAGCAAATCAACTATCATTATGCATCCCAGAAGATGATGAAAGATTTCGTCATGCACCCAGATGATTCCATCTTAATTCTTTCTCGTGACGCCAGAAATCTCTCCAAATTGCTGGACTTGTTTGATCGTCTACCTGGCGATTATCGCAATGATACGCTGTTTGTTTTTGACGAAGTACATGGAGCTGGTTCTAATACTTTTGTCGAAAATCTTTCGGGCAGGCTCTCTCCGTATCGATATCGCCTCGGGTTGAGCGCTACGCCAGAGCGTGAGTACGATGAGGCTGGAAATGATTTCTTGCTGAATGAAATTGGAGAAGTAATTTTTGAGTTTACGCTGCAGGATGCCATTCAAAAAGGAATCCTGTGCGAATTCAATTATATTCCTCTGCCCTATGTTCTCTCTGACGAAGAAAAGCTCAAAAAGCGCAAGATTATCGCAGCGTTCAATGCAAAAAAGGAGAGCGGAGAACCTGTTGATGAAAAGGATATGTTTACTCAATTGGCGCTTGTCAATAAAACAGCGGTCAACAAGCTGGAGGAGTTTGAAAGTCTGATTTCTCAGCGACCGGAGCTGTTGCAGAAGTGTATCATTTTTGTTCAGACCATGGAATATGGCGCAAAGCTCCAGGAGATTCTTGTCAGGTACAGCGACAAATATCATACCTACTATGCCGATGATGAAAAAATCAATTTGGAGAACTTTGCGGCAGGAAAAATTGACTGCCTGCTGACCTGTAAAAAAGTTTCCGAGGGAATTGATATCAGCAGCGTCACGAACATTATCCTGTTTTCTTCTGACCGTTCCAGGCTCGTGACAACGCAGAGAATCGGGCGCGCATTACGCCTGGATAAAAACAACCCAGAAAAGAAAGCAACTGTTGTGGACTTCGTGATTGAGGATTCCGAGGAAAATGACAATAACGCCGATGCCGATCGTGCAGAGTGGCTTACAGAGCTTTCACAGACAAGGAGATGCGAACATGAGAAATAAAATCATCGAAAATGCGATTGATTCCGTTGTCAACGCATCGAACACCTCGTCCGACTTCAAACTGGCATTCAGACAATATGTCAAAAACAAGTTTGATGATAACGCCAAAGAGAGCGATTTAAAACGGATACTTACACTGATTGAGGATGATGAGGAGGATATTCAGGTATGAAGATGGCGATCCTCGAGCTCGAATATAAAAATATCCGAAAAATCACTGCCTTGAAGCTCCCCTTTACCAAAGCCGATGGCTCCGTAATCAGCAACAATTTTATTATGATGGCCAACGGTACCGGTAAGACAACCACAATGGAACTCATCAAAGGATTATTTGATGGAACAGCCGCTGGATGGACTGCGTCCAAAGTGCGTTCTTTCGCGCCTACATTAACGGAAGCAGATACAGGTGAATTCAGCATCACTGTCAAATTTGATGATAGACAGTATAAGTACTTCCTCTCTATGAATTACAAAGATGGAACGGTGCAGGTGGAAACCTCTGCTCCTCCCAAGGGTCGAGAAGCTGGACTTCGTTTACCTGAGTCTATTCGCGGTATTTTTACGCCTGAATTTGTTAGGCGCTTTGTGTTTGACGGTGAGCAGGCGGCGAAGTCTATGGACAGCTCATCCAATGAAGCTGATGAAACGATTCGCTACCTATATCGCCTCGATGAATTGGATGAGATTTTGGCCGCAAACCAGAGAATCCTTACCGAAATCCAAAACGCCGAAGGAAAGCGTGGAACATCCAGTTCACTTAGCAATTTGCGTACCCGACAAAGTGACATTGACGCAATTCGGGCCAAGCTGAGAGCACGGTGTGAGAAGCTTCGCGAAGAGATTGCTGCGTTTGAAGCTGAAAAAGTAGAGAAGGAGAAACAGCGCCAGGAACTCGACAAGAGCTATGAAAAGCTGAATCAAGAGAAAAATGATATTCTCAAGGAACAGCAGAAGAATCGCGGCGAAATCGACGTTAAGATCACTTCTATTCTGGGGATAATTAAGTCTCCCTATCTACTGAGCGAAAGCCTCTGTGCGAGAATGTTCGAGTTAGGCAATAGCATGAAAAAACTCAAGTTGCCTAAAACCATTGCCAAAGACTTCTTCACCGAATTGGCTTCTGCAGACCGGTGTGTCTGCGATAGATGCATTGGCGAACGGGAGAGAACGGTTATCCTGAAGCGGGCTGACCAGTATCTGGGAAGTGACCAACAGTCGGTTCTTAACACGGTTAAGAGTAGTCTGATGGACAGTGTGTATGACGAACGCTTAAAAAAGGCCTTCGAAGAACTCGAGGAACTGAGAGCTCAAGCTAATCGCCTCGATACGAGATTTAAAACTAATGAGGAAAAACTCATTAAAGCCGGAGGCGAAAAGGCTCGTGAACTGCAGGAGCGAATTGAGGAACTGATCAGACTTATCAGCATTGCTCGTGATGAACTTGAGCGCATTGAATCCAAGGATGAAAACGACGCTTCTCTGACAGAAGAAAACAACCTTCACAAGGCGGATCAAAAATTTAAGTACTACGAGCAGGAAATAGCGAAGGCAACAAGAACAAATACTGCATTGCGCAAAAAAGAGTTGGTTGATTCCTTGGTGAATGAGATCAAACTACAGGCTACCACAGCGCTGAAGCAAGAAATCGTCAGAAAGACCAACGAGAAACTTCGCCGTGTTATCGTTGACGATTATGTAGAAATCGAAAGCATCGATAGGTACATAAAACTAAAGGGTAGGGACGGTGCCAGCGAAGGTCAAACTCTTAGCATTGCCTACTGTTTCCTGGGCACTCTTTTCGAAGATTCTGAGTTGGAATTTCCGTTCATTATCGACTCGCCTACCGGCAAGATGGATTTCGAAAAACGGCAGGCTGTTGCAGATATCATTCCTTTGGTATTCAATCAGATGATTGCCTTTGTTCAGTCAGCAGAAGTGGAGCGTTTTGCGGACAGATTCTATGCAAATCCCGATTCGCAGTATCTTACGGTTGTGGCATCTCCCCAAGATCAGGCCGTAGTTGTTTATGAAGGAATTGACTTCTTTGATTCATATCAAAGAGAGCACAAAGGAGATGAAAAATAATGCATTTTAAGATAGCGAAAAGTGCCCAAAGCTACTTTAACAACATTGTGAATCTCGAAGGCTCCCACGCTGCGGAGGATAAGAATAAGTTTATCCAATTCGATGTGTACTACTGCTGTGCATTGATTGGCATGGCAGCAGGCCAAATCGACGAGGATACTTCGGAGTTGAAGGATCTTGTTGAAAGGTACCCAGTTCAATATCGTGACTGTAAAGCACAAATTGCTGGGTTACTGGTGGCATCTGAGGCCAGAAGACTCGGCATCGATACGCAGAGCCCTAAGCTGGAGCAGATTATGCTACAGTATCTTAGCTACAATGATACTCTGTTGTCTGAGGATGGAATTAAAACCCTTAACGCCTATGCGTTGAAAGGATACCGCCTGATTACTGATTATCCGTTGTTTGACAAACCTACTTCCAGAGAAGAATTTCTGGATGCATTCAATGTAGCCATGCAGTTTTACGAAAAGAAAGATAGCTAATCTGTGTAGGTGCTTAGTTAACCTGCGAGCCCGCACCACGAGTACCCCGCATCGCAAATAGCGGCTGAAACACAATGTTCCAGCCGCTATTTTTCTGAAAATGTTTCAGTAGCTATTTCCGTCGAACTGTGGTATATGTTTGTGCTGCAAGGAGGCGAGCGCATGAAATACAAGCTGCTGAAAGACCTATACGATTGCTTTTGTACCCCGCCTGAACTCCAGGCTCAGAAACAGGAAATTGATGAATGCCATCAAACACTTAGCAAGGTACTGGGCAAACTGGAGCGTCGGCTGGTGCTCCAGATCATCGACGCAAAAGACCGTATTGCGGAGGAGACCTCCATCGACAGCTTTATCGCTGGATTTGAACTGGCGTGGAAACTCTCCGTAGAATTGAATCACTACGAAAACGAGCGCTCAGTCTCCTGCCAAACGGCAATGGGATCAGGCGTTCGTTTCGCATCTAAGGAGGAAGAGAAATGAAGAAACTCATCATAGTGACAATGATTGCCGCATGTGTCGCCCTGTGCGCCGCTGTGTGGCCACATGGCAACGCGGTCGAGGAAACACCCGTCCCAGCCGCAGAAATCGCTGTGAGCGCCAAGGAAGCGACCGTTGCGGAAATTGAGGAACCAGCAACACTGGCAGAGAAGGAAAAAAGAACGATTCCGCAACAAGAAGCGCCCCAAGAAGAGCAACCTGAACCGAAGACAGGGCCTATTGAAACACCCGTAGCTTCCGAACTCCAGCTTTCCACGGGGCAGGCACCCGCTAAGAATTCCGCACCAGAGCCAACTCCGCCACAGCCTTCTAAAGAACTGCACCCCGGCGACAAAGTCTATGTGGCGGGCTTCGGATGGGTAGAGTACGAGGGACCTAATCACAGCAAAGATGGCACGGACATTTACGAAAACGGCAACAAAATTGGGATCATAGGGTGAAATATGCGGAAAACATTCAAAATGGGGTCAAGTCGCTATTGACAATCAAACTTTCTATGCTATTCTATAATGATTTAACCTCGATGTTGAATGGGTGGCATGGGCAAGAAGGAGAGTATGTATGGCGTATGAGTTTGTTTGCGAGTCCGAAGCAAAGCGCTATTGTTCGGATTGTTCAAGGACCCTTAAGAAAACCTGCGAGTTACTGAGGACGAAGGGGATTTCTGCACAGTTTTCGCTTGTTGGAAGCGGCGCAAGGAATATGATCACAAGAAACGGAGATGGTCCGTATGACCTTGACTACAATCTTTTGATCATGAAGGCAGAAGAAAGATATTGGAATGACCTGCGGTTGCTAAAAGAAACGGTAAGAAATGCTCTGAACCGGGCGGAGAGGAGAGAATTCTTTTCGGATGCCCAAGATTCAACTTCTTGCTTGACTGCACTGCTGCATTTTAAGGATACTCCAAATGTTGAATTCAGCTTTGATGTTGCTATTACCACGAAAAATAAAAACGGGAATTACATGCGCTTGATACATAACAAAAATGTGTACGCACTGGGCTTGGATCAATACACATGGAACGAAGTGCCGAACTCTCATCAAGTAAAAGATAGAGCGGATAAACTGAAGAGAGCGGGATTATGGCAGAAGGTTCGGGACAGGTATCTTGAGAAGAAAAATATGTATCTGTCTTGGCAGGATCGTAACCACCCATCCTTTGCGGTGTATGTGGAAGCAGTGAATGAGGTTTATAACAGATATTTCAATAGAGGAGGCGGGTACAGTGTGCAATCGATTTTTTGACTACGATGACGGCGACTTCGCCATGAGCATTTCTGACAGCATGGCGATGGATTCCGATGGGAATCTCATGATGCGCATGGGAGATCACATGGCGATGGACATGGACACCGGGGATATTCACATGATTTCCTCGTGGTCTGATGATGACGAGGAGTAGAGCATAGGCGGCGGCTCAACGGATGCACCGCCATAGACAAGGAAAACACTCTCAATCCGGGCAGAGAAAGCAGCGGGACAGGCCATGAAGGCTTGTCCCGCTGTCTGTATCGTAATAGTCAACAGTTTTGGGGAGGGCAAATGCAAACAAACAGGTTGGTCAGGGGGAGTGAGATGTTTTTTCTTGACTGATTATCGGCGCACCGATATAATAAGAGCGGTGATGTATATGACGATCCAACAGATACTGCGGAAAAAGAACCTCTCGCGCTACCAGCTCTCCAAGAAAAGCGGCGTGCCTTGGGCAACGCTGGCGGACATTTGCTCCGGCAAGACAACGCTCTCCCGATGCAGTGCCGGTACACTCATGAAGCTGTCCTCCGCACTGGATATCCCGATGGAGCAGCTCATTACACTGACCGTGGAGAAACCACAAATGCATGGCGGCAAGCCGACTGACCGAACCTATTTGGAAAAGAATCTGCCTGCCAGTCTGGATAAAGCGCTCCGTGAGTACATTCAGGGCGAAAAGGACAAGGTGTCTTATATGGACTGTCTGTGGGGAGAATTGTATAGTGCGATTAACTCCAATCAGTGGAGCAATGCCATCACGCAGGAGCAGGCTGATTATCTTCGCGCAAAATATTTATGAGGGGGTGAGAACCTATGATTGATTTTACCAACTGCCCAGTCAACCGCTTCCGCGCCTATGGCGGAGCCAATGGTAATAAAATCAATATCACCTATCAAGGACACAGTTATATGCTCAAGTTCCCGCCAAAGCCCAGCAGGAATCGGGATATGAGCTACAGCAACGGCTGTATCAGCGAATATGTCGCCTGTCATATTTTTGAAATGTTGGGATTTCGGACACAGGAAACTCTCCTCGGAAACTATACGGACAGCCGCGGCAAAACAAAGCTGGTAGTTGCCTGTCGGGATTTTACAGAGGGCGGAAAACGGCTCATCGAGTTTGCCCATCTGAAAAACACCTGCATCGACAGTGAGCAGAATGGTTACGGAAAAGAACTGTCCTCCATTCTGGAGGCCATCGAGGAGCAGAGTATTTATCCAGCCGGTGAGCTGCGGCAATTTTTCTGGGATATGTTTATTGCGGATGCGTTCCTTGGAAACTTCGACCGGCACAACGGAAACTGGGGTTTCCTCGTGGATGAGGAGAAGCAGCAAGCAGAGCTGGCGCCGGTCTATGATTGCGGGTCCTGCCTGTACCCGCAGCTTGATTTGGAACGGATGAAAAACGTGCTGCAAGACGAAGCGGAAATTGACCAACGCATCTATACCTTCCCAACTTCCTCTATCGAAGAAGGCGGGAAAAAGATATCGTATTTCGATTACATCTCCTCACTGAAGAATCCCGATTGCAATGAGGCGCTCAAGCGTGTCTGTTCAAGAATCGACCTCGATGCGATCCATAACTTTCTCGAGGGTGTCCCAGAACTGCTGCCGATCCAGCGTGAATTCTATCTGACCATGCTGACCGAGCGCAAGGAGAAGATTTTGGATTACAGCTTGGAACTTCTGATGGAGCAGGAACATCATACCTCACCGACGCTGGGAATGTAAAACCAAATATTCTATTTAGAGGGCCGCGCCAATTGGCGCGGCCCTCTTTTTGTGTCTATGGTATATGCGGAATTCGAGGAAACGGAGCGGTTTATATGTTGGGATATCCGGCATGAACATGGAATGATTTCCGGATAGCAGCAAAAATGCTTGAAAAATCGCCAAAAACGGCGATGAGCAGAGTGACAAAAGTCTTAAAAGCGGCGATAAGCAGAGGAACGTTAACATTGTCCCTCGTGAAGCTGTTGGAGGATATGGAACTTCTACTTGCCGACTTAAAAGATACGCCGCAATAGACAAAGAAAAAATTTTCTAAAAACAGGGTGTGCAAAACATGTTTTCTTCCGCGATAAGTGAAGGGACTTTTTTAAGGCACTTGGCAGGGATCAACTCTCTGCATTCAAATTGAACTGAAAGGAGTGATGCCTATGGGCTGCGTTATGGCTTCCGTCAACCGACATCAAAAATTATAAAGGAGGAATCCAATGCAAGAATCTACATTCACCAACTATGACCAGCTGCCGTTGTTTCTCAATGCGAACACGGTGGCGCAGACCTTGGGCGTGTCCATCTCCAGCGCCTACGAGCTGATGCACGAGACGGGCTTCCCGGCACTGCGGATCGGCAGCCGCATCGTGGTGCCCAAAGAAAAGTTCTGCCGGTGGGTCGATGCGCAGACAGGAGGTGATGCCTGATGTACCAGCGCTGGCCCAAGCGGGATCCGAACAAGCACTACTATCTCGTCCCCAATGAAGTCTTCAATCTCGGTCTTAGCTCTCACGAGATCGCCGTCTACAATTACCTTCTGCGCTGCGAGGACCGCAGGACCTACCAGTGCCATCCCAGCTACCGCACCATCGGTCGGGCGGTGCGGCTGAGTGAAAACACCGTGCGGAAGTATGTGGCCGGTCTGGAGGAGAAGGGCCTCATCCGCACCGAGCCCAGCACCGTCACAACGAAGGATGGCCGCATGCGCAACGGCAGTCTCATCTACACCATCCGCCCCATTCAGGAAGCGTTGGAACTGAATTATCAGCGGCAATTCCTACAGGCGGAGCGTGACATGGAGCGGGCAAAGGCAGAGAAACGGCTGGCCGAGTTGAATCAGCAGAACAAGAAGGAGGAAAGAGCATGATGCAGCAGATCGCAAACTTTATCGTAGACCATGACCCGATGATGGCCATCCGGCGCACGCACGACACGGTGCGCTACATTCGGTGGGTGTGGAACAAGGATCATGCCGACCCCATCGACGCAGAGGAGCTTCGCCTGTTTCTCTGCGATGAACACTACGGTGATCTGACCGATGAGCAAAAGACCGTTGCCCGTCGGTGCCGGGACGGGATGCGAAGTGTCTATGCGGAGCTGTGCGTGCGCTTGCTGCAAAGTGAGATCATGCTGGAGCAGGGCATGGTGCCGGACATCAGTACCTACCGCAGTGTGTTCTGCCCGGAAGGGGGTGATGCGCCGTGGATGCTTGACCGGGCGGGATGACCGAAAATCGGACCGATTTGCCGCCGACGAAAGAAAAGCAGGAGAAAGGACCGGGGTCGTAAACGCCCCGGTCCGTCCCACAAATGCCCGCAGTGCGGGCATTTTCAAGGGTTTGTGACCGGGGACAGAGGAACGCTCCTTTCGGGAGTTTGTACCCTGTGGAACGCTCCGAGTTCCAGTTTTCTCAGTGTTTTCAAGGGTTTCCGCCGACGCTCTACCGGCCCCATGCCCCGATTTTGATCCAATTTACACCTAATTTGCACTTCAAAACGCAGAAAAAGAATTGAGAAAAGCAATAGCTATTTCCGCAAAAGTGTGGTAGTTGTTTGTGTTGCAAAAAGAAAATGAATCCAAAGGAAGTGAAATACATGGCAAAACGAAGACCGGCCGGCGACGGCATGGTACGAAAGCGGGAGGACGGACGCTGGGAGGGTCGCATCGTCATCGGCCACCGGGAAAACGGCGAGCCGCTGTTCCGCCATGTGTATGCCAAGACGCAAAAGGCCCTGCTGGACAAGCTGCATCAGAACATCGAGTGCTACCGCGATGTGGAGCTGACCGAGGACAGCCGGATGACGCTGGGCCAGTGGCTGGATCGCTGGCTCACGGAGTACAAGGCGGGTACGGTGCGGCCCGGTACGCTCAAAAGCTATCGCTGCTACATCGAATACTACATCAAGCCGCAGCTGGGCGACAAGCAGATCTCCCTCCTCTCCCAGCAGGACATCCAGCGGATGTACCGCCGCCTGAAAACGGAGGGGCGCATCCACGAGCACCCCGAGATGGGGCATCAGCTCTCTGACTCCATGGTGCGCCACATTCACTCCACCCTCCACGCCGCGCTGAAGGACGCGGTGCTGGCCCATGTCATTCCAAGGAATCCCACCGAGGGGACGACTGCGCCCAAGCCCAACTACAAGCCCAAGCGCATTCTGACCGGCGAGGAGCTGGACGCCTTCCTCGCAGTGGTGGAGCAGGACGAGGTGTGGCGGGACTTCTTCCGGACGGAGCTGATGACCGGCCTGCGCCGCGGCGAGATCTGCGGACTGCAATGGAGCGACTTCGACGAGGAGGGCGGCACGCTGAAGGTGTGCCGCACCCTCCACAGCCAGAGGAAGGGTGAGTACACCGTCGGCGAGACAAAAACGGGAAAGGGAATGCGTACCATCCTCCTGCCGAAGACGGTGGCGGACATCCTGCGGCGGCGCAGGGCGGATACCATCAGTCAATGGATATTCCCCGACCCAGTGAAGCCGGAGGATCCTGTCAACCCCGGCTCGGCCTACCTCCACATGAAGACGCTGCTCCGGCGGGTGGGGCTGCCCAGTATCCGCTTCCACGACCTGCGCCACACCTTCGCCACCCATGCCCTTACCAGCGGCGTAGATGCTAAGACGCTGTCCGGAATCCTGGGCCACACCAACGCCTCCTTCACGCTGGACACCTACACCCATGTCACATCGGATATGCAGAAGCAGGCCTGCGGTATCGTGGGCGGCTTCATGGAGAACATCTTCGGAAAGGAGTTGAAACCGTGGCAAGAAAACGAAAAGCCGGAGACGGAACCGTAAGGCAGCGCAAGGATAGTCGGTGGGAGGGGCGCATCGTCATCGGCTACGATGATAACGGCTACCCCAAGACGAAAAATGTTCTCGCTAAAACCAAGAAGGAGTGCGTCGAGAAGCTCCAAAAGCTCAAGGAGGATTACGGCGGACTGAAGCCGGAGAAGGTGCGGCCTGAGATGCCCTTCGGGGACTGGCTGACATACTGGTACGAGAATCACTCCAAGACCAAGATCCGCCCAACCACACAGGAGACCTATGAGAGCCGCATCCGCCTGCACATCATCCCGGAGATCGGCAACATCCCGCTGAACAAGCTGACACAGAATGACCTGCAGCAGTTCTATGGTCGGCTCAAGAAAAGCGGCCGAAAGCGGTTCACCGACAAGTACGGCGAAGGGCTGTCCGACCGGATGGTGCGTATGTGTCACGCCACCTGCCGCTCCGCATTGGAGAAGGCGGTGCAGGATGGGCTGATCCGTGTGAACCCGGCCATCGGCTGCAAGCTGCCGCCGAAAAAGGCACGGGAGATGCAGGTGCTGACGCGGGAGGAGCTGCAACGGTTTCTCATTCAGGCAAAGTTCGAGGGCTACTACGAAGTCTTCCTTCTGGACTTAGCCACCGGCCTGCGCCGGGGCGAACTCATGGCGCTGCAGTGGGATGACCTGAACTTCAAAACCGGCGTGCTGAATGTGAACAAGCAGGTCTACGATGTGCGCGGCCAGCTCCAGATCAGCACGCCCAAGACGAAGAACTCCATCCGAAAGATCGTTCTGCCGCCTGCGGTGGTGGCAGTGCTGCGGGAGTATAAAAAGGCAGTGGACTCCCGCTGGATGTTCCCATCCCCGGTAAAAGAGGACTGCCCCATCACACCTGGCGTGGTGCGCCGCAGACTGCAGCTCATCTTGGAGCACGCAGGGTGCAAGCATGTTCGATTTCATGATCTGCGTCATACCTTCGCAACGCTGGCGCTGGAAAACGGTATGGATGTGAAAACTCTCTCCGCCATGCTGGGCCATGTGTCGGCGGCCACCACACTGGACATCTACACCCATATCACCGACGATATGCAGCGCACAGCCGCCGAAAATATTGACCGCGGCATCGGCAAGGCAGCACCGCAGGAGTGCGCTTCAGAGTCGGGACAGGAAACTGCACCGGCCCAGGCAGAAAAGACGAGCATGACCGACTTCAAGCCCTACGTGGGCCGCAAGCGCAGATCCGGCACCGGCTGCGTCAGTGAGATCAACGACCACCTCTTCGAAGGCCGCTACTCACCCATGTGGATCGACGGCAAGAAACACTCCCGTAACGTCTACGCTCACACCAGAGAAGAGTGTGAGGAGAAGCTCAAGGCGCTGATCATCGAGATGAAAACTGAACTCGCGGAGCTGAAGCGCCAGAAGGCGGAAGGTACACTTCCGCCACAGGCTCCGGAGGGGAAGAAGGGGCCGAAGAAAACGAAGGAGAACAAGTAAAAAACTCACCGACATGGGTGCTGAGTCATTGGCACTCATGTCGGTGAGTTTCTGTTTGCTATAGTAACGGAAAATCAAACAACGATCACACACATTCCGCCATATAAAATCTTCTGTAGTTCATGCTCGGATGAGAAGAATACTCTGATCTATAGTTTATTTCTTGCCGCTCGTATTGATTGCTTGTCTTTCCGCGACGCCCATCAAATACCGTTAGATATCCTACGAAATGTTTGTCTGGTTCCTCTTGGACGGATGACGCCAGATAATCAATTAATTGCTTTGCGCCTTCGTTTGCTCGTGCATCACGATATTGTGTTTGGCCGGAATCGCCCAGCCATTTCACTTCAATTAATGCAACATTATTTATTGCGGGCCAAGTTACTTTAATGTCAACGGGATGTGTTGCATCAACAATTTGCTCCCGCTTGACAGTATGGTTCCGTAAAATATTCTGTAGGCACTGCCATAAAGAGTCTCGCATGAAATGTTCTGGTTTTTGAACAAATTTTCTTTTAGCCTCGTCTGTCCATATTTGTGAAAGCACTGCGCACGAGGAATCTCGTACATATCTGGTATTGTAATAGTCCATTGCTTCGTCCAGTTCTTTATATGTAGGTTGAGCAAAAATACTGGTTATAGCAGAGTCGTAGTATTCAGATAACTGAAACTGCTTGTCCTTTATGGTTAGGGACTCATTTTGAGGGGCGTTATATTGATAACAAATATGATCACGACCAGAGTAATCCGCCTCGTAAGGTTCAATCAGATACAAATTGCTATCTACAATTATAAATGCACATTCAGATGTAAAGACTTCATTCATTCGATGAAAGTTTAGGATGATTTTTTGACTGAAGTCCCAGTCTCCAACCGGCATAATAACTTTAAACTTCCATGTAATGAGTTCAGGAGGAGTCCGCTCAAAAATGCTGGTAATAAAACGAAAGAGTTTATGAGCGGCATCCAGCTGATATCCATACTTTGAAAGTTCGCTATTCAGTTTTGCATCCAAATTATTTTGCAATAACCGCTCTACGGTCTCTCTATCTAACATTGATATTCTCCTATTGCTTTTGAACAGACAGATAATCAATCCACAAAGAAGCCGGAACAACCAGGTCGATTTGTGGATCTCCGATTATTTCTTTCAATACGCCAAAGTCTTCATAAAGGGCATTTATTAAGCTCGATTCCAGTAATGTGCTTGTTCGATTTATGCTCTCTAAAAGGCTAATACCCGGCTCATTTTGCACAGCACGCACAACTCTTGGAAAAGATTTGGTCAATAATGAGTCAAACACCACCTCGATATATTTGGAACGCCACCCCAGAATGCCGGATTTTGATATTGATAAAATCGAATTGAGAGATGCTGTATCTGAAATTCGATAGTATCCGGAACTATCTTTTGAGAGATAACCTTTTGCGCATAAGAACTCTACTTCTTCCATAAGCTCAATACTCACAGGAGCGCCGTATTTATTTCGTGCAAATCCGTATCCCCATTTTTGAGCATTGCATCCGTCATATATGCTGAGCAATTCGGCCAAGTAAAGCATAGTGTTGATTTCAAACAACGTTTGTTCTGCGTATTTATTTCTTGAGTGAGAGAGATAAAACAGAATATCAAAGTTTGCACAAATATTCACATCTATCCCTCCAATTTACTTTCAATTGTTGAAATAGACCTTTCGAAAAGTTCGAAATGTGTATTTTGAACAGACGATAGTTTTGCCCATTTTAACATGCTTATCAATTCGAATTTCTCAAACTTAGTTTTGCCGGCAAGGGTTTGAATCAGGCCAGAAGAATTCAAATTAGCAGTAATAATCATCTTCTGATTTGCCGCAATATACTCATAAAACATTGAGCCAGCATTTGTTTCATACGCAATGTCCAGAGAGCCTTCAGGGGTATCTATTAACATGGAGGTTGAGGCGGTTGTTTTGCTACAAACAAAAGTAACAATGGCCATCCTCAATGCAATGTCAATAAAAAATCGCTGGGACTCGGACAACTCGAACTCATTGTCTCTATTCGTATCATCGATTTGAAGAATGAATTTGAACATTTTTCTGCCATCGTCAGTAACAGAAACTAAAGTCATATCCAGGTCTAATCCAGTGAATTCTTTGGCAAACTTTTTGAAAATGGGCAGAAAGTCTACTTGAACTCTGCGATAGATTTTCTCTAAGCTTACACATAGATTGTCGTATTCCATCTTCAGCTGATCTCGATCTTCGATATGTTTGAATTTTTCTCTCTCAACCGCACTTATCGAATCCTGCAGGGCCTTGATACGGCTGCTCCAGGAATCATCTGTCGCATCATCGAGCAGGAAACTATAACATTTCTTTTCGATATCTTCTTTGCGTTTTTTCAACTCTTCAATTTTCTTTTTCAAATTATCGAGTTGTTCTTCGACTGTTTGCTGACGAAGAATCAATTCTTCAAGCTCGTGCTCAATCTTCGATAAGTTATTGTCAATTTTTGCCAATTTAGCGATAATCTCTGTTTGCTCTGAAGCTGTCTCAGGAATATGCTCTCCACACAGTGGACAGACATTTTGATTGAGAGCTTGTTCGATGTGTTCAGGAAGTTTTTGATGAGCAGTATGACAAATTGGGCACCCATCTGATGTCAATGCCATAATAATTGGATTTCTATAAAGGTGCCCATTTCCGGCGTAAAGCTCGGCGTAATGTTCTTCATACTCTTTTCTTAAGCGAACCTTTTCAACTGTTAGCTCTGTGATTCTGGCATATATCTGTTGCCGTTCCTTTGTATAACCCTGATGATAGGACTCGCCTTCTTCAAGTTCTTTGATTATTTCTTCATATTCATTTTGAGCACTCGCTTCATCTTCACTTGCGTAATGAGGGCGTGCTTCTTCGGTCTTGGATTTTTCTTCAATTAAAGTAGTCAGACGTGCAGATTGCTTTGATATCTCCCACTGCACATTTCGAATTCTCGAATTGGCCTTTTGAATTTCACGTGCAAGTTCGTCGGCTCTTTCTGCATTGTCAACGCTTTCACCTAAGCACAAGAAAATCGTGGGAGTAAGAATGGATGGATTCCAGAATAGACAGTCTCGACTTTCATCAAAAGTTAAGACCTTCAGCTGCAGAAATACAAACTGCGCATAGTTATTCAAATTAGCGAGCCGAACCACATCGTCTTCGTAGTTACGAGGATCTTGAGTCTCATTGTCAAGTTTGTATTCAAGTATGCTATTATCGGGAAAGAAGTTGCGCACCACTTCAATTCTTTTATTTCCAAGCATAAAAACAATTCGCGTTGACGCATAATCTTTGTCTACTTCAGAAATTCTACCGTCAAAATATTGTAAATAGTAATTATTTCCTCGATCAAGGGTGTCGATAGATTTCAACTTTTTATTTGTCGGATTTATTCTGCCGGTAATAGCAAAGTTAACACAGTTCAATAAAGTGGATTTGCCAATGCCATTAGCTCCCATAAGACATGATACGGGTTTAGAGAAATCCATAACAACAGATTGCTCACAGTACAGAGAGAAATTTGTGAGCTCCAATTTTATAATATTGGGCAAATAGATATCAGGCATAAGGTTACCTACTTTCTGCAGATAATGAGAGACTCTCTAAGTCGTACTTTCTGCTGGTTTTCATCTACACATTGGCTGGATGTTCTCAACTTCCTAAGTGCATTGACGCTATCTAATTCCCAACCGTGGGTAGTTGCAATATCTGCCAATATCAAGTCAACAGGAATTTCAACTCCTGAATAGGCAGAGGTGCTTACGACAAACCAGAGTTGAGAATTTTGTTTTGCAATTCTATATGATTGCTTTAATACTTCTTCCATATCATAAAAGTAGGAAGAAACCATTTGAGGTATATTGGCATTCCACAAGGTATCTTGTTTGGCTGTGAGTTTTTGTACAATACCTGTTACCCAAGGCGAAGTTGAGCTATCCTTTCTATCCCATTTGCATTGCACATGCGAACGCAGAGTTTGCTTTCTGAGTTGCATTAGTTCGCTATTATCTTTAACGAATTTCCCTAAGAAGAGTTCTGGGCGGTATATATCAGAGTAGTCGAATGAGTTTAAATATGGCGGAGAAAATATAATCAAATCAGCCGAATCGTGTTCTGACGCTTGTAGCAGTTTCCGGGTATCCCCCTGCGTAATATCTCTTGTGCCCTCTAATAGCGGACTTCTTTCTAAATCGGATATCATTTGCAATGCGTTTGCCTTAAAAGTATCTCGCAAGTTCGCGCCAGTATAGTTGAGTGCTTTCCAATTCTTTAAATACCGTAGACATTTTCCATCCTTTTTTGCGTTACAACATTGCATAGCCGATGTGATTAGAGCCAGAAGGAAGAAGTCTTTATATTCAGAAAGAGAAATGTGCTGGTATAGGGCTTCGTATGCCCTGAGTACATCTAAATTAAACAGCCACTTCCCGTTCTCTCCGGAACCAGTAAATGTAGAGACCCCTTCTAAAGGACTCTTCAATCTGAATGGACGTTGAACTAAGATGCGATTTAACTCTTTCGTATAGTCATGAATCGATTTTGTACGTTGTTGGCATTTTGTTTTTCCAACAAAGCTCATAAACGGGTTTACTTCATAGCCTATAGCATTACAACGACTTTGCAATGCTGTGAGTGGACTTGTTCCGGAGCCAGAAAAGGGATCCAGAACAGTGAAGGAAGTTGATTTATTATCCTTCTTGGTCTCTCGTATAGCACGTTCAACCAGAGTTAAACTAAAACCTTCTTTGAATTCATACCAACGATGTCTGGGTTGTTCCATATTGGCGGAAAAATTTGGAATACAATCCTCTCCGTATGAATGTTCCCAAACTGCGTTTATAGTTTCCATGACTTTCACCTTGTACCAATAGATTTTGCGCTGGCATGAGTATATATTACGAAAATATATTTTATCTATTATATCTGAATTTGGTGATTTTGACAATATCTCCTTCTCCGTTTTTCGAAAAAAGATGTCGCTTACTGGAGATAGTTATGTAAATCCCTCAAATCCTGCGCCGCAATAGACAAAGAATAAGAAAATCCCTCTGAAATCAATGATTTCAGAGGGATTTTGGTCCGAGTGAGGTGACTTGAACACCCAACCTCGACATCCCAAATGTCGCGCCCTACCAGTTGAGCTACACCCGGATATTCACTTTTCTGCCATGATACCACGGCGAACGGTAAAAATAAAGATTTTTCTGTCTGTGGTCATTTATGTGGTCAAGACCACTTTTGCGCCGTTTTCGGCAATCGGTGGAAATCCCGCAAATGCAGGTGTCACAAGGCTTTGCGGCATTTCGCCTTGCCCCGTCCCGGATACCGCCACGGCACTCCCAAAGCAGGCGCGCTACCAACTGCGCTACACCCGGTTATATATTGTCGGCTTGAGCGGCCGCCCCATAGTATACCCTACAGCGCGCCCGTTTTCAAGAGCTTTCTGCACCGGCGGCCGCAAAAAGTTGTAGGACTACAATACATCTTGGACAATTGAATAAAAAGGGTATGAGGAATAGG
>ERZ791753.619-NODE-619-length-30453-cov-16.438417_pt1 | contig 30453 bp, 29 predicted proteins | sample MGYA00509951_ERZ791753 | MGnify/ENA primary metagenome ERZ791753 (study PRJEB30046, sample SAMN00792026) | human gut metagenome | study: EMG produced TPA metagenomics assembly of the A metagenome-wide association study of gut microbiota in type 2... | reverse complement strand
AACGTAGCTGTCCACATTCAACCTTACGGTCGGGGCGGCGGAGGCCCCGTTGAAGGTCTCGAGTATGACGTGCGGCGTGAGCGTCTGATTCATCACGGCGGCGCAGACGGCCGGCCGCAGGCCCTGCTCGGCGTGCGTCAGGCGCAGGAGCATATGCAGCGTGATAATATCCAGCTCCGTGTTTCCCGTGCCGAGCATGGCGGCAAGGCGGGCGGACAGCTCCGGCAGCTCCTTTTTTGGCAGATAGCGGCACGGCACATGGCACAGCGCGTCGACCAGCACGAACCGGTCTTCGTCCCGCGCCTCGGTCAGCGCGTTCAGAAGCGGCTTGACCAGCGGCCCGGCCTCCTTTTCCTCGCAGGAGGCAAACAGGCTCTGGCAGATGGTCTTGAGCGAGTTGGAGATGCGCAGCGCGTGCTTGCTGGAAATGCGGTAATCCGGGTGCAGACAGAGGCCGATATAATGTGTCCAAAGCTCGGCAGATTCCGACAAAAGCGCCATCACGGCGGGCGGCATCTGGCCGTCCTTCGCAGAAAGCGGCCGCTCCTTGCGGTAGCGCGGGCCGGCATTCGCAAGAATTTTGCCCATGATGCGCCCGGCGATGCGGCGCACGTCGCCGTCCGGGTGCATGAGAAGCTCATACAGGAGCACAAGCGTCTTGCGCTTGTTGGCCTTGGTCATATAGGTGCTGTATTCCTCCAGCAGGCGCAGGTACATGCGGATCCGCTGGAGATTTTTTTCGCCCTTGGCCTGTTCGAGCAGCTGCTCGAGCGTCTGGTCGGTCGAGAGCGTGTGCATGAGTCGGATGGAGCCGTCCAGCGTCAGGTCGCGCAGCGCCTGAAGCGCCTGCTCCGCATTCATGAGCGATGGATCCTTTGTCTCATGCGGCAGAAGCTCGGTTTCCGTCAGCTCCGGGCTGACGCCGCGGCTTCGGAGCAGATTTTCAAAATCGCTCAGCTTGTGATAGACGTTCTGGTAGCGGAGCGTCTTTTCCGGCGTCATGTCGGCCAGCTTGCAAAAGATCATCTCATACGCATCCTTGAGCGAATAGATGCGCATACGCTCCTTTTCGCCGGGCGCTCTCGTGCCGCGGACGCGGAAGTCCGCGTAGATGAGAAGCAGAGACTCGATGGGCAGGTTTTCAAATTCCAGGTCCCACGTGGAGTGGTTGGCGGAGATATAGCCGATCTCCTCCATGTCATGGCGGCTGAACCACTGCCAGGTGTAATAATAGTGCAGATAGGCAATGCGGCTCAGATCCTCGCCCCGGCAGCCGAATTTTCCGATGTCGTGCCCCAGCGCCGCCGCGCTGACCAGCGGCAGGTCGACCGGGAACCCGGCCTTTTTCGCGAGAATGGCCGTGTGCAGAGCGATATTGTGGACGCCGATGGTATGCGATGCGGGGTCGAAGGGCGTCGATTCCATGCCGAGGCGCATGACGGCCATAAGATGGCTTTCCCGCACGGTCTGCTCAAACCGGGCGTACTGCACCTCCACGCGGCTTCCGGAAATCGCGTCTTCCGGCAGTGGCAGCAGATCGAGATAGGGGTCGAAGCTGTCCGCCGGGCCGTAAAGCGCCGCTTCCAGCGCGGACAGGTACGCCGTCTCGTCCGCCGTCAGTACGGGAACCTCCGGCAGGCCGTCCGGGAACATCTGCGCGCAGAGCTTCTGATAGAGCGCGGCTAAAAACTCCTGCGCAGAGGCGGGTTTTTCCGCAAAGTCCGGTGCGCAGAGCGCCAGTACGGCGGCGCAGAGATCCCGCCGGTGGGGATCGATGGTTCCAAAACCAGCTTTTTTTTGCATATTCATTCCCATATGCAGTCCCCTGTAGGGGCGGATGACTCTGTCCGCCCCCGGGCGCTGCTTCTTTCCGTGTTTTTCATTAAATCGAGGTCTATTCACACGGACGGACAGAGTCGTCCGCCCCTACGGCACAGGCTGTCTGTTACCTCAAATTTTACGCGCTTTGGCGGAAAAAGTAAAGTTTTTTTCATTCTGCACAAAACGGCGGGCGTGTACGGATGGGTATGCATTGTTTTTCACATAAATGAATATTTATAAATTTTATGCTTGACTTTTCTGCATAAAGTGTGTATATTACGTGCATAAAGAAAAACAACCGCACAACGGAGCTTTATGGAGGGTTTTCACATGGATAAGAGCAAGATCAAAAAAATCGTTCTGGCCTATTCTGGCGGCCTTGATACCTCGGTCATCATCCCGTGGCTGAAGGAGCATTACAACGATCCGGAGATCATCGCCGTCGCGGCAGATGTCGGACAGGGCGACGAGCTGGACGGACTGGAGGAAAAGGCCATCAAGACCGGCGCGAGCAAGCTGATCATCGCCGATCTCACCGACGAGATGTGCGACGAGATTATCGTCCCGTCCGTCATGATGGACGCGAAATATGAAAAATACCTGCTCGGCACCGCGTTTGCACGGCCCGTCATCGGCAAGAAGCTGGCCGAGATCGCGCTGGCCGAGGGTGCAGATGCCATCGCGCACGGCGCGACCGGCAAGGGCAACGATCAGGTCCGGTTCGAGCTGGCCATCAAGCGCTTCGCACCCGACATGGCGATCATCGCACCGTGGAGAGAGTGGGAGATCAAGTCCCGTGACGAGGAAATCGACTACGCCGAGGCGCATCATGTGCCGCTGAAGATCTCCCGCGAGACGAACTACTCCAAGGATAAGAACCTCTGGCACCTGAGCCACGAGGGCCTTGATCTTGAGGATCCCGCGAACGAGCCGGATCTTGACAAGGCGCTGTTTCTTGAAATGGGTGTGTCCCCCTATCAGGCGCCCGACACGCCCACGACGGTTTCCGTCAGCTTTGAGGCGGGCGTCCCCGTGGCGGTCAACGGCGAGAAGATGAAGGTTTCCGACATCATCCGCAAGCTCAACAAGCTCGGCGGCGAGAACGGCGTCGGCATTCTGGATATCGTCGAAAACCGGCTCATCGGCATGAAGGATCACGGCATTTATGAGACGCCGGGCGGCACGATCCTCTATTTCGCGCATGAGCAGCTGGAAATGCTCACGCTCGACAAGGAAACGCTGCATATGAAGGAAAAGCTGGCCGTCGACTATGCCGACCTCATTTACAACGGCAAGTGGTACACCCCGCTGCAGGAGGCGCTGACAGCGTTCGCGAAAAAGGCCAACGAATTCTGCACCGGCACGGTCAAGCTCAAGCTCTACAAGGGCAACATGATCAACGCCGGCATTACCTCGCCGTATTCTCTGTATTCTGAGAATCTCGTCACATTCGGCGAGAGCGATTTCAACCAGGCCGAGGCCGAGGGCTTCATCAACATCTGGGGCCTGCCGACCAAGGTGCAGGCGCTGCGGGAGCAGGGGAAGCTGTAAAAATCCGCCTCCCCTTACCATGCGGGGCATGGCAAGGGGAGGCTTTGCAAATATCATGCAGGGAGAACGCACCATGAACAAGCTTTGGGCGGGCCGGTCGGAGGCGGAGACTTCGGCATTGGCTGACGCATTCAACTCTTCGATCGCCGTCGACGGACGGATGTACAGGCAGGATATCACCGGCTCCATGGCACACGCCGCAATGCTTGCCAAATGCGGCATTCTGACGCAGGCGGATACGGATGCGATCATCGACGGTCTGGCGGGCATTCTGGCCGATCTGGAATCCGGGGCGCTGCAGCTCGACCCGCAGGCTGAGGACATTCATATGTTTGTCGAGGCGGAGCTTACGAAGCGCATCGGCGATGTGGGCAAAAAGCTCCACACGGCGCGTTCGCGCAACGATCAGGTCGCGCTTGATCTGCGGATGTATTTAAAGGATGAGATCAAGGCGCTGCAAGCGCTGGTTCTGGCCGTCATGCAGGCGCTGCATACGCAGGCGGAGGCGAACAAGGACGCCATTATGCCCGGCTACACGCATTTGCAGCGGGCACAGCCGATCACATTCGGCCAGCAGCTGCTGGCGTATGCGATGATGCTGGAGCGCGACTATGGACGGCTTGCGGACGCGTATAAGCGCACGGACGCCTCCCCCATCGGCTGCTGCGCGCTGGCCGGGACGACGTACCCGACCGACCGTGTCTGGGAGGCGCAGAAGCTCGGCTTTGCCGCCGTGTGTGAAAACAGTCTCGACGGCGTATCGGACCGCGATTTCTGCGTGGAGCTGATGAGCGCGTGCGCGCTGGTCATGATGCATCTGTCGCGGCTTTCCGAGGAGCTGATCCTGTGGTCGAGCTGGGAATTTCAGTTTATTGAACTGGACAGCGGCTTTACGACCGGCTCTTCCATCATGCCGCAGAAGAAAAACCCGGACATGGCTGAGCTGTGCCGCGGCAAGACCGGGCGGGTCTACGGCGATCTGATCGCGCTTCTGACGACGCTCAAGGGGCTTCCGCTGGCCTATAATAAGGATATGCAGGAGGACAAGGAGGCCGTGTTTGACTGCGTGGACACGACGAAGCTTTGCCTGCAGATCATGGCTCCGATGCTTTCCAGCCTTCGTGCAAAGCCGGAGGCTATGCTGCTGGCCGCGCAGAAGGGCTTTATCAACGCGACGGATCTGGCCGATTATCAGACAAAAAAGGGCGTTCCGTTCCGCAGTGCGTACAAAATTTCCGGTCAGCTTGTGGCGTACTGCATCGCGCATGATACCGTGCTTGAGAAGCTGCCGCTGGAAACCTACAAGACGTATTCGGACGTTTTCACGGACGATCTGTATGAAGAAATTTCGCTCAGGACCTGCGTGGCGCGGCGCATTTCCGCCGGAGGCACCGGCCCCGCGTCGGTACAGGCGCAGCTGGATTCCGTCGCGGCCTTCCTCGCGGCGCATCAATAAAAAGGAGTACGACATGAACATCAAAGGACAGAGCTTTTTAAAGCTGCTTGATTTTACGCCGAAGCAGATCGCGGAGTTTTTGGCGCTTGCCGCCGAGCTCAAGGCAAAGAAAAAGGCCGGTATCCCCCACCGGCTGTGCGAGGGCAAGCAGGCTGCGCTGATTTTCGAGAAGACCAGCACACGGACGCGCTGCTCGTTCGAGGTCGCGGCGCATGATCTGGGCATGACGGTCACGTATCTCGACCCGTCCGGCTCGCAGATCGGCAAAAAGGAATCCATCGCCGACACTGCGCGCGTGCTTGGCCGTATGTACGACGGCATTGAGTACCGCGGCTACGGGCAGCAGATCGTCGAGGAGCTGGCAAAATACGCGGGCGTCCCCGTCTGGAACGGACTGACGAACGAATTTCACCCCACGCAGATTCTGGCCGATTTCCTGACGATCCAGGAGCATTTCGGCAATCTGACCGGCAAAAAGCTCGTGTACATGGGCGACGCGCGGTACAACATGGGCAACTCCCTGATGGTCGGCTGCGCAAAGATGGGGATGCACTTTGTCGCCTGTGCGCCGGAGGCGTACTTCCCGGATAAGGCTCTGATCGAAACGTGCAAAGCGATCGCCGCGCAGACCGGCGCGGTGCTGGAATTCGACATAGAGCCGATGCACGCGGTTCAAAACGCGGATGTGATCTATACCGACGTGTGGGTCTCGATGGGAGAACCGGACGAGGTCTGGCAGACGAGAATTCACGACCTGCTCCCCTATCAGGTCAACGCAAAGCTCATGGCGCAGGCCGGGCCGCAGTGCCGCTTCATGCACTGCCTGCCCGCGTTCCACGATCTGAACACCACCATCGGCAAACAGATCAGCGAGAAATACGGACTTGACGCGATGGAGGTCACGGATGAGGTCTTCGAGAGCAGCCAGTCCATCGTCTTCGACGAAGCGGAAAACCGTATGCACACCATCAAAGCCGTCATGGCCGCAACGCTGTAAATTTATACAATCCAAAGGCTTCCCTTTGCACAAAGGGGAGCCTTTTTTGGGGCTTGACTTTTCCGGGAAAATCCTTTATATTGAAGCTAACGAATATTAGTTAGCTGGTGAAGTGATGAAGCAGGAGGATACACGGGAGAGGATTCTGGAACAGGCGCTGGAGCTGTTTTCCGAGAAGGGATACGATTCTGTCAGCGTGGGTGAGATCGCGCGGGCGGTCGGCATCAAGGCGCCCTCTCTTTATAACCACTTTCCCAGCAAGCGGGCCATTTTTGACGCGATCGTGGAATCCACGGCGGCACAGTATGAGGCGGGCACCGGAAAAATCGACATTCATGTACAGAACGTGTCGCAGGACATTCCGGTCTTTACGGAGATCACAGCAGAAGCGCTGTTTGAAAAGGTGCGGCAGATTTTTGAATACTCTCTGCACAATGCGCCGATCAGCCGCTTCCGGCGCATGATGACCATTGAGCAGTTCCGTTCACCGGAGCTGGCGGCGCTGTATTCCTGTCGGTACGTTGACCGGCTGCTCGCCTACCACGCCGGGATCTTCCGCGCTCTTATCGCAGCCGGTGAGCTTCAGGCGGAAGACCCGGATGCTCTGGCGATGCAGTATGTCGCGCCCGTCCTGACGCTGATCGGGATCTGCGACCGGCAGCCGGAACGGGAGGCGGAGTGTCTGGATATGCTCCGCCGCCATGTGGCGCTTTTTTTCCGTATGGTTCACAAAAAGGAGCCGCTGCAATGAGCGCGGCAGAGGAACGCTGGGTCCTGTGCCCGGTCTGCGGCGCAAAAACGCGGCTGCGGCTGCTGCGGCGGACAATCTTGCAGGAGTTCCCGCTCTTCTGCCCGAAATGCCGCCGGGAGAGCATCATCAACGCAAGAAATTTTCAAATCGAAGAAGTCAATCAGCCAGACGCAAGGACGCAGTGCTGACCATGTCTGACGTGGTCAGCACTGCGTTTTTTGAACAGGAGGAACAAAATGAAACGAACGCTGGTACAAAAGCTTGGCCTGCTCGGCCTTATCAGCTTTTTTTCGTATGCGGCAGCGGTGATATTTGCCCCGCTGGCCTAGGGTGTATCTGAAAACTCCCAACGCACCCGGACAGCGGGCCTTTTTGCGGTGCGCCGCGTCATTTTTCCTTGAAATACGTCAGTATTCCTGCGAAAAAATGTCTTGCGCAACGCAAAATCCCTCGCTGCCGGTCACATCATGAGTTTTCAGATACACCCTACCCGGGATATGACTGGATGGCGCAGGCCGTCAGCGATCTGAGCGCGGCGGATGCGCCGTCGCTTGCGCTGTGGAACCAGCTGAGTGCGGGCTATAACGCGTGTGAGGTCGTCTGCGCGACGGTCGTCTGCATCGGCATACAGGGCCGGAATCCAAAGCTGCTGCGCACCGGCGTCTATCTGTTTGCCGTCATGGAGTGGATCTCTGCGATCGGCTACCGGATGTTCCCGCTGTCAAGCAGCGGCTATGCCGGCACATTTCAGGACGTTATGCACATGGCCGTCACCGCTGCGGTCGTACTGCTGTCCATCGTGTCGCTGGCGATCCTCATTGCCGCCGGTGTGAAGGACCGGCGGTGCCGCTCCTACGGCGTATGCGCAGCTGCTGCCCTCGGCATGATGCTCGTCGGCACGGTCGGCACGAAGCTTGTTCCGGCGCAGTATTTCGGCGTCGTCGAGCGGTTCAGCGTGTTTGCCGCAACGGGGTTCAACGCAGCGCCATTCAGGCAGGCGATCTTGCGGCATTGGAGCGCAGCGTATGAAGCCTTTTATCTGAAATCAGGACAATAGACTCTTGAACAGATCGAAGATGCAGGCGTAAGAACAAGCATCCCGTACAATTACGAAAACGCAATTTTTAATTTCAATTTTAAGGAGAACTTTTTGAAGCGTATCACTTTATCACTGGAGCGTGTGGTCTGACCGGGAGGTCTGGCAAATTCCATCACACGCCATTCCTCCCGAAGAACCGGAACCGACATCTTCAGGAGGAGCAACATGAATCGCGAAAACAAACGCAAAGCCTTTGAAAAAGGCTACTATAAGACCCACGCCTGCAGCGACACCTTCATCTGCAAGGTCTGCGGAAGGACTGTCGTCCCGGAAAACGCAGGCTCCGGCCACCGCAACCACTGCCCGAACTGCCTTGCAAGCCTGCATTTGGACATTGAGCCGGGCGACCGGGAAAGTGACTGCGGCGGGATCATGGAGCCGATCGCCGTCTGGGTGCGCAGGGGCGGAGAATGGGCCATCATTCACTGCTGCCGCCGCTGCGGCGCGCTCAGCTCCAACCGCGTGGCGGCGGACGACAACCCCATGAAGCTCATGTCCATCGCCATGAAGCCGCTGTGCCAGCCGCCGTTCCCGCTGGAGCGCATTGAGGAAATGACTGCCTTGATGGGCGGCGATGGACAGCTTCGAAAATAAAAACAGGAAAGTTGAAAACAATGCAGACAATTTTGATTATTGACGACGACGCAGCCATCGGGAATCTGGAGCAGGAGGTTCTGGAACGGGCAGGCTACGCGGTGCTCCGCGCCTATTCCGGCACGGAGGCGCTGCTTCTGCTGAAAGACAGCCGCCCCGATCTCGTTCTGCTCGACCTCATGCTGCCGGGGCTGTCCGGCGAGGAGGTCCTGCCGCAGCTTCAGGGCATTTCCGTCATTGTAGTCAGCGCCAAAACGGCGGTGCAGGACAAGGTCGGACTGCTGCTGGGCGGCGCGGCGGATTATCTCACGAAGCTCTTCGACACGAAGGAGTTGCTGACCCGCGTAGCTGTTTGGCTGCGGGAAGCGGCCCGTTCGCCGCTGGCGGCGATCTATGCCTGCGGCAATCTGACGCTGGACACGGCCTCCCACGAGGTACGCGCCGCCGGTACTCCGGTTTCGCTGACCCGGACGGAATACGCCATCTTGAAGCTGCTGATGCAGAATCCCGGACAGGTGCTGGCAAAATCCGTCCTGCTCGACCGCATCGGCGCGGACACGCCGGACTGCACGGAAGGCTCGCTCAAGACCCACATCAGCAATCTGCGCGGCAAGCTGTGGGACGCGACTGGCAAAGACCATATTGAAGCGGTCTGGGGCATTGGGTTCCGGCTGAGGCCGGAATCTTGACCATTTCTGGACGATTTTCCTGACCGCTTTCTGAACCTTTTGCCAGTACCATGCGGATATCAGGCAAAGGAGGTATAACGAGGAATTCTCCATCCTGCCCGGCGAACAGAGCACAACGGGCACAGATTGACGCAGTGGCTGCGAAGGAGGAACCATCATGTCAAAACGGACGCGGCAATACATCGGGATCCTGGCGGCACTTGCCGCCTACTACCTCGTGCATGAGGGTGCGCATCTGCTGTATGCCCTGCTCACTGGTGTGCTTCGGCAAATCAACTTTATGGGACTCGGCGTGCAGATCGACGTCTGCGCCGAACGCATGACAGATACGCAGCTCGGCGTCTTCTGTCTTGTGGGCGCGCTGGCAACTCTCTGCGCAGGATATCTGTTGACGGCGCTTGCAGCGGCTATCTGCCGCGCCGGAAGCAAGCTGCTTCGCGCGCGGTATTGTCGGGCAGGAGGCTGTATGTAAAAACGCCGGATCTGTTATCCGTGGAGAGGACGGAGACGGTCGACTCCTCCGGAGGGGCTTCCGGCTGTTTTTCGGCCTCGGGCGCTTCCGGTTCTGCCAGGGCGGCGGGCGCTTCTTCCTGCGCGGTCAGTTCGTCCGGAAAGACGTCTTCATAGGCTGTCTGCATCCGGAACTCCGCCGCCTGCGCCTGCATGGGCAGGCTGCACAGCAGGATCGCTGCCGAGCAGAGCAGCGCGGTCAGACTGGTAAAGCATCGCTTCATTATCGTTCCTCTTTTCTCCCGTTTTTCAAAAACGTCTATTTTCTCCCATATTTACCATATCATATAAAGAAATTCAATTCAAGACCATTTTCTATGAAAAGGAGCCGCTGCTTTTGCAGCGGCTCCCGTCTTCACCTCCGGCTTCCGGAGAAAAAGACTTACTTCATGTTGCGCTCGTAGGACTCGATCATTTTCTTAGACATGTGACCCATAGAATCGTCAGGGCTGGAAACCCTTGCGGCGTCTGGCTTTTCTGCTTGTTCAGTCAAATCGCGGGTGATGTGACCCGTGCGGCTTTCGAGTTTCCGGAGGTACTTTTCCGTCGTTTCCCCCGTGAAGATCTTGACCTGAAGCAGCATAGTCGTGTCGTCCTTCGGTGTCACGAAGATCTTGCTGATATACTTGTCGATGAACTCCTTCGTGATGATTCCCTGCGCCGCGTCACGCTGGGCATTCGTCAGGACTCTGCGGATTTCGTCGATCTTTTGCTTGAAGGCGTCTCCCTCGGCGGCTGTCTGCTCCAGTTCTGCGATTTCCTTTTCGGCTTCTTCAATTTCACGATTGCAGTCAGCCGTCATCTTCTTGAAATCCGCGTTCGTAATACTGTCGTCTGCAGCAAGCTGCAGGAGCTTGTTCTTCTTCCGGTTTGCCTGATCGATGATGTTATTCTGCTGTTCGATCTTTTTCCGGAGCGAGCCGTGCTGCGTCAGCTCATTGTACATACGGATATATTCTTCCACCATCGCATCGGCGTCTGCCGCCGTGTCACGGAACACCTCGAACAGCAGCGGCTTGATCTCGCTTTCGTAGATGGCAAAGGATCTGCAGGAATCCGCGCCGTTTTTGATCTTGCCGGAGCAGAGCCATTTACTGTTCTTTCTCCCGCTCTTGTCCTCGGATTCGCGGCGGTAGTAGGGCTGCCCGCACTCCGTACACCACAGCTTTCCAGTCAGGAGATTGGCGTGGTTGCAAACGCCCTGCCGAGCCTTCACATCCTCGCTGCGCTTTTTCAGGACGGCGTTTGCTGCATCCCAGATTTCCTCTGGCACGATCGCCGGCACAATTTCGCCCGTCTCATCCTTGAACATCACCCATTCCTCCGGCGGGAGGAATTTCTGCTTCTTCGTGAACATATCCACGACCTTGACCTTGTTGCCAACGTAGTAGCCCTTGTATTTGGGATTTGAAATGATGTTGGACATGGTGGTGTGCGCGATTTTCTTGCCGTTGTGGTTGCGATAGCCTTTTTCCCAGAACAGCGTTTCCAGCTGCTTCATGGAGTATTCGCCGGTCGCGTAAAGTTCAAACAATTCGCGCACCATCGGCGCTTCCGTTTCGTCAATGACCAGCTTCCCGTCCGCTTTTGTGTAGCCGAAGATGCGGCTGTTTCCAAGCACGACGCTCGATTTGATCGCCTGCTGGTGACCGAATTTCACACGCGAGGACAGCTTGCGCAGCTCGTCCTGCGCGATAGACGACATGATGGACAGGCGCAGTTCGGCATCCTCATCGAACGTGTTGATGTTGTCGTTCTGGAAGAATACACCGACACCGTAGCTCAGAAGCTGGCGCGTGTACTGGATAGAGTCGAGCGTGTTTCGGGCGAAGCGGGAGATTTCTTTGGTGATGATCAAGTCGAATTGGCCTTCGGCGGCATCCTCGATCATGCGGTTAAAGTTCTCACGCTTCTTCGTAGAGATACCGGACAAGCCCTCGTCAATGTACCCCGGCACGAATGTCCACGGGAGATTCCTTCGGATCAGATCCTCATAGTAGGAAACCTGATTGCCCAGTGAGTTTAGCTGCTCGTCACTCTCAGACGATACACGCGCATAGTAGGTCACTCGCAGCGGCAAATCGTAAATGGACTTTGTTCTTAGCTCCATTCTGATCGTATGTATGTCCATTTGGTGCGCTCCTTCGTTTTTCGTTTTATCATGTTATATCTACAATATCACACCTGCATGAAACAAGCAAGTGTGAGTTTCTGACAGGAGCATCACGTCAGGACGCTCCTGTCAACTCCATTGGAGGCGGACGGCGCCAATGTGCTGATTTTGTTTTTCATGCGGTTGCGTTCCGTCTCCGTAATCAGTCCGGCTTCAAACAGAACCTGATTGTAGTAGCTCAGCCAGAGCTGTTCAGCAAGCTCTTTCTTTGCCTGCTCCGGCGCCGGTTTCCTCTGGGTGCTGATGCTGTCCACCTCCTTTTTTTGTTGTAAGTATTCCCAGCGGGAATTGGAATCATGCAGTTCTTCTTCGCCACCCCCAACGTCTACATCGTGTCCATTCGCATTTCTTCGTGATCGTCCTCGGCGTGACCGAGGGCGGTTTTCTTTTGCCAGAGTTTCTTCCGGCGTTTGCTGTCGATGTGCGGAGGCATAGTCGCTGCATCGCGCGTCGGCGCATCATCCGTCATCTGCTCCACAGCACGGCCAAGGCGCACAGCGTCGCGCACAAGATCAATGCCGCGATTGAGATCCATGCGCACAGGTGAATTTTCTTCCGCGCTTCCTGTACTGTATCCGAAAGCTGCCTCTTCGCATCGTTCAGGATCGCGGTCAGGGAGAGCTTCGTATTCTCTGTCAGCGCCTTGCAGTTGGAAGAATACCTCTCGTTCAGGCTCCCAGCCTGTTTCTCGAAATTTTCTGCGCTCGTTTGCATCTTGATCAGAGATTCCTGCGCTTCTGCTTTCGTCAGAAGCATTTTCAGATCGGTGTCCAACTGCATCTGCTGCCGGAACAGCCTGTCCTGCATTTCGAGCAGCGCGCTCCAGTTCCGCTCCGTGACCATCACGCTGGGTTCCAGCCGTTGTGCCTCGTCCATCAGCTTTTTGTGCTGCGTCAACATTTCTTGTGTTGTCATTCTCCGTTCTGTATCCAAATTCGGTCTCCATATTTTCTTTCAAGTATTTTTCTATATGTAATTTGCTGTCACGGCATTTGCGTCCGTCCGGTGTGACGTAGGTGATATTCTTCCGGCTGTCCGTCCATGTGGCATCGTAGCCCTCTGCCCGAAGCAGCGCCAGAAATTCTTCCCTGTTCCCGGCATAGCGCATACAATCGTCGATGACTCGCATCAGCTCGAACTTCCAGCTCTCGCCCTTGACTGCCGTGTAGCATTCCGCATTGGACATTCCACGCGATTGCCGCTGCTCGTCCTTCTGGAATTTCGGCAGACCGAGTTCCTCGCAGATTTGGTCATTGCGGACGCGCAGTTCCTGAATCTGCTTGTCCGCCATATGTACTTTTTTGCCGGTTTCAAAATTGACGCTGTTGATGATGCAGTGTGAATGAATGTGTTCGCGGTCGGTATGCGTACAGACCAGAACTTCACAACCCTCAAAATATCCAGCAAGTCTGCGTGCTGCTTCGTGTGCTGCGCACGGGTCGATGTCTGCACCTTTTGGAAAACTCTGCACCATGTAGTAGAACATCACGCCGCCGTCTTTGTGGTGCAGCAGCTTCGTACTCAGAAACTCATCGAACGCGGTTTTCGGCTGGCAGCCAATGCCGCTGATGAGATTCTGGCTATCCCAGAACGTTTTTCCGGGCTGCGAGACATAGCGCATCACGCTTTCCATGCAGCCGCGTGTCTCTGTGTGCCTTTTTTTGTAATTCACGAAATGGACGATTGCGATTTTCCACGCCCTCCTTCCTGCATCTGCCGCAGGGTGACGTTGATTTTTGCGAATTCCTGCGCAGCCGTGTCCAGATTGGCGAGCTGCACCTTGCCCATGTTCGCCAGCACCGCGAGTTGATTGAGATTGTTGCCGATGGCTTTCTGCTGCCGCAGGACTTCCGTGAGTCCATTCAGAATCATAATCCGCTTTCCGAGACAACAGGCGGTCACATAATCGCTCTGGCTCATGTGCGCCTGAATCGCTTTTTGGCGGATTGTCTCTAAATCTTGTGCTGAGATTCGAATGCTGAATTGTTTATTTTTTCGCATATTTTCCTCCGTTCGCATGAAGTGGGTACGGGCTTCTGCCCGATTTGAGGCATTTGGCAAGGCGTCGGGACACCGGCGACTAGCCAAATGCGATGCTGGCTCCTCCCGAACGGGAGGATTTTTCCCGCCGCGGCGGGGCTTCTCTGCGTTGGGTTGGCGCATTGCGCCTGCGTTTTTTCGCGTTGCCCCCACGTTGGCGCAACGTTGGCTTTTCCTGTTGTGCCGTGCACACACCACGCAGCCTGCTCGGAAAGCCGCACACAGCGGCGACACGCGCCTCACGGCGGCGAACGGTGCCTGCTGCGGAAGGGTGCAAGGATGCAAACCGTTCAAGGCGTTACCCCCTTACCCTCTTGCTCCGGCAAGCGCCAGAGCCATTGGTCGGCGCGGCGCTCCGAAAGAATGCCGAGATTTCGCTTTGCGATTTTCAGCGTCCGCTCTGAAATGCCGAGCTGCTTTGCAAGCGCAAGGACTTCTTCGGCTGGTCTTGGCTGCGTCAGAAACCTGCGCAGCTCGTCTTCCATCTGCATGGTCTTTGTCTGCACCTGCCCTGTGCCGTTCAGGATGTTGTCAACGGTCGCATCGCAGAAGCCCTTCCACTGAAAGCCATGCTCCGGATGAAGTTCAAATGCGATGGCTGCGCCCTCCGGTGCAAGGCTGTTCTTGTCCTGCGCGACAATGCGAAGCGTATCGCCGCTTTTCAGCCGCCCGACGATCAAAACGCTTCTGGCTGATGCGCGGAAGTCGATAGAGCCGAGACCGCGATAGCCGGATTTCAAGCCCTGCGCCTTGTTCATGTGTCCGATCAGAATGACGGCGCATTGTGTGCGCTCCGCCATCAGGGAAAGCCGTTTGAGTACCGGGCGTACCTCGTTCGCACGGTGCATGTCCACATCGCTTCCGAGGTACGCCTGCAGCGGGTCGAGTACGATCAGCTTTGCCGCTGTCCTGCGGATCGCTTCTTCCAGCCTTGCGTCGCAGAGTGTCAGCTCCCGTTTGCCCTCGTCGATGACCAGCACGCGTGTGCAGTCTGCGCCTGCGCTCTCTAACCTTGGCTTGATGGTATCCGCCAGACCGTCCTCGGCGGTCTGGTAGATCACGTTCATCGGCTCCGCTGCCTGTTCACACTCCGGCAGCGGATCGCCGCGCGTCAGAGCTGCAATGACAGCCAGAATGAAGCTCGTTTTTCCCTCGCCGGGGTCGCCTTGAAGGATCGTCAGTTTGCCCAGCGGGATGTACGGATACCAGAGCCATTGCACCTCCTCCGCGTTGATTTCGCTCATGGAAATCAGTTTTAATGGTGTGTTTCCTGTCAAAAAATCTCCTCCGAATCAAAAAGTAAAGGTGCGTACCACGTTTTTCGCGGCACGCACCTTTCTACTTGTAGTATGGAGATTTTTCTGATACACTCAGAGTAATAGCAGACAAATAAAAATCATTTGTGGACAGGTTTCCAAAGGAGAAGCGAATGTTTCAGTCCATCACATTTTATATCGGAGGGAAAACGCTCGGTATTTACGGAGAAGAATTTCCGCTTGGAGCACTGACAACAGAGGTTTTGAATATCACGCCGGAGGAATATCAAGCGCTTGACAGCCGCTTGCAATCTGCAATGGAAGGTATGGCGCGTTATGAAAAAACACACACGCTGACCGACTGGCATCAGGCCAATGAGCAGATGCTCCAGCTGAATGAAGTGCTCTGTCGCCGCCGTATTTTTCGTCTGATTCAGACGGACGCATATATTCTGACAGAGGCGAAGCAGCTCACAGAAATGCCGGTTGCAGAGGGTGATCCACTTGAAATGGATGCGCACGACCACGAGATTTTACGTCAGATCTGTGCATATGAAGACTACTTGGAAAATCCGAAGAAATACGGCAGAATCAAAAATCCGGAGGAATTGAGCGAGACGCAGCGGGAATGGTATCTGAACTTGTATCCGCCCATTCCGCCAAAGCCGGAAGCGAAAACCTCAGCGCTGCTGATCGCGCCTGTGCCGCTGGATTTGAAGTGGCAGCTGTATAAAGCATATTGTATGAATTATGCGCAGGTGCTTAAAGATGTTGCCTCCGTCTGTCAGACGCTTCGTGCGTTTATTCGGGAGTCACTTTCTACGCTCGAACATCTGTCACCGAACCAATATATTGCGGCCTTGAACGGATTTCTCTTTCCAGAATTTCGGCACAAGTGGATCGCCAATCCGATAGAAGGCACCGGGAACTATACACTTTTTGATGATGTCAGGATCCATCTTGTGCCGCGGGAAACAGCATCGGATTCGGGGCAATTCAGGGTTTTTGAATACTACGAAACAGAGCATTTGCAAACGCTTTTGAAGCTGGATTTCTATAAAGGGCTGGAAGCCGGACATCTGATTCGGAAGTGTGAACTGTGCGGCAGGCTTTTTCTGCTGCAAAAGGGCTATCACACAAAATACTGCGATTCGCCGAATCCGGATAACCCACGCTATTCCTGTACGCAGCTCGGTTATCGGATACGCGGCGTCAAAGAAACAGCGGCGGACAGTCCACTGACGCAGGCGCTTTCTCGATGCTATCAGCGCATTGACAAGGACAAAGCCCGCGGCATTATCACGGCAGAGGAGCAGATGCGCCTGCGCGCAAAGGCAGAGGAGCTTTATCACGAAGCACGAACACAGCCCGGTATGCCCTACGAAGCCTTCAACGAATCCCTGGCAACCAGGAATCTTTATCCGCTCTGCGGTGTACAGCGCAAAAGCAAGCCCGTAGGACGTCCAAGAAAACAAAAATGAAGACGAGCTGCATGGAGGTGACAGCGCATGACGAATGAAGAATTGTACCGGCAGTATCTCAGCGGCGACGCGGAAGCCTTTGAACGGCTCTATCTGCAAATGCAGGGATTCATCGCTTCTGTTGCGAAGGACGCGGCGCAGAGCTTTGGCTGTTCGGACAAAGAAACGCTGGACGAGCTGTGTGCCGAAGGTGCTTTGGAGCTTTGTGAGTGCCTTTCTACTGGGGAGTATGACGAGGCTCGTGGGAAACTGACTACATATCTGCATCCGTTTCTGCGCGGGAAGATGTATCGCTATTTGGAGGCGAACGTCGGCGTTATAGCACTGCCCAAGGATGAAATGCAGCGTGTGAAGCAGGTGCAGCGGCTGCACAAGGAGGAGAAGTTTTCTCCGGATGAAGTTGCACAGACGCTTGGCGTTTCCGCAGAAAAAGCTGCGCAGCTGATCGGCTGCAAGACGAAACCGCTTTCTATCTCTGCGCTTTCGGGTGACGATCCGGACGAGGATCCGCTTGCGTGGCTGCTGCTCGACCAGCACACTCTCACGCCGGAACAGGCTGTTTACCGGCAGGTCTGCACGGAAGAACTGGAGCAGCTTTTTCACACACTCAGCGCGAAAGACCGCGCGATCCTCGGCCATACCTACGGCGTATTCGGCTACGAAAAGCTGTCCGCGGACGAGCTGGGCCTGCGTGAAATGCTCTCACCAGACGGTGTGACCAAAGCCAAAAAAGCTGCACTGGAGCGCCTGCGCAGCCGGTACCCCGGCAGCGGCCTGCACCTCTGGCGGGATGTGTATCATGCGCTGAAAGACATATAAAATGGGCCTGCATTGGTGAAAGCGGTGCAGGTCTTTATGTTCGAGCAGAGACGTTCTGAATGTTCAATTTCTGTAAATCTTTATGTGAATTTTCACTATATTCACCATTTTTCACTTGCGCGGAGTGAAAATGGTGGTATAATAAAAATAACCAACACGGAGGTGTGATCGATGCAGTACGAAAATGAGCACATGGAATTTAAATCCCAACTGACGGACGACATTTACAAGGAAGTCATCGCCTTTACGAACACGGACGGCGGTGTCATTTATATCGGCATTGACGATCAGGGCAATGTGACCGGCATTGACAATGTGGACGAGACCTACACGCGGCTGACAAACGGCATCCGCGACGCGATTCAGCCGGATGTGACGATGTTCGTACGCTATGTGCTGCAGGAGAACAAGGTCATCCGCATTGAGGTCGGCGAGGGCAGCTATAAGCCGTATTATCTGAAGGGCAAGGGGCTGAAACCCGCCGGCGTTTATGTCCGGCAGGGCGCGACGAGTGTGCAGGCGTCGCCGGAACAGATCCGGCAGATGATCAAAGATTCGGACGGCGACGTGTTCGAAGAAATGCGCACCGTGCAGCAGAATCTGACCTTTGATGAAGCTGCGGTCGCGTTCAAGCGATACAAGGTGGATTTTTCGGAGGACAAGTATATTGCGCTGGGGCTTCGGAACATTCACGACGATCAGTACACCAATCTGGCGCTGCTTCTGTCCGACCAGTGCCAACACACGACGAAAATCGCCGTATTCAACGATGAATCCTGTACAGAGTTCCGGGACAGCAAGGAGTTTGGCGGCTCGATCTTCAAGCAGTTTGAAAACTCGATCAACTATCTGGCGCTATGCAACAGGACAGTCTCTACCATCAAGGGCGTCGTCCGTACGGATAAGCAGGACTATCCCGAGGAAGCCATCCGCGAAGCGCTGCTCAATGCGCTGGTGCATCGGGACTACAGCTTCAGCGGCAGCATTATCATCAACGTGAACGACAGCAAAATGGAATTTATTTCTCTGGGCGGCCTCCTGCCCGGCCTTTCCACGGAGGATATCCGCCTCGGCGTTTCTCAGCCGAGGAATAAAAAGCTGGCAGAGATTTTTCACCGCCTGCGCCTGATTGAAAGCTACGGCACCGGCATCCGCCGCATTTTCAAGCTCTACGCAAGCTGCCCCGTCCAGCCCAGCATTGAGGCAACGACAAATGCATTTAGAATCGTGCTGCCGAACATGAACGCCGCTTCTGCGGGCGCAGAAAATACGGCAGAAACAAAACTGACTGCGCCGATCATTACGCCGCAGATGAAAATCGTTCTGGACTATCTCAAGGAATACGGCGAAATGCGCGACGAGGATTTGCAGGAGCTGCTGCATATCAAAAAGACCAGAGCCTATCTGCTGACCCGCCAGATGAGCGAAGAAGGGCTGATCGAGATCGTCGGCAGAGGGGCGGAGAAAACGTATAGATTGAAATGAGGTGCAGATATGGACGCGCATAAGCTTTGGATGCTGAGAGATTTTATTGGAACAAATAAAGTCCTGTTTCGGATTCCGGTGTATCAGCGAAATTACGATTGGTCGGAAGCCAACTGTGACCGCTTGCTTGATGATATCTATGAGATTATCAACAGCGGGGACAAGCATTTCCTTGGAACAATTGTATTTATGGCTGCCAAGAGCGGAGGGTTTACGCTGCAAGAATATACAATTATTGATGGTCAGCAGCGATTGACTACTATGATGCTTATTCTCAAGGCGCTTGCCGTTGTTGCTGAAACAGGCGGCGATACCTGCTTTCAGGAGATCGACGAACAATACCTGCATAACAAATACTGCGATGAAAAATACAAGGTGAAGCTAAAGCCGATTAAATCGGACAACAATCAGTTCTTGCTTTTGTTGGCAAATAAAACTGATGAAATGGATGAGGATACGCATATTTTCCAGAACTATCGGCTTTGCAAAGAACGGTTCGAACGATGGGCTGAAAAGGGTATCTGTCCATCACAGGTACTTGATGCGCTTACAAAACTTGAGATCGTTGAGATTGTTTTGACAAAGGGTGAGGATGATCCACAAGTTATCTTCGAAAGCATCAACTCCACTGGACTGGATTTGTCAAACGCAGACCTGATTCGGAATTTTCTTCTGATGAACGCCGATGACCAGGAACGGCTGTACGAAGAGTATTGGCTGATTATCGAAAAGACACTTCGGAATAAGATGGACTATTCCAATCTTGACGACTTTTTCATGCAGTATATCGTTTATAAGACGGGCAAACCCGTAAATAGCCGTCAACTCTACCACAGCTTTGTTAAGCTGTTTAAAGGCAGTAATTATACACAGGAGGCCATCCTGGACGAACTCAGGTACTATGCAAAAATCTATGGTGCCTTTGTCTACGGAAACAAGGACTACTCAGTACGAATCAATCAACTGCTGCAACGAATTAGAATTCTGAAACAGACAACGTGCTATCCATTTTTGTTCCATGTGTTTGATGATTTCCACCGCGAAGTAATCGATGAGGAAACAACGGAGCGCATTCTTCAGTTTATCCTCGCCTATCTGCTTCGCAGATTGGTTTGCGGTGTTCCATCCAATACGTTACGCGGATTGTTCATATACCTTTATAATCGCATCTTTAAAGTTACTGCGAACACGCGGAAATACTACGAGTCATTAAACAAGTTCCTTTGTACAGTTTCATCCAAGGACGCTGTTCCATCTGAAAACGAGTTTGAACGAGCGTTGCTGACAGCCAATATTTATGGCAATAATGCGCTCTGCCGATTCCTGCTCCTTGATATTGAAAATGGTGATAATAAAGAAACATTGCAAGTGGAGAATCTGACGATTGAACACATTATGCCGCAAACACTGAGCGCCGATTGGAGTTACATTGATCCTGAAAAACACGAGGAATACTTACATACGCTTGGTAATCTGTCCGTAACCGGATATAATTCCGAACTTTCCAACAAGAGTTTCAAGGAAAAGCAGGAGATTATCCGCGAGAACTCGAAGGCAGTTGTTTTAAACCGGGACGTTTTGGAAGCAGATATATGGGATATTCCGCAGATACAGGCACGCGCAAAGCGACTGGCAAACATTGTAGCAAACCGATACGCAATCGACCGAATCACGGACGATTCGATTGAGTTTGAGTATGTCGAAACGATAACGCTCGATCACTATGACGAAGTTACGGGTAAAAAGTTGGTTTCTTTCAAACTCTTCGGCGAAACCTATCGACAAAACAAGTATGCATTGATGCTGTTGGACGTTATCAAGCTTCTGGACAAAAAGAAACCGGGTAAATTGCAGGAACTTGCGAATCGTCACTACTCATTCAATTCAACAAAGCGAAAACATGTCCACCTTAATACAGATGGAGTTGGTATGCGGTGGCCTTGGAAGCTTTCCGATACGATCTATTTGGAAGCGAATTTGTCTGCATGGTCCTGTATTCGCTTTATTGATAATCTGATTTCAGAGTTTGGTTTTGATCGTTCGCAGTTTTCTTTCAATATTGTGTCTGAAGAATCTGACGAGAGCATTGAGAACGAAGAATAAGGCACTTCGAAATACCTTGTCGAAGTCAGCACGGGAAGCTGTCGAAATTGTGATGATGCTATATTCGACTGAACCAAGCTTGAGTATCGACGGTTTGAAAATGCTCATAAGCAGAAATAACTTGGAGGTGCGCTATGGCACTGGAAAATAAATTGGGGCTGACGAGTTCTGCAGACCTTGCGCGGGAGGAGGAACGGATCAGCAAGAAAAAGGCCGTGTGTCTGTTTGAAAGCGGCACGCTGGACAAGCTGCCTGTCGGCACGTTCGCGTCGCTCAAGGCAATTCATAAGTACCTTTTTGATGACATTTATGACTTTGCGGGTGAGCTTCGCACGGTGAATTTGGCAAAGGGTAATTTCCGCTTTGCGCCGCTGATGTATCTGGAAGCGGCACTGGCGAACATCGAAAAAATGCCGCAGGGTACATTCGATGAAATCATCGAAAAATATGTGGAAATGAACGTCGCGCACCCGTTCCGCGAGGGCAACGGGCGCAGTATGCGTATCTGGCTCGATTTGATGCTGAAAAACGGTATCGGACAGGTCGTGGATTGGAGCAAGGTCGATAAGGAGGACTATCTGCTTGCAATGGAGCGCAGTCCGATTAAGGATGTGGAGATCAAAGTGCTGCTGAAAGCTGCGCTGACGGATGATGTGAATAGCCGCGAAGTTTTTATGAAAGGCATCGACCACAGCTATTATTACGAGGGGTATACGACGTTTAAGGCAGAAGAATTGTAAAAAATTACAGACTTACTCTGTAGAAAGCAAAGCAGTTATCTGTAATGAGGGTGCAAAAATGAGAAAGCCACGGGTAAAATGGTTCCTGTTTGTGCTGGCGCTGCTTGCGGTAGTCATAGGGATTCCCGTTATAATTAACGAATCTTATAAGGCGAACAGCGGATACATGACAATGTGGGGAGCAGCAGATGCGCTTGCCTATTATGGGACGATCTTAGGAGCGCTGGTGGCGGTTGCAACTGTAGTTGTGACAATTCTTTTTACCTATAAGCAGATTCAACGCGATAGCTATCTTAGACGAGAGAATGAAAAATGGTTCGATGTAGAATCGGTATTCTCAAATGCGCTGAACACTATTAATTTAATGCCGCCTTTAATAGAAACAATGGAGATTAATGGGATTGAACCGAAGGAAGCAATTAAGCAGATTCAGCGATATCAAGTAAATGCTAACATTTGCTTGGATCAGATTCTTACTTCTCTTGATTCTGCAGATTATCGCAAAGTCAGAACACTGTCAAACTCAATGGAACGAGCCAGAGAAAAATTTTTCCAAGTCATGCAGAATAGAGCGGAAATCTATGAGAAACTATTTCGAGTTAATGAGAAGGAAAATGCAGAGAGAATCCTTGAGGTGGAAAAACAGGAACAAAAGTCGCTTCCGATTCGGGTGCGCATGATGTGTCAGGAAGCTGTCGCAAGAGCGCATGGATTAAATTTTGACGAGCTTAAAATTGAACTGGAACAGCTCAACGAGGCTACAGCCAAAATGCATGCGGATATTTTTAGGCCCTTGCTTCAACTTAAACAGAGGACGTTTGAGTTGATTCGTACTGAATTAAGTCAGAAAGCTGATCGTATTTTAAACTTTGGAGGAGATACTCATGCCGACACTTGAATGGATTGGAAAGAGCAAGGTGATCAATCACCATCAGGACGTGCCGTTTCGGGTGTTGGAGCGCAAGTATAGCTTTGATGAAAACGGGCAGCACGACGAGGACAACGGCATCGAAAACATGATTATCCGGGGCGACAATCTGGAAGCCCTGAAAGCGCTGCTGCCCCGGTATGAGGGGCGCGTCAAGTGCATCTATATCGATATAAAAACACCGAGATTGATACAATTTAATTGTTCCTCTGCCGATTTTGCCGCTTGAGGGGTAAGTTGGCGTTTGAGGGGTAAGTTGTGGAAGTCGGGGTGTCCCGGCTGTTTTTATAAGGAGAAGATTTATGACATTATACATATTGGGTAATGGATTTGATTTGGCTCATAAACTCCCAACAGCGTATTGGGATTTTCGAACGTATCTAAAGTCTGCACACCCGGAGTTCCTGGAAGCGTTCGAGGAGCATTATGATATTTATCCTTCAATGTCTGATGAGGCAAAAAAAGAATATTTATGGAATCGCTTTGAAAGCAATCTAGCTAATATCGATGAGGATAGCATAATCGAAAGTGGAACGAGCATTGAAATGGATCTGGAATCAGGAGATGTCGGAATCGAAGACACTCTGTACAGTTATTTTACAAATGAGTATCAGTACATTCAAAAACTATCGGTCTATTTAAAGGAATGGGTAAGAACTATTCGAATTCGAGATTGTTTGCCGCGAACATCAAAAATAAAAGATAATAGCGATGATTTGTTTTTGACATTTAACTACACAGCGACTCTAGAGAATGTTTACCTGATCCGGCCTGACAAAGTAATTCATATCCATGGTTCGTTACGAGATTATACCCCTGACCCAGTAATTGGTCACGGAAACAAGATGCGAATTGATAGAATTAGTAAAAAAATCGAAGAAGCAGAGAGCCTATTTGACGAAAAATGGGTCAGTATCTGTCGCGTGGTTAGAGATTATTACAGTGCAACATTAAAAAATACCGATAAGTATTCAGGATGCTTAGAGCGAATAAGAAGATCCCAACCCGATGAAATAATAGTTGTCGGACATTCTCTTGATGGAATAGATTTGCCTTACTTTACATTAATCGATAATTATACGGACAACAAAAATATATGGACAATAGTTGTCCATAGGGATAAGGAAAAGTTGAAACTGGTAAACAGTTTGGTGACCGCAGGTATCGACAGAAAGAGGATTAGAACTATACCGTCAGGTGAATTTTTTGATTTATACTAAAACCTAATTAAACGCTTTAATGATCCAATCGCGTCCGGTAATGCTGAAAATGGTATTAGGAGTAAGCGAGCAAATGGTATCGCAGAGACGATCAACGACTTTCTCCAAGGTTGCAAAAACCTCGTTTCGAAAGCCGCGCCTTCGTATCTCCTTCCAGATCTGCTCTATCGGATTCATCTCTGGTGTGTATGGAGGGATATGGAAAAGTACAATATTCTCAGGCACTTCCAGTGTTCCCGATTTGTGCCATGCAGCTCCATCGCAGCACATCAGAATGGTATCCTGCGGAAATTGTTTGGATAATTCCCGCAGAAACAGATTCATACACGCAGTATTGCAATAGGGCATGACAAGAAAACAGGATTCCCCAGTCAGCGGCTCGACCGCACCATAGGCATACCGGTATTCCCGAATATGGTGACATGGAACGCTGGGTCGGATGCCTTTTTCGCACCAGCAGTACTTGGGATGGTTGATGCGGCCGAAACCTGCCTCATCCTGGAACATAAGGCGCACTTTTCCACAGCCCCTGTGGAGATTTTTCAGTTCACCGATGGTAGTTTTAATTTTTTTGAGGTCTCAATGACCTCCTCGCTTGCCTTTTTAGGGTGCCTACTGCGGGGCATGACCTTTCTCCAGCCATGTCGGTGCAGAACGTAGTAAATCTGACTGGTGCCAATAGAGTGGCCTACCGCCTGTTGGTATGCCGTCTCAATTTCGCTGGTTTCCACAAGCTCACCTTTCTCGGCCCTGGCCTTAAAAGGGGCAAGTATCGCAGCTTCTTCCTCAAAGCTCATATTACGGTGATTACCGCCATAATGATTCCCGGAGATTGCTTCCAGTCCATGATCCCGATATTTCGCCACCAGTTGGCTCACATAGGCTGCATGGAAGCCCGTTGCCTGCGAAACCTCACTGAGTTCCATACCCTCTGCTCGCAGTTCAAGTGCTTTCAATCTTGCATCCGCACGTTTGTCCTTTGTCTCTCTGCGTGCTGCCTTTATTGCGGCCATTTCCTCATTGCTGAATTTATAGTTCGATGCCATTATTCATCACCCAGATACACTATAGCATATCTGGTAAGACGGCTAAAGTGTTTTACTAGATTTTAGTATTAGATGATACTGCTGCTGCGCACCGTATAACCGAATTAAGGTACAGGTTTTAATAACAATACGCCTCCCAACAGTAATAGTTGAGAGGCGTTGCTGCGTCTATGGGGTTATGCTTTGATTTCGGCGCCATCCTTGAAGGTCACCCGGATGTCTTTTTTATTGTGAACGATGATGTAGTCCACCATCGCCAGCCAGTTTGTTTCCCGGAACTCCGTCAGCGGCTCCCGGCTCCGCAGGTTTTTCAAGTATGCTTCGATCTGGTGCTTTCGGGCCATGCGCTCGGCAATCAGATCGGTGACCTCGGTGTGTCGGGCCTTGGCCTTATCGAACCGGGCCACCAGAGCATCGTATCGTTTCTGGTATTCATCCTGATCGAGGGCGACGTGAGCGTTCTCCTTGATGCACTCCTCAATGAGCTCGGCAGCGATATTGATCTCCGCTTCCAGATCCGAAAGCTCGCTCTCAAGGGCCGTGGTGTCAAGGCTCCTTGAAAGAACCTGCTCGTATATGGCTATAAACTGTTCCTTCTGGTCGATCACCTGATTGGCGGCCCGGAGGAACAGTTCTTTTATTTCATCCTCGGTGAGTGTCGGTGTGGCGCATTTCTGGCCGTCGAACTTGTGATTACACTGCCAGATGACCTTTCGGTAGGCGTCGTTGCTGTGCCAGACCTTCGGCCCATACCAGCTCCCGCAGTCGCCGCACTTGACCTTACTGGAAAAGATGCTGACCGAGCTCTTGCGGTTCCGGCCCTTGGTGCGGGTAGTCATCAGCGTCTGCACCATCTCGAAGGTCTCCGGATCGATAATGGCCTCGTGGTTGTCCTTGACGTAGTACTGCGGGATTTCACCCTCGTTGGTCTTTTTCTTCTTGGTCAGAAAATCTACAGTGAAGGACTTCTGCAGCAGCGCATCACCCTTGTACTTTTCGTTGGTGAGAATGCTTTTGATGTTGCTGGGGTTCCAGTGGTCCTTGCCGCCGGGAGAAGGAATGCCTTCTTCGGTCAGCGTCCAGGCAATCTGGAATGGCGACTGGCCTTGCAGGAACATTCCGTAGATGCGCTTGACCAGCTTGGCCTGTTCTGGGTTTACCACGAGGTTGTGGTCCGACCCCATGTCATAGCCCAGAAATCGCTTGAACGGAACCGTGACCTTGCCGTCTGCAAACCGCTTCCGTTGGCCCCATGTGCAGTTCTCGGAAATGGACCGGGACTCTTCCTGCGCCAGCGAGGACATGATCGTCAGCAGAAGTTCACCCTTGCTGTCGAAGATCCAGATGTTTTCTTTTTCAAAATAGACCTCGACGTTGTGCTCCTTGAGTTTCCGGATGGTAGTCAGGCTATCGACTGTGTTTCTGGCAAAGCGGCTGACCGACTTCGTGATAATCAGGTCGATCTTGCCGTCAAGGGCATCTGCTACCATCTGCCTGAACTGCTCACGCTTTTTGGTATTGGTGCCGGTGATGCCTTCGTCAGGATACTCAACATGATAAATTATATACGAATATCCGAAGAAACACAAGTCATCCGACGAAGTGTTCAGAGAAAAGTTACGGATAGAAACGGTATTTTTTTGAAAAGCCCTCTGAAGCTGGCCAAAACACCCTGTTCAGATCGTAGTATGGATAGAGGGGGAAATACGTAATCTCATTAAGATAATCCCCTGAAGAAGCAGACTCCGGGATTTCCTCCCGGAGTCTGCTTTGCGGATAGCATGATGCTTTGACCTTCCGCTTGCTAAAGGCGGTATTCTGTAGTTACCGCGTCGCCGTTTTATATTGCGCCGGCGACTTCTGAGCGCACACGGTTTCCGGTCATGGTATCTATCAGGCAGGCTGCGCAGACACCGCATTCACCATTGAAAATTCCGTCATTTCTGGCGCTACCGGCATTGAAATCCACGTAGGCAAGCTGACAGTAAACAATTCTACGATTTCCGGCAGCGGCGAACCTCCCGATCGACGTGACGATCTCCGGCGGAAGCATTTCCGGCCCCAAGGCGATCGAGCAGGCAGCCAAGCAAAGTGAAAACACGAAAGAATCCATCGAAACGATCAAATTGTACGTGACCGGCGGTTCGTTCACGGGCGAGATCGAGAGTAAAAACCTCAAGAAGTTTGTCTCCGGCGGCGGTTTTTCCACTGATTTGAGAAACACCGGTTATCTGGCTGATTCCGCTGCTGCCGAGATCAAGCGTGCCGGTGACACCACCTATGTGTACTACACGACTACGGAAGACGCTATGGCTGCCGCGCAGCCCGGCGATACTGTCACCTTCTTGAACGTTTCGCCGGAGCAGCCGGTCACGCTTACGCTGCAATTCAACGACGGCATCACCCTCCCCACGCCTACCCGCAGCCGATACACGTTCATCGGTTGGTATGATGGCGGCACCAAGGTAAGCAGTCCCTATACGGTCTCGGCTACGGTCACCCCGAACGCCGTTTGGCGCTACAATTCCTCTGGCGGCGGCTTCGTCGATCCGACTTATCCCGTCTCCGCTCCCAGCAAGAGTGAGAACGGCACCGTGACTATCAGCCCAAAATACGCGAGCAAGGGCGACACGGTGACGATCACCGTCAAACCTGACAGCATCTGCACACGCGGCCAGATCGTGACCTTCCTCTTCCGCGCATACAGCAAATAAAGCCAATGCAAAGCCCCGGCTCGGGATCCCAAGCCGGGGCTACTGTTATCTGTGATAGCATGCCTGTTTCTGCTTGTTTACACTTTCGCCGGGAGCTCTTGCATCTGTGCGCACTCGACTTCCTCGCGCCATGGGATCGACGGTGACGCGCCCGGGCGCGTTACGGCGATCGCGGAGGCCTTTGCCGCGAGCTTCATGCAGGCGGGTACGGGCTGTCCCTCGGCGAGCGCGGCGAGGAAATAGCCGGTATACGTATCGCCCGCCGCCGTTGTATCGACCGGCGTCACGTCAAAGACCCCCTGCGCGTACCGCTCCTCCCCGTAGAGATACCGCGAGCCGCTGCCGCCGAGCGTCAGCAGGATCTGCGTCTGCGGATACCGCCGCGCGAACGCGGCCTCGATCTGCGCCTGTTCCGTCTCGCCGGTGATCTGCGCCGCTTCGATCTCATTGAGGAGCAGCATGGAAACCTTTTTCAGATCGCACGCGGCAATTGTTTCGTCGCAGGGCGACGGGTTCAGAACCACGCGCATGCCCTTTTCATACGCCCGCTCGATCAGGACCGGCAGGCAGCTGATTTCGTTCTGCAGCAGAAGCAGATCCCCCGCTCCAAACGCGCGCAGGGCCGTTTCCACATCCTGCTCCGTGATCCTGCGGTTCGCGCCGCCGGCCAGAAGAATGCTGTTTTGCCCGTTGTCATCCACCTGAATGATGGTGTGGCCGCTCTTTCCGTTTGTTTGAAGGATCAGCTCGGTGTGTACGCCGCTCTGCCGGCAGGTCTCGATCAGAAGCTGCCCATCCTCTCCGACGCGTCCGGCGTGATAGACCTCCGCACCCGCACGCGCAAGCGCGACGGACTGGTTCAGGCCCTTTCCTCCGCAGAAGGTCTCCATGCCGCTGGAAGCAATCGTTTCGCCGGGCTGCACGCTGTGCGCGACGCGGTACACGTAGTCCAGATTCAGGGAGCCGAAATTCAAGATCTTCATAGCCGCCATCTTATCTGCACGCGAGCACGACGTTAAGATCTGCCAGATACGGGAAGCACACGCCCTGAAGATCCGACAGGGGCAGCACTTCGTCTGGCAGCTGAATGCCGAGCTCCTTGCGCATGAACTCCTGCCGCGCCTGGATCCGGGCCCAGCAACCCGGCGCGATCGCGCGGATCTGCTCGCGCAGGGCCGCGTCCGCCAGATACAGACCGTCCTCTGTATGCGCGGCCATATACGGCGACTGCCACGAGGGCGTGAAATCGCATTGCAGGCCGAGGCCGGAATGCAGCGTGTGACGGCTGCCCTTTGTGAAGCCGGAATGCGTCCATTCATCCGTATGGGTATAGTGGCCCGGATTCAGCGTGCAGCCGAAGCGCTTCAGGCCGAGCTCCGTATCTACCATCTCATAGATCTCGCCGCAGCTCGCGCCGAGCCGCAGCATTTCATACCAGCTGGCGACCGTGTCAAAATACGGCGTCATGAATTCGGTCAAATATCCCGCCTTTTCCGCCGGGATCTGCGACGCGTTCTCCACGTACATGCCAATCTTGTGCACAAGGCAGCCGCGCTTGCCGAAGCCCGCGCCGACAAGCTCGCCCAGCTGCAGGCGCTTTGCGTCCGTCGGACTGGCGAGGCCGAGTGACAGGTTTTTGTCGCCGAAGTTGATATTCGGGTGCATATTGGCGGCCGCGCCGTCAAACAGGCAGTTTCTCGACGCCTCCAGCTCCGACATGCCCGGGCGGAGCTTCTGCAGGCAGTTCAGAACGCCACGGGAAACGCGGGTACCGGTCAGCTCGTACAGGACGATCTCCTTCGCGCTGGCATGGTGCTTCAGGCCGTATTCACAGTCCGCCAGCAGATCCGTCGCGTTTTTCAGCAGCTGCGCCGGGACGATCCGCTCGAGCGTCTGGATAATATAGTGCGGCACATCCGTCACAAACGCGCCGATTGTATGCAGCGCCGGATCATAGGACTTAAAGCCGATCACACCGAGCTTGCCGCTTTGCAGCGCGATGGCATCCTTCAGAATTTCCTCCAGCCGTCTGCTGCGGGCATCGTTCGGCTGTCCCATCAGGCTGAACGTCTGATAGAATTCAATGTTCATCTCCACCGGAGAGACGGCGATATAGCCGATCCCCTCGTTGCCGACCAGAATCGATGGCTTTCCGCCGCGCGGCAGGATCAGCAGCGTCTCCTCCCAGCGCGGATCGTAGCCGGTGAAGTATTCCACATTGGAAAAGTGCTCCCGGTCGCCGTAGATGAGGATCGTGTCATATTCGGAGGCCTGCGGCATCTGCCAGAGCGCCTGTATGCGCGCCTCATAGTCCTCCCTGCCCAATACCGGGATCTGCTCTGGATCCACCGGGATCGGATCCCGCCAGAGTGTCGGGTTGATTCGTTTTTCATAGATCGTATGTCTCATGTTCGTATCGGCGGCCTTTGCCGCGCTCCCCTTTCTTTGTTTTGTTATAATGTCTCCCGCGGTAGCGGCTGCGCCGGCTGCCGCAGGCAGAATACGATACCGCACAGCGTGTCAAAGCCGGAGCTGTGCCCGATTTTTGAAAACGATTCCGCGATCCGGGCCGCCTCCGGCTCCGGCTTTGTCAGCGCAAGAACGGGTTCGCTGAACTGTCCATCCAGCGCACACTGCAAAAAAGCGGCACTGATGTCGTTTGTCTGTGACAGTCCGGCAGCGATTTCGGCACGAAGCGCCAAAAAGAACGGTTCCCGCTGCCGTCCGGCCAGAATGCTTCCGGCAAGCATGCCGCACAAAAAATCGTCTCCGCTTGGGGTCAGTCCGATCCCAAGTCCCAGCAGCGCGGCCAGCTGAGCGGCCGCAGGCTCCCACTGCCGCTGCCGCAAAAGCGTCTGTGCACAGGAAAGCCGCTGCTCGACCGCCGTTTGCAGCCAGTCCTCCGTTCCCTCCCGTGACAAGCCTCTGGCAAGCCCGCGTCCATCCGGTCGCCCCGTGAGGCCTTTGATCTGGGCATCGG
>ERZ791753.605-NODE-605-length-31082-cov-26.279047_pt1 | contig 31082 bp, 29 predicted proteins | sample MGYA00509951_ERZ791753 | MGnify/ENA primary metagenome ERZ791753 (study PRJEB30046, sample SAMN00792026) | human gut metagenome | study: EMG produced TPA metagenomics assembly of the A metagenome-wide association study of gut microbiota in type 2... | reverse complement strand
ATCCCCACTGTTCATAAGTTAAATTCCAAGGCACCAGATTGTCGAAGTAAATTTCCCAAAAGAATTTGCTTGGTTTTTTGTTGCCCAAACAAAAGATGTTTTGTCCTTTATATAAGCAAAGACATTATCTATTGCAGAACCTTGTTTATCAGTATTTCCCGCAATAAGACTCACAGCCTTTGTTTTAAAGGCAATAGGGAAAGATGCCGTTGCTATTCCCTCTTCTCCTGATGACTCGCTAGAGCCAACGATTATCCACTGTTGAAAGGAGATGAGTAAAATGACCGAACGCGACGTATACCTCATGCTTGGCACTGACGACGAGAAAAAACGTCCCAGTGTCGTATGCGGTGAAGTAAATAACGCAATTTACACGATGAAAGTTGTCGCTGAAAGCTACGGAGTCGTTTTCAGCGATGCCGTCATCGACCAGTTATATAAAGAGCTGGACGAGCATCTAAAACGGATGCAAAAGTTATGATTATCAATATGTTTTAGCTAAATGAGAAATACAGTATTAACCGCATCCTCGACAATCCACATCAAACGGAATTACTCATAGATGCAGATTTAGTTGATTTTTGGAGTAACAATAGTAACAAGCATCGAGCCGCACAGCTATTGTATTTTATACATCTGCTGGCGGCTCGTATAGTATCGCATTAGTAACAAATTATTTGAGCAGCTCGATGCATTTGCGGAGCTGACGCAGTCCTTTATGCGTATAGACGCGCTCTGTGATGTCGCCGCCGGCATGGCCGAGGATGCGACGTTTCGCCGTCTCGTTGGCGCCGGAATTGTCTAAAAGTGTCGCTACCGTGTGCCGGCAGTCGTGCGTAGTATGGCCATCGGCCCGGATGCGGTGCATGACTGACCGCCAGAGTGTGCAGTACCGGCTATAATTGTACGGATGTCCCGTATCATCACAAATAAGCGCATCGCCTGGGCTGGCCATACGGGCCTCAATAAGCGGTGCGATGCGGTGATGTATCGGTATGATACGGATGCCGGCGACGGTCTTGCTTCGGGTGATGCGGATATAACGTTGACGCAGATGGACATCAGGTTTTTGTAACTGTAGCATCTCACCACAGCGCATCCCGGTATAGAGGAGAATGAGGACAGTATCTACACCGGGGCAGCCCACGAATGACCATAGCCGGTTAATTTTTTGCCGGCTAAATGGACGATGCGGACGGACCGGGTGATTTTTGCCGATCCGGATCAGGGGCGCATAAGATTTTTGTATTGCCTCTGTTTCAAGAGCATATTTTTCAATTAATGAAATTAAGGAACGAACCTTTTTGAGCGAGCTGTAACTTAGCCCGCTCTTTTTCATGCTATCAAATATTGCCTGATAATCGCGATATTTTAACGAATCAATGGGCTCCTGTCCCAATATGCGAAGGTGCTTCCAGCTATTATTATAGCTGTCTATCGTGCTCTTTGAGGGTTCGGTATTGGCGATATGGACCGTCTTCCAGCGAATATATATTTCTTCAAGTGTTTCTTTGTGGCCGGGAAGGGCGTGATGATTATGAATTTTGTTATAGTCTGCGGCAAAAATTTCCGCTTCCACTTGGGATGTAAAGTATTCAACCGGCTTTTGCCTGCCATGTTCCGACACTACAAAGACAAAAGGCCGCCGCCGGCGACCAGATAATTTTTTGATACTTCCATACCCATTTGGTTTTCTCAATTAAATCAATCCTTTCAAAGAAAAAAAAAACAGGAGGTAAAAATGAAAGACTATTTAATCAAGTTTAACGAAGACGGCCGCCGCGGTACAACCTATGCCGAAGGCGTACATTATTATGTTGACAAGGATGGCACTGTCACGGATGGAAGTGTAAAAGTACAGGATTTACTGGCAGATGGCTTTGTTTTTGTCGACACTGCTGATTATCTTAATTTGCTGGGAAACAATGACGATAAACAGGAATACTGCCGGCAGGCAGACGGCACTTTTTCGCCGTACATTGCTCCCGAACCAACGGCAGAAGAAAAAGCCGCAAGTAAGCAGGCGTCACTGGATGCAGAGTATACAGCAGCCCAGCAGAAACTGGGGCAGTCATTGCTCGTTGCAAATCTCAATGGTGATGCCGATATAGCTGCCAGTATCCAGGGCGAATTTGCGGATTTGAATACCTACTACAAAGAACAGAGTGATGCTATCACTGCTGAACTTACAGCGGCGACAGAAGGGAGTGATAAATAATGGCTTTTAAATTAAAGAAAAGATGCAAATTCTGTGCTCATCCGTTGAGAGATGATGGCACATGTCAGAACCCGAAATGCGTGAACTATACGGAAGAAGAACAGAACGAAAACAAGGAAACGGAAACAACAAAAGCAAGTGGTGGTGAATCATAATGAATTCACTGCTTTCTTTTTTTCACGAGATCGCCCCGTCTAGCCATCAAATCGGATGGGGGACTGCCATATCTTGTATCGGCACTGCGTTTTCATATTTAATTGGCTGGAACGATGTAATCGAAGCTTTACTTGTAGCGATGGCCATTGATTACATAACCGGCATCATGGCTGCATATATCAATCCCAATATGAAGCTGAATAGCCAGAAGGGATTTAGAGGGATATGTAAAAAAATTGTTGTTTTATTATTGGTTGCACTAGCTCACGAGATTGACAAAGCTACGGGACAGCCTGCAATACAGTCGCTCGTTGTGTATTTTTTCATTGGTAATGAAGGGTTATCAATAATTGAAAATGCTGCTAAAGCAGGGTTGCCTATCCCACAAAAACTACGAGATACGTTAGAACAATTGACTGACAGAAAAGGAGATGAACATCGATGAAAGTATTTTTAAACCCCGGCCATGCGCCGGACGGAAAACCAGATCCAGGAGCCGTGAACAATGAAACAGGACTGCGAGAATGTGACGTAGCTCTGGACGTAGGCAAATCTGCCGCAAATTATCTGAATATGGCAGGAGTAGAAACGGAACTGCTCCAGTCTGATAGTCTGGAAGAAATCTGCGAAACTGCTAATAGCAGTGATGCCGATATCTTCGTCTCCATCCACTGCAATGCCGCCGAAGCCGAAGAAGCCAACGGCACAGAAACCTGGGCCTGTGCCGGCAGTTACCGTGGCAGCGTGCTGGCCAACTGCATCCAGAGCCAGTTGGTCAATGCCCTCGATACCACTGACCGGGGCGTAAAAATCGCTACGCCCGGCGTCAACGGACTGTATGTCCTCACGAACACGGACATGCCAGCCGTCCTGGTCGAGCTGGCCTTCATCACCAATCCCGGCGATGAAGATATTCTTGCCCATGACCAGGATGCCCTGGCCAGAGCTGTAGCACGGGGTATCACCGACTACGAGCAATCTATTAATTAAAATCATTTATATTGTATTTATGGAGGTAAGACCTATGAGCAAATGGACAGAAGTACGTGACGGGTTTGTTTCTGCTTTGGACGTTAATGATGTCGTGGATGCGGCAAAAAATCAGATTTTAGACAGCTTAGCCGGAGAAGGCATGGAAACGATTGAAGCGGTAGCGGACAAATTTGTACAGCAGGTACAGGTGCAGGCGGACACTGAATCTGGATGGAGCGCGATTCGCGATAAATTTGTTTTTCCACTTTTGATTAACGGCATGATTTGGCTTGCTAAGATGGTAATAAGCAAGAGTACAACAGCGAAAAACAACTAATAAAAACTCCGCAATCCTATGTAAATAATAGGGTTGCGGGTATTTTTTTCATAATTGTCAACGTTTAAACGTTGACAAGGGGCCAGAATTGAGGTATAATATAACCATAAAGAAGGAGGTGAAAGATGTGAAACCAGAAAAAATAAACCTTATAACAGCAATAATTCAGCTAGTGACTGCAATCATATTGCTGCTACAAGGTTTTTCCCATTAAGCTAAAGAGCTTGCCCCTCATAGAGGGGTGGGCTCCCTGCTTAGGGTTAGTATATCACATCTAATAAAATGAAATCAACCTATATTAGCTTGGTAGCGTTAGTTATCTCAATCCTTGCGTTATTAAAAGCACTGGGGGCGTTTTGATGAATTGTTTAGAAGAAGTCATGACCGCAGCAGAAGCTGCTGAAAAATGGGGAAAAGCCCCAATTACGGTACAGCATGCATGTAGTGGTTATGCTAAATCTAAACCGAAATTTTTGCATACAGAGGCCAGAAAATCCGGGCGGATTTGGCTTGTAACTCGCGCAGGCATGGAAAGACTCTATGGGCCAGAACCTATAAAATAAGAATGAGTTTTTAGAAAAGGAGCAAATAATATGAAATTTAACCTTACAGATGAAGAACGAAAATCTTTAGAAAAAATTTGGAGCGACGTTTTGCAAAATTTTCCTGAGTATACTGAAAAAGACATGATAGTGTCGATAGAAAAGTACGTTGATGCAAACGGTCTGCCAGAAACAGCTGAACACGACGCCATTGCCGGAGATGAGCTGGAAAAATATCTGGAAACGGGCTTAAATTTCGAAGATTGTAGAGCAATCATTGAAGACTAAAGCAACGCTAAAAAAAGAACGCTTTCAATTCTCCTGAGAGCGTTCTTTTTACGGGCAGCCTTATGCGACCAGGTTACATGAGAAGTGACTGAGGAAGAAACATAAAGCATAAGAGTTCGCGTTAACCGCGTTGCGGGTCACCATAGAAAAAAGCTCACGCATTTTGCGTGAGCTTTTTTGTTGTGGTCCGTTGTTCGTGGCTCGTAGGGGCTCGCACGTGGCGAGCCCGTTTCAGAAGTTGTAGGATTTCCCAGCCAGATTGCTAAGAAAGTCATTCACATTCCTAATGGGGCCCACGTGGCGATCCTTAAAGCACAAAAAAAGCTGCCGCACCTTGAGGCGACAGCTTTTTTTACACTATTTTTCAGAAGCGGGCGCCCCACGTGGCGCCCCTACATTGATTATTTTTTTAAATCCGGTGTGCAGTCGATGATGATGCTGCCCGGTTGTTTCATGACCGTGAAGTTGCCTTTTGTCGAGGATAAGGCTTTTTCCAGGGTCTTGCTGTGCCATTTTTCGACGCCCATCTGGGAACCGCCGATATTTTTCGACGATGCCGATTGTTTCTGGGCATCTTCCGGCAGGAGGTCACTGATATTGACGTTTTCACCGTCTTGGACTTTGATAGTCACTGTAACGGCCCGGCCGTTCTGGAAGACGACCTGGTAGCGGCCATTATGAAAGACGCGGATCGTGTCGCCCTGGGAGTAGGGATGGCCCCATTCATTTTCCCAATCGGCCTGGGTATCGCCGATGGTCGGCAAGTTGGCGACCGGCGTTTCTTTCGTGTCGGCCTGGCTCTTCGTATCCTGACCCTGCTTGCTTTCGCCAGGCTGTTGCTGCTGGGTCTGGGTCTGCTGTTTCTGCGGCTGGGAATTGGTCGGCGTCGCCGGCGTACAACCTGCGGCTATGAGCGTGAAGAGCATGAGGACTATCGTGAGATAACGTTTCATGAGTAAGACCTCCTTAGCGGCGCCGGCGGTTGTCTCCGCCCTTATGGCGCTGTTTATGGCGTTTTTCCTTGGTCGTCTGGTAGGTGCTGGCAGGCAGCTTGTCCTTGTAGGTCTTTTTCTTTTTCGGCGGACGGCTGCTGGCCTTGACCTTCACCTGACCGGTCAGGGTATATTTGGTGATCGTCGCGTGGATGTTGTGTTCGATGCGGCGGACCCAGTTTTCATCGGCTGCTGTGGCGAACATGATGGACAAGCCTTCACTGCCGGCCCGGCCCGTGCGGCCGATGCGGTGGATGTAGTAGTCGACGTCGTGGGGGACATCGAAGTTGAAGACGTGGGTAATGCCTTCGATATCGATGCCGCGGGCGGCGATGTCCGTGGCAACCAGGATCTGCGTCTTGGCTTTGGCAAAGTCGCGCAGGACCTGGTTACGGCGGCCCTGGGACATGTCGCCGTGGAGTTCGCCGATGTTGAATCCCTTGGCGATGAGTTTGCCTGCCAGGAGGGAAGTCCGTTCCTTGGTGTTGCAGAAGACGATGGCCAGGTAGGGGTTCATGTCGGTCAGCATCTGGCAGAGCTTCGGCAGTTTCTGTTCTTCTGTCATCATGTAGATGCGCTGTTCGATATTTTCCAGGGCGATGGTCTGGCCTTCGAGGATATTCAGGACCAGCGGGCTCTGCATGTGCTTCTTGGCCAGGCCTTTGATCTTATCCGGGACGGTGGCCGAGAAGAAGAGGAGCTGCCGCCGTTTCGGCGTCAGGCCGATGAGAGTATCGACGTCTTCCAGGAAGCCGGCCTGGAGCATCTGGTCCGCTTCGTCGACGATGACCCGGCGGACGCCGCTGAGGTCGAGGGAATGGCGGCGGCAGTGGTCGAGGAGCCGGCCTGGTGTGCCGATGATGACGTGCGGATGGCGGTGCAGTTTCTGCAGCTGATTCTCGATGGTCTTGCCGCCGATGAGGCTGAGGACGTCGATGCCCAGTTCCGGTGCCAGCGTATCGGCGACGTCGGCAATCTGACGGGCCAATTCCCGTGTCGGCGCCATGACCAGGACCTGTTCGGCGTGGATATCCGTCTTGATCTGCTGCAGCGACGGCAGGAGGAAGGCAAAGGTCTTGCCCGTGCCGGTCTGGGCCTGGGCCAGGATGTCGCGGCCCTTGAACAGCGGCGGGATGGCCTGGGCTTGGATGGCCGTCGGTTCGTCGACGCCCTGCTTATGGAGGAGTTCACAAATCTTCGGCGTAATGCCGAGGGATTCAAAATTCTTTGTCATGTATGTTCCTTTCTGTGCGGACTAAAATCACTTGCTATAATTTCTATTGTACACAAAAGCCAGGCCTTGCGCAAACTTTTCTTTCTTTTAGGGATATGGTATACTAAAGTGATTTCGTTTGCATTATTTTAGGAGGTCTTGCAGAAAATGAGTTGGTGGCGCGATATCTTGCGGCAATGTGTCTTCATGTGTTTCTTTATCATTCCCATTCCCATCGGTGCCTATACGATCCACAGCGGCTCCAGTGCCGTCGTAGCCATGGTAAGTTATGTCTTTTTATCGCTGGTCATCCCCGTAGCTTACGTGGGCTGCCACGATGCGACGTTTGGCCCCAAGGGCGGGCGTATCCGCCGCTGGGTCATGGCCCTCATGTGGTTCATCGTCTTTGCGGCTATCGGGGCCTTTACGGCCTTCATGGGTGTCTATTGGAAGGCTGCGCCTTTCTGGGAATGGCCGACCATTGGCCGTGATATCGTATTCATCGTCGGCATGTACGCAGAAATCAGCCTGACCATGCTCCTGGCTTACGCCATATCCCAGCTCCTGCCGGGCCGAAAGGAAGTAGGTTAATGGACAACTTACAAAAACAGACATGGCACGACCGGCTGCTGGCCGTCGTCTGGGCGTCGTGCGGCATCCTGCCGCTGCCCTTTGGTGCCTTTGCTTCAGATAGGCCATATATCACCTCAGCGTCGATTCTGGCCTTTTTTATCTTATCCTTTGCCGTTCCCCTGTGGCTGGGCTATCGACGCCGTCGTGCGGGCAGGGACGGCGATTATGCGTCATCCGGGGCGACCCTGTATGGCGGCGCCGTCGTCCTGCTCGTCGCTGTCGGCCTGCTCAACGGCCTGACCGGCCTGGACTGCTGGCATTCTTATCCCGTCCGGGTCGGATTATTCGCCCTGTGGATGTTCCTGACCGTCGCCATACAGTATCTGGCGGCACGGGCCGTCGATTTCTGGAAAGGGCGCCGGCGGAAATATTGGTACTCCCAGTTCATCGATCCCATCGTCTACAGCCTGCCCCTGCCGTGTGCCGTGCTGGGCATGTTCCTCTTCCCGGCTGTCAGCGACTCGTCCGTGACGCAGAGCCTGGTCGTCGGCATCATGGCCATCATGGGCTTCTGCTTCATCGGCATGAGCATCTTCGTCATTGCCACCTTCGCCCTCTATTTCTTCCCGTATAAGCGCTATGGTTATCAGGGAAAACAGCGGCTGGTCCACATTGCCGCCATCGTCGTCATGGTCCTCATGTGGGCCCTGGTCCAGCACATCCTCTTCGACAGCCAGATACACGTCTTTACGTACATCTTCAAGGCCATGCCGATCCTCCAGAACAATCCCCTGGTCTTCGTCACGCCCTTCGTCGTAGCCGCCCTGACCATCATCGGCTGCGTAGCCATGCGCAACGTCGTCCTGGCGGCCTTTGAGGGGAAGAGGAGTTTGTAGTTTGTAGAAATTGTAGGGGCTTGCCGTGGCAAGCCCGCCTCAGAATATGAATGATTTTCCGGTTCAAGGAGAACGTCGCCTGATATCCAGCGGGTCGCCCACGTGGCGACCCCTACAGTAAAAAAGGCTTGTCGCACGGCGACAAGCCTTTTTTTTATTTAATTTCCACGATGGTCTGCTTCATGATGGTGAAGCGGATGACGTATACCAGCCATCCCAGGAAGGCGGCGAAACAGCCGCTGAGGAAGGTCGTGGCATCGGTGGTGGTCAATGCATATACGCAATAGATAATGGATACGCCTGCCAGAAATATCGACGTATTTCTGTTACAGACTTCATTGGGGATATGTTCCTTGGTGAGGATCGTCGTCAGGGCCCCGGCACAGAGCATGTAGGGGATGACGTTGGTGACGACGGCCAGGTTGGCCAGGAGTTCGAACTGGGCGGCCAGGGTCGGGCTGATGGTCATGAGGGCCAGGAAGCTCTGCATGCAGAGGATGCACAACATGCCTTTGACCGGGACGTCAGCGCTGGTGACTTTGGCGAAAATCTTGGGGAACAGGCCGCGCTGGGCGCTGGTCTTGAAGACGCGGGCCAGGGTGAACTGCCAGGACAAGAGGGAACCGGCACAGGAGAATACCATCAGGCCCATGACGGCTTTGCCGGCCGTATCGCCGAGCATGTACGAGAAGGCCAGGCCGAAGGGAGCGCTCGATGCCAGGATTTCCGCATTGGGGACGATGCCTGCAATGACGTTCGTCGAGGCGACGTAGATGATGGCGACGCCGAGGGTGCTGACGAAAGTGGCAATAGGAACGGATTTCTTCGGATTTTCAACGGCATCCATATTGACCGCTGCCGATTCGAGTCCCAAGAAGGACCACAAGGTCAGGGCGATGGAATTGCCGACGGCATCGCTGAGTCCCAGGTTATTGGGGTTCCACGAAGCCAGCCAGGTAGCCGGGCTGAACCAATGCCAGCCGATGATGGAAATGCCCAGGACCGGGATGATGGCACCCCAGATGGTGATGGTACTGAGCTTGCCGGAATAACGGGAGCCGCTGAAGTTGAGGGCTGCCGCAATCCACAATAAAGCGATCGTATATAAACACGTCTGTAACGGCGTAAAGGTTGTCTCAAGGAAACCGGCGCCGTAGCCGACCGCCGTAATGGCGATAGCGACGTTTGCAATTACGATGGAAACAGAGTAGGCGTAATTAGCCATAAAATGTCCTACACGCCCGAAAGCGTATTCGGAGTAACCGCCCATACCACCTGGCTTTGTCGTGAACATGCCACATCGGGCAAAAGCCATGGCCAGGGCTAAAGAGCCTAGTGAGGTAATAATCCAGGAAATAATCGAGATCGTACCGACTTCGGCGAGCTTGGTCGGCAGCATGATGATACCGGCGCCAAGCATGTTGGCAGCAGTGACAAAGGTCAACTGTACCACAGACATTTTACGACATGTAGTTTTCATTATCAGTCCTTCTTTCGTTAGTGATGCGTATAAGCATGTCTTGAAATTTTTAGCAAATTAATTCTATCATTTTTGCCGGGAAAATTAAATACTTTTTGAAAAAACGTTATATGTATTTGGGCCACTTTTCACGCTCTATATTCCAAATGGGAATAGAGTTTAGTGGTTCGTGTTTCGTGGCTCGTAGCACTGTAGGAATCGTACGTGGGGACCCGTTGGAAATTTGAATGAGTTTCCCAGCAATCTGAATGGAAGATTGCATAATCCTGAAGCGGGCGCCCTACGTGGTCGCCCCTACAGAAATTTAAAAATATCAGCTGACTGCTAAAAAAGGCTTGCCGCCGAAGCGACAAGCCTTTTTACACATGAGAGATGAAATTAGTCGATGTTTTCTACGACGCAAGCCGTACCCTGGCCGCCACCGATGCACAGTGTAGCCAAACCGTATTTGCCGCCGACTTCTTTCAAGCCATAGAGCAGGGTTACGAGGATACGAGCGCCCGATGCACCAATCGGATGGCCGAGGGCGATAGCGCCGCCATGGATGTTGACTTTGTCCATATCGAAACCGAGTTCACGGCAGCAGTATACAGCCTGAGCTGCGAATGCTTCGTTAGCTTCGACGAGGTCGAGGTCTTTGACTTCCAGGCCTGCTTTAGCCAATGCTTTACGGGAAGAAGGAACAGGGCCGGTACCCATGATAGCGGGATCTACGCCAGCAGAAGCATAGCTTACAATCTTAGCCATCGGTTTGAGACCGAGTTCTTTAGCTTTATCAGCGGACATAACTACGAAGGCAGCTGCGCCGTCGTTGATGCCGGAAGCGTTACCAGCCGTAACTGTGCCGCCTTTTTTGAAGGCCGGTTTCAATTTGGCAAGGCCTTCCATGGTCGTGCCTTCACGCGGGAATTCGTCCGTGTCGATGACGACGTCCTGTTTCTTCTGATGAACCGTTACCGGAACGATCTGGGATTTGAATGCGCCGCTCTTGATAGCTTCGCAAGCTTTGACCTGAGAACGGACACCGAGTGCGTCCTGGTCTTCACGAGTGATGCCGAAACGTTCAGCAACGTTTTCAGCCGTGATGCCCATATGATAGTCGTTGAATGCGTCCCAGAGGCCATCTTTGATCATCGTATCGACGAGGACACCGTTGCCCATGCGATAGCCATAACGAGCTTTCGGAACAGCGAAGGGAGCCATGGACATGTTTTCCATGCCGCCTGCTACGATGACGTCAGCGTCGCCGGCTTTGATCATCTGAGCTGCCAAGGATACGCAGCGGAGACCGGAACCGCAAACTTTATTGACCGTAAGAGCCGGGACTTCAATCGGCATACCAGCTTTGATCATAGCCTGACGAGCCGGGTTCTGACCCTGAGCAGCCTGGAGGACGTTGCCCATTACGACTTCGTCGACATCTTTGCCTTCGATACCAGCGCGTTTGAGCGCTTCTTTAATGACGACAGCACCGAGTTCTACAGCCGGTGTGTTTTTGAAACCGCCGCCGAATTTACCAATTGCCGTACGGCAAGCACTTACGATAACTACTTCTTTCATTGGAATCACTCCTTGAAAATTTTTACGTATTGAAATAGATGCCGGTGTATCAGTATGAGAGGATGCACCGTGCGAAAGCGTCATATTATAAATGACACTCTGATATTGCTATCATACACCATTTTAAAGAAAATGTATAGAGAACGTTCCAAAAATTACGTACTCTATACATCTCCATTACTTATCGCTAGGGAATAGGGAATTTTGTTAAATTACAGACGTTCTACGATGATAGCCGTGCCCTGGCCGCCGCCGATGCAGAGGGAAGCCAGACCATATTTACCGTTGATTTCCGGTTCAGCCAATGCGTAGAGCAAGGTGACGACGATACGAGCGCCGGAGCAGCCAATCGGATGGCCGAGGGCGATAGCGCCGCCGTGGATGTTGACTTTGTCCATGTTGAGGCCGAGTTCGCGGCAGCAGTATACGGACTGAGCTGCGAAAGCTTCGTTCAATTCGATGAGGTCCATCTGGTCGACGTTCATGCCGGTCTTCTTCATGACTTTGCGGACTGCCGGAACCGGGCCGGTACCCATGATAGCCGGTTCAACACCAGCCGAAGCCCAGTCGATGATGCGAGCCAGCGGTTTGATGCCGAGTTCTTTAGCTTTTTCAGCGGACATTACGACAACAGCAGCTGCGCCGTCGTTGATGCCGGAAGCGTTACCAGCGGTAACCGTGCCGTTTTTGATGAAGGCCGGACGGAGTTTAGCCAAGGTTTCCATGGTGCAGTTCGGGCGGATGAATTCGTCTTTGTCGACGATGACATCGCCTTTTCTCTTATGAACCGTTACCGGAACGATCTGGCTGTCGAATTTGCCTTCCTGCTGAGCTTTGTAAGCCAGGTTTTCAGAACGGCAAGCCAATTTATCCTGATCTTCACGGGTTACGCCAAAGCGGGCAGCGACGTTTTCAGCCGTTACGCCCATGTGGTAATTGTTTTCTGTGCAGAACAGGCCATCGCGCATGAGCAAGTCTTCGAGGACGCCGTTACCCATACGATAGCCGCGGCGGCCTTTAGCGATGGAGTAGGGGGCGTTGGACATGGATTCCATACCGCCGGCTACGATGATGTCGGCATCGCCGAGTTTGATCTGCTGGGATGCGAGGGAAATGGCACGCATACCGGAACCGCAGAGTTTATTCAATGTGAAAGCAGGAACTTCCTGAGGAATACCCGAATGGAGGGCTACCTGACGGGCCGTGTTTTCACCGCAGCCAGCCTGGAGTACGTGGCCCATGATGACTTCGTCGATCTGATCTACAGGAATACCTGCGCGTTTGATTGCTTCAGTAACAGCAGCGACACCGAGGTCTACAGCGGTGACGTCTGCGAACTGGCCATTGAAACTGCCGATGGCCGTACGGCAAGCACTTACGATAACAGCATCTCTCATTAGAAAAACCATCCTTTCTGATGTGGAACAGAGTATAGAATAATATAGTATATAAGACTTTTTTGACGGAGCCGCCGCTTACGCAGCTCCTTGGGGGTTACGCTGAAATGAAGAACTTGAGTTCTAAATTTCACAATCTCCATGCCTATATAGTACATTTTTTCACAATGAAATGCAAGAGGAAAATGAATTTTTCTTATGCTAGATACTCATGCTAAAGGAAGAAGTAGATGCGAAAAGAATAAAGTGGACGAATAATTCGCTATGCGTATAGTTATGTAGGGCCCGTTCCGGCGGGCGGCCCGGCTCTCCTCATAGGAGAGCTGTCAGCGAAGCTGACTGAGAGGTTGCTCTTTCAACATAGTTTGTAGTACGGAGTTTGTAGGGGCGCCACGTGGGGCGCCCGTTATGAATTTTGGAAATTCTCTCAGCAAACGGAGTGGGAAATCGCACATTTCCTAGGCGGGCCGCCCTTTGGGACGGCCCCTACGAACCCCTAGCCCCTAGCCCCTAGCCACGAGCCACTAAAAAAGGGCTTGCCGCGTCGCGGCAAGCCCTTTTCCTATCCCTCTTAAAGAAGATGAGCGATGAAACTGTATGAAAGTAAAGCACTCATGGAGATGATGATTTTTGCATTGGCACTTAAGTTCATAGTTCTTACCTCTTTTCTTCCTTATTATATGACGATACTTAATAATTTTAAATGATTCCCAGATATTCGTTCTACCTGTAGGAGAACTCTTTATCTATAAATATAATAACATACGAGTAAATAAAATCAATGGCTGAAAAATGCAACGACAGGGCGGATAAATGATTTAAAGGCAATGAATGGCTAAATAACGATATAAAATCAAGAAAATGGGGGAGACGATTTTTAAAAAAGAAGAAAGATGAGGTAAAAAACAAGAAGTGTAAAGCACTGTAAAATAGATATTTATTCATAACAGAAAAATATTAAAATTTACGTTTAAATAAAGGGAAAACTTAAAACTTAGTAAAAGACGCTTTTCTTGGCACTAGCGGCATGGCGTGAAATGCCTTATAATAAGTATATCTGCCAGATGACAGGTTGAGTGTTTGGCGGATGATATCCATTAAAGATGCTATTATTAATGTATTATATATATTAGGAGGAAGACCATGGGATTTTTTGATGCCTTTTTTAAAGAACATCAGCGGACGAAGAGCGAGGAAATCTATGACAATGCCTTGCAAATCTTTAATTCACCGGAATTGCAGAACCAGGCTTTATCGGGAGAGCTGGCCGACAAGGTGCGGCATGGGGAAGACTGCGATGTCCTTCCCGGAGCTTACGGCCGTTTTGGCCATGATGCGACCAATCCCATCCCCGTCAACGGACCGAGCGGTGAATTCGTCTATTTGTCGCGCCTGCGCCTGCGCCGGACGGGTTCCATGGTCTTTTTCCACAAGGCCGGTCAGGTCGGGAACCTGGACGTCTTTGAATTGACCAATGTCAGTGGCAAGTTCGTCGATCGCCTGTATGTCGACATGTATCATCCCCGCTGTTCCCGCCGTTATCCCGACGGCTATACGTTGGAACGGGAAGCCGTCTTCCCGCGGGGCGTGACGACGACGCTGGCCGATTTCCCCAAAGGCCTCTATAAGGCCATCAAGAAGGAAGCCAAGCTGCGCCTGGGCATCGACGTCGCTGAAAAGGAAAGCGACTGCATCGATGTGCCGGCCGTACAGGCTGCTTTGGACCAGCTGCGGCAGAAAAGGCCGGCGGCTCCCATCATGAAGCCATTGAAATAAAGAGAAACTATGGTATAATTACACCAGGTTAGTAATGTAGATTATTAGGAGGGTTATCGATGAGAGAATTACCGAAAGCACATGAAATTTGGCGCCACTTCAAGAAGAATACCTATGAAATTATTACCATTGCCGAACATACGGAGACAGGTGAAAAATTCGTCATTTACAAAGCCTTGCACGACACGATGAAGACCTATGCCCGTCCGCTGAAGGATTTCATGAGCGAAGTCGATAAGGAAAAATATCCCCGTGCCGAACAGGATTACCGCTTCGTCAAAGTTAAATAATCTTGACAAGGCCTGTGAAGGCTGATATAATATGTACTGTTGAAAATAAAGCAGAAGCTATCCGCTTCTCACCTTACAAGGCGCTGGAGTCACTAAGGTCTATGACGGAAACGTAGAGCGGATAGCGATGCTATCCGTTCTTTTTTTATTTCGGAGGTGAAAGACGATTAGTAAGGAATTACGTATCAACGATCAAATCAGAGCCCGTGAAGTACGCGTGGTTAGTGATTCTAACGAACAGCTCGGTGTTATGTCTCTCCGTTCGGCCCGCCAGATTGCGGAAGAACGGCATTTAGACCTGGTAGAAGTCGCACCGAATGGCAAACCGCCTGTCTGCCGCATCATGAACTACGGTAAATACCGTTATGAACAGCAGAAGCGTGAAAAAGAAGCCAAGAAAAAACAGAAAGTCTTGACATTGAAAGAAGTAAAACTTCGTCCCAATATCGAAGACCATGACTTCTATGTTAAGATGAAAGCTGCGCAGCGTTTCCTGGGTGAAGGCAGCAAAGTCAAAGTTACGATCATGTTCCGCGGCCGCGAAATGAGCCATCCGGAACTGGGCCGTGATTTGCTGGTTCGATTCGCTGATGAATTGAAAGACACCGCCCATGTAGAAAAAGAACCTAAAATTGAAGGCAGAAACATGACTATGGTCATCGCTGTCAACAAGAAGTAACAGGAGGACAATTATTATGCCGAAATTGAAAACTCGCCGTGCTGCGGCAAAACGCTTTAACACAACTGGTACAGGTAAAATCAAACGCATGAAACCGTATAAGAGCCACATCCTGGAAAGCAAGAGCCCGAAACGTAAACGTAACCTGAGAAAAGCTACGCTCGTTTCCAAGACCATGACGGAATCGGTCCGCAAGATGTGCCCGTTCATCTAATAGCGTAATATACTTTTTGATATAGATTCGGAGGAATAGACTAATGGCAAGAATTAAAGTTGGCGTTACAGCACACGCTCGTCATAAAAAAATCTTAAAAATGGCTAAAGGCTACCGCGGTACCCGCAGCCGTCTCTTCAAAAAAGCTAACGAAAGCGTCATGAAAGCGCTCTACTACGCTCGTCGTGACCGCCGCGCCAAGAAACGTGAATTCCGTAAATTGTGGATTGCCCGTATCAACGCCGCAACCCGCGCTAATGGCCTCAGCTACAGCCGCTTCATCTGCGGCCTGACCAAAGCTGGCGTCATCGTAAACCGCAAAATGCTCGCTGACCTCGCTGTCAACGACGCAGCTGCTTTCGCAAAACTCGTAGAAGTCGCAAAAGCACAGTAATCTATGCAAATAAGATCCCCTGCATGAAGGTTTCCACCGTCATGCAGGGGATTTTTGCTTTGCAGCCGTTAGCAGTCAGCGGTCAGCCGTCAGCGGTCAGCCGCTAGCCTCTAACCACTAACCCCTAGCCCCTAACCACTAGCCCCTACAATCAATGCCGCCAGGCTTTGGGCACGGGGATGAGGAAGGCGAAGATGGCGCCGATGATGGCGCTGATCCAGAGGCATTGCAGGGCCGGGGAGATGCCCCACTGGTCGGCACCCCAGCCGACGATGGGCGAGATGAGGCCGCCGATGGTCGTCGTCAGGCCCAGGGTGACGCCAGAAGCGAAGCCGACGTTCTTGCCGAGGTAAGTCTGGCCGAGGACGACGATGGGGCTGTAGGCGGCGAAGAGCGAGAAGGCGACGGGAAGGAGCAGCAGCGTCGCCGTGACGATGTCCGTACTGTTGACCAGGAAGAACATGGACGGAATCATGATCACCATAGAGCCGCGAAGGACGCGGAGGAAGCCGAAGCGGTCTGCCAGGACGCCGCCGATGAAGGTGATGACGACGCCCATGGAAAAGAGGATGGACAGGGCCAGACTGCCCGCTGCCGGCGAGGCATGGAGGACGTGGATCCAGTAGAGGGGAATGAAGGTATTGCAGACCGTAAAGCCGATGGAACGGACGAAGATGACGACGGACAGGCGGGCGAAGGCACTCCAGTCGTTGGTCCGGACTTCCCCGGGATGGGCTTTCTTTTCGGCCGTCGCCGCTTCGCTGACCAGAGATAAGATGTGCGGCATCTGATGGTAGAGGACGAAGGCGATGAGGGCGTTGACGATGCCGAAGACGACCAGACCGTGGATGTCGAAGGCATAGGCACAGGCTCCGGCAACCATGGGGCCGATGGCGAAGCCGGCATTGCCGCCGACGGAAAAGGTTCCCATAGCCTGTCCCTTGCGGTCGCCGGCGATGTTATTGACCATGCGGGCCGCTTCGGGATGATAGATGGAAGAGCCGAAGCCGCTGAACATGGAGCAGAGGAAGATGAGCCAGTAGTTCTGCGTAAAGGCCAGCATCGTCAGGCAGAGGCCGCAGAGGATGGGGCCGAGCGGAGCGAACCAGGGCTTGGACACCTTGTCGGAATAATAACCGAAAATAGGCTGGGAAACCGATGATAAGAGCATGTTGGCAAAGATGAGCGTCGCTGCGTCCTGATAGTTCAGGTTGCACGACGAGATGAAATAGGGCAGGAGGGCCGGAATGGCGCCTTGCGCCCAGTCTACGGAAAAATGGCCCGTAGCGAATAGGTATACATAAGGACTCAGTTTCTTCATGCAAATTCTCCTTTCAGGAAGTTGAAATCATGTCTATTATAGCATAGGCTGTTTTCCTTTTCACATTGGTGTTATAATAATAACAAACTAATCAATATATATTAAAAGGAGTTGTTATTATGGCATCAAAAGAAATGTACGCCTTGGGCTCCCAGGCTTCGGTTATCCGTGACCTCTTCGCTTATGGACAGGAACAAGCGGCTATCGTCGGTAAGGAAAATGTCTTCGATTTCAGCATCGGCAATCCGACCGTCCCGGCCCCGGCCTGTGTCAAAGAAGCCATTGAAGACATTTTGGAAACGCGGGAATCCGTGGCCATCCACGGCTATACGACAGCTTCCGGTGATGCGGCTGTCCGCCAGGGCCTGGCCGATTACATGAACCAGACCTACGACGCCCAGGTACGGGCCGATAATTTCTACATGACCTGCGGGGCTGCAGCTTCGCTGACCATCAGCCTCAAAGCCCTCGTCGAAGGCCCGGATGACGAAATCATCCTCATTGCGCCGTTCTTCCCGGAATATACGGTCTTTGTCCACAATGCCAATGCCAAAGCCGTCGTCCTGCCGCCGGATACGGAACACTTCCAGATTTCTCTGGACGCCCTGGAAAAGGCCATTACACCGCATACGCGGGCAATCATCATCAATTCGCCGAATAACCCGTCTGGCGTCGTCTACTCGGCTGATACCTATGAAAAATTGGCGGCCCTGCTGACGCGGAAGTCCCAGGAAATCGGCCATCCTATCTATATCATTTCAGATGAACCGTATCGGGAAATCATTTACGATGGCCTTCCCATCCTTTATGTCCCGAAATTCTACAAAGACACGATCATCTGCTATTCGTACAGTAAATCCCTGAGCCTGCCGGGCGAACGTATCGGCTATGTCCTGGTTCCGGACTGCGCTGCCGATGCCCAGGAAGTCTATACGGCTGTCTGCGGTGCCGGCCGTTCCATGGGCTTTGTCTGCGCACCTCATCTTTTCCAGGACGTCGTCCTCAAATGCCTGGGCCAGACTGGCGACATGAACATTTACGACGAAAACCGCAAGCTCTTATATAATGGTTTAAAAGAAATGGGCTACGACTGCGTCTATCCGAGCGGCGCTTTCTACCTCTTCGTCAAATCGCCTGAAGCCGATGCCAAGGCTTTCTCCGACAAGGCCAAGAAGCTGAATCTGCTCATCGTACCGGCCGACAGCTTTGGCTGCCCTGGCTATGTCCGCGTATCGTACTGCGTCGATCCGGATATGATCAAGCGGTCCTTTGCTGCCTTTAAGAAACTGATGGAACAGTATAAGTAAAAAGATGTAAGAAATTGGAAAAATTTCCTTGACACGTCCTGTATCTGTGGTATACTAAACAAGTCGTTAGGAAATGGGCCTATAGCTCAGCTGGTTAGAGCGCACGCCTGATAAGCGTGAGGTCGGTGGTTCAAGTCCACCTAGGCCCACCAATTTTTCACTTGACAATTTCCTGCGGTATGTTATACTAAGCAAGTCCCATGACATGGGCCTATAGCTCAGCTGGTTAGAGCGCACGCCTGATAAGCGTGAGGTCGGTGGTTCGAGTCCACCTAGGCCCACCACACAGACCATCGTTTGGATTATTCCGGAACGATGGTTTTTTTTTCAACAGAAGGAGGGAAGACCATGACGGAAAGTGAAAGGCAGCTCCAGGAAATGGCCCTGTCTATCCAGGCAGCCCGGCAGCAGGCCGGGGGCAGGGCGGCCGTCACGGCACCGCCGGCAGCGGCTGATACGATTCCCAATCTCGGCGGTGAAGCCCGGGCAGGAGACTGCCTGGTCAGCATGCTGGCCAGCGGCAGCAAGGGCAATGCCGCTTATATCCGTTGTGGCAAGACGAATATCCTCATCGATGCCGGCATCAGCTGCCGTCGCATCGAACAGGGATTGAAGCACTACGGCTGCGCTTTAGGCGACCTCGATGCCGTCTTCATTACCCATGAACATTCGGACCACGTCAACGGACTGACGACGCTCCTCAAGCGGACGGACATGCCCGTCTATACGACAGCCGAGACCTGGCAGGCCATAGGCCGGAAAGTGGAAGGCTTCCAGGACCGCTTCGTCCGCCTGACACGCCGCGTCGGCCTGAAGGACATCCAGGTCATTCCCTTTGCCATATCCCACGATGCCGTGCGGCCCGTTGGCTATACGGTCTGCCACGGCGAATCGAAGATCACCCTGGCGACAGACCTGGGCTGTGTCAGCCCTGACGTCGCGGCGGCAGCGGCTTATGCGGACATCCTCATTTTAGAAGCCAATCACGACGAAGGCATGGTCCGCAACGGGTCCTATCCCTATCCGCTCCAGCAGCGCATCCTCGGCCGCTGGGGCCATCTGTCCAACAAGACGGCAGCCGCTTTCCTGGCCGGTCTGCCGACGAAGGGCGTCATGCGGGTCCTCCTGGCACACCGCAGCGAAAAGAATAACACGCCGGCCCTGGCGCTGCACACGATGCGCACTATCCTGTCTCAGGCCGGACGGGTCATCGGCCAGGATATTTTATTGCGGTTGGCCTGCCAGAAGGGCAGCGTCCGCTTCCAGGAAAGGAGTCATGAATTATGATGCAACGCAAACATGTCATTACGGCGGCAGCCGCCGTCGTCCTCATCGCCGTCGGCGTCTTCGGCGGTTTCAAAATCCACGATGCCTTTTTTACGCCGAGCGGTACCTATAACGGGACGGTGAACCAGCTCCAGGAACCGTCGAAATCGGATTCCATTTCCGATGCCCGCAATACGGCCGTCGTCCAGGCTGCCAAGAAAGTCAGCCCGGCTGTCGTCGGCATTACGACGAAAGTCTATAACCGCGATATGTTCAACCGCAAAGTCCTGGTCGGTGAAGGCGTCGGCTCTGGCGTCATCTTCGACAAGGCCGGCTATATCGTCACTAATAACCACGTCGTCGGCACGGCCAAGACGGTCATCGTTTCTTTGGCCGATGGCCAGAGTACCGAAGGGACTGTCGTCGGCCGCGATGAAAAGACGGACCTGGCCGTCGTCAAGATCAAGATGGACAACCTGCCCGTCGCTGAATTCGGCGACAGCGATTCCCTCCAGGTCGGCGAACCGGCCATCGCTATCGGCAACCCTCTGGGCCTGGAATTCCAGGGCACGGTCACAGTCGGCGTCATCAGTTCCCTCAATCGGACCATCGGGGCTGAAGGCCAGAGCATGAAGCTCATCCAGACCGACGCAGCCATCAATCCGGGCAATTCCGGCGGCGCCCTCGTCGACGCCGACGGCAAGGTCATCGGCATCAACAGCGCCAAGATTTCCAAGGAAGGCGTCGAAGGCCTTGGCTTTGCCATTCCTATCAACGCAGCCCGTCCGATTTTGCAGGACCTCATCAAGAACGGCAAAGTCGTCCGCCCGTACCTCGGCTTATACGGTCTGGACCAGCAGATGGCAGCCCGTTTCGGCATGAAGCTGAACGTAGCCGGCATCTATGTCTATAAAGTCGCTGCCGGCGGTCCTCTCGACCAGGCAGGCCTCCGCCATGGCGACGTCATCCTGAAACTCGACGGTACGGATGTCAAAGATTTCAGCGCTCTCCAGAGCGTCATGGATAAACACAACGTCGGCGATTCGGTCAGCCTCGACTACACGCGCAACGGCTCGGACCACGAAGTCACCGTCGTCCTCCAGGAAAGCCCGCAAAATGATTCGTCCGACCAGGAAGACGGGACCAACTGATGAAGTACCACGTCATTACCATCGGCAAAATCAAGGAGAAATACCTCACGGCCGGCATCGATGAGTTCTTGAAGCGCCTGCGCCCGTACGGCCAGGTCGAGCTCACCGTCCTGCCCGAAGAGAAGATGCCCGACAACCCGTCGCCGGCCCAGAAGACCCAGGTCCTCGACAGGGAAGGGGAGAAGATGCTGCGCCACGTCCGCCAGGGCTCGCACCTCTTCGCCCTGGACGTGCAGGGCAAGCTCGTGTCGTCTGAAGACCTGGCGGCGTCCTTTGCCAAACTGGCCCTGTACGGCTGCAGTGAAATCTCCTTCATCATCGGCGGCCCCTTCGGCCTGAGCGACCTCGTCCGCCGCAGAGCCGACAGCTGTATCTCCTTTGGCCGCATCACCCTGACCCATCAGATGATACGCCTCCTCTTATTAGAACAAATCTACCGCGCCATCAAAATCGACCGGCACGAACCCTATCATTTGTAGGCGAAAACAGGGACTACGCACGAAGACTTATGTCATCATGCGTAGTCCCTGTTGTTTTATAGTTCGTAGGGGTCGCCGCGTGGGCGACCCGTTGGATTTGGATGATTATTCTAGCAAACTGGGCGGTAAATCGTATATATTTCTAGAGCGGGCTCGCCACGTGCGAGCCCCTACAACTTAAAAAGGCTAGCCGCATGTGCGACTAGCCTTTTCATTCTGGTGGACCATCAGGGGATCGAACCCTGGACACCCTGATTAAGAGTCAGGTGCTCTGCCAGCTGAGCTAATGGTCCATGTTTTGTTGTCCTTCGTACTTGCTGTTTCCTGAGCACATGTAATATAATACACTAAACCTCAGAGAAATGCAAGCGTTTTTTTAAGAAAATTTACAGAATCTTGAATTTCTCCCGATTCTTGATTTTGGCGACACGGCGAATGTATAATGAAAGAAGTGATATTTTACAAAAACTACTCGTTTGTTGATAGATTGAAAGTGAGCGATGTGTATGATTACTTATAATGGCAATGGCGGCATGGACACTGTCGCTGTCGGCCTGAATGAACGGGGGTCGACGCTGCGCCAGCTGCCCGAAGGGGATGTCCAGCTCATCCGGGCCTATGCCGGACAGCACTCGGAGATTTTGCAGCATACGTCCCTTCACGTCTTCCACTGCCTGTCTGACGGCCGGGCCAAGACCTATTTCCTCATCGGCCTGGAAGGGAAGCCCCTCCGCTATTCGACGTATGAAGATTTCCGCATGGCCCGGCGCCTCATGGCCGCAGCCATGAAGGAAGGCGTCAGCGAACTGGCTGTCATGGCCGATACCCTGGATATGGACCTGGGGTCCCTCATCGATGGCCTGCTCTACCGTAATTACGAATTCAATCACTATAAACGCCAGGTCAAGAGCCGGACTATCGGGAATATAAATATCCTGACCCACAGCCTGCGCCCGAAGGAATTCAATTCCATGTGCTACATGTATACGTCCATCTATGAAGGCATCTACGCGGCGCGGGACCTGGTCAACATGCCGTCCAACGATTTGACGCCGCGCAAGTTTGCCGACATCGTCGGGGCCATGCTCAAAGGCGACAACATCCTCATAGAGAACCTCAATAAATGGGCTCTGGAAAAGCGCCATATGGGCGGCATCGTCGCCGTCGGCAAGGGCAGCATGAACCCGCCCCAGCTCCTGTCCATTGCCTACCAGGGAGACCCTAACAGCCGGGAAGTCCTGGGCATCGTCGGCAAGGGCGTCACTTATGACAGCGGCGGCCTGTCCCTCAAGAGCCATGCCAATCTGGAATTCATGAAGGACGACATGGCCGGTGCCGCAGCGGCTGTCGGCGTCATGCGGGCTTTGATGCTGCTCAAATATCCCGTCAACGTCCTGGCCGTCATCCCACTGGTCGAAAATATTCCCTCCGGCATGGCTTATCACGTCGACGACATCCTGACCATGTACAACGGCAAGACGGTCGAAGTCAAGAACACCGACGCCGAAGGGCGGCTCATCCTGGCCGATGCCCTGACGTATGCCCAGGAAAAGGGGGCGACGCGCCTCATCGACCTGGCGACTTTGACCGGTGCCTGCGTGACGGCCCTGGGGACCGTGCGGACGGGCATGATCGGCAACGACCAGGAATGGATGAACCGTTTCTTCAGCGCTGCGACGGAAGTTCACGAAAAGATATGGCAGCTGCCGGCTGATGAGGAATATGAAAAGCTCCTGGAAAGCGATATCGCCGATTTGAAGAACGTTGGCGGCTCCGAAGCGGGAGCCATCACGGCCGGCCTCTTCCTCAAGCAGTTCGTCCACGACGGCACGCCGTGGATCCACTTGGACATCGCCGGCCCGGCCTTCAATGAAAAGGCCGACGAAACGGGCCTCATCGGGGCGACCGGCGTCGGCATCAAATCCATTCTTCACTTATTGCAGGGAGGCGTGGCATCCCATGATCGTTGATTTACATATGCATACGACTTGTTCAGACGGCGTATATACACCAGAACAACTGACACAGATGGCCGTCGACGCCGGGCTCAGCGTCATGGCTATTTCCGACCACGATACGGTAACGGCTTATGACGGCAGCCATCGTTTCGCCGCAGGCGTCCGCGTCATCCCGGCTATTGAAATCAGCTCGGAATGTGACGGCGAAGATGTGCACATCCTGGGCTACGGCATCGACACGGCTGACGCCGGTTTGCAGGCTTACTGCGCGCAATTCAAGGAACGGCGCTTCAACAGGGCCCTGGAAATCGTCGACCGCTGCCGCAGTTTAGGCTATGATATCGATCGCAGCGGCATCGAAGCGACACTGCGCCAGGGCGGGACTGTCGGCCGGCCCCACATTGCCCGCCTGCTCGTGGCCAAGGGCTATTTCCCCGACGTCAAGACGGTCTTCGATAAACTGCTTTACCGCGGTGGTCCGGCTTACGTCCCTTATCACCGCCGCAGCATCGACGACTGCGTAGCCCTCATCCGCCAGGCCGGCGGCACGGCCATCCTGGCCCATCCGGGCCTGCTCAAGCGGACGCTGGACCAGGTCCTGGCCCATGACTTTGACGGCATCGAAGTCTATCATCCCAAGAATCGCGGCCGCTATAAAGAATTCTTGAAACTGGCTGAGGACCGCCATGGGTACGTCAGCGGCGGCTCGGATTTCCACGGCACGACAGGCCGTTTCCCCGAAAAGGTCGGCGTCTTTACTGTCGATGCCAAGGCGGTAAAAGCTCTGCTCGACCATGTAGAAGGGAACCTAAAGAAAAGCAGGTGAGATTATGGAGGTTTTCGGTTTTATCGGCGCCAGCGGCACGGGCAAGAGCCATCATGCCCTGGTCGTCGCCTATGACCACGATATCCAGGCCATCATCGACGACGGCCTGCTCATCGACCACAACCGCATCGTCGCCGGCCGGTCGGCCAAAGAAGAGACGAACCGCCTGAAAGCCGTGCGCCGGGCTATCTTCAACAAGCCCGAAGACGCAGCGGCCATGCGGGCGGCGCTGGAGAAGATACATCCCGATAAATTGCTCATCCTGGGCACGTCGAAGCACATGATACACCGCATCTGTGAGTCCCTGCACCTGCCGGAAGCGTCGCAGTTCATCCGCATCGAAGATGTGTCGTGCCCGTCGGAAATCGCCAAGGCCCGGGCCATCCGCATCAAAGAGGGCAAGCACATCATCCCCGTGCCGACGATGGAACTGAAGCCCCATTTCCAGGGCTATCTCCTGGACCCGATCCGTTCCTTCTTCTATGGCCGCAACGGCAAGAAGATATCGCCTTTTGAACGGTCCGTCGTCCGGCCCGTTTTCAGTTATTATGGGAAATTGACCTTTTCCAACGACGTCCTGGAAGCCCTGGTGCGCCATGCCCTGGCCAAGAACGACGGCGTCACCAAGATCAACCGCCTGCGGGTGGCCATCAATTACAACTCGACGCGCAATGGCCTGGCCATCATCCTGTCCCTGACCATCGCCTATGGCCAGAACATCAAGAAGCTCATGAGCCGTATCCGCCGGGACATCCAGCAGGAAGTGGAATACACGACGGGCATGTCCGTCGAGATCCTCAAAATCACAGTCCGCAGCATTTCCCAGCCTGAAGACTAGGCGTCGCCGTTTTCTTCGGTCAGGACCATCATGAGCGGCGTAATCAGACCCCGCAGGGCGTCGACATTTTCCGCCGAGAAGCCCTTGTACTGAGGAGAATGGCTCAGGCCGTCGAAGAAATCATGCATACAACCGATGAGCTGGGAATTATTGAGCAAGTAAATGGGCTTGGTCTGGGGCAATATGTGGTGCGTGTTCTTTTTGAAGAAAGCCGACGTGTAATTGCCGTAAAAGGCGAGATTAGAAAAATTCGTATAACTGCTTTCTCCCGATGCCGGGAGGAGGATCCCGTAAGTAATGGCCGGGTTCTGCTTCATCTTTTCGACGATGAGGTTGAGCTGGGCCTTTCTTTCGTCTGGCGTCATCTGGTAGTTCATGTCGGTCAGGTAGAAGCAGCCCGTTTCTAAATAGCGGATGATGGAATTCTTGGGCATGATGATTTTCATACGCCCCTGTTCGATGATGCGGTACCAGATGTACTGGATGCGCCGGACCCATTCCTTGGTGGCATTGGGATATTTCCCTTCGTCGATGAGCTGGCACAGCGACGTATAGACTTCGTCGGGGAGGAGGAATTCCAGGCCGTTGGTCAGGAAGAAGAGGTAGTTGTTGGATGTAAAGAAGATGTCGCGGTAGCCGAATTTTTCCATGCCCAGGGACTGGCGGGGTTCCATGAGGACGGGCTGGACCATCATGTAGGCGCAGCACTTCTTATAGATTTTCCGGACCTGGGCCGGGTCGGTGATGGTCAGGCACATGTCGATGTAGTCGTCGCCGTCGACGTAGTAGAGGTAGGCAAAGGCGTCTTTGAGGACGATGATGTTGCGGTACGATTCGTGGTCGATTTCATGCATGGTGAAATTATAGGTCAATAAGTGGTCCAGACACTGATAGAGGCTGCTGGCGGCCTGGGGCATATGATCGGCAAAGACGTCCATCTTCAGGCCTAAGTGGACGTCGCAGGACCAGCGGTCGTTGTGACATTCTTCCAGGAGCTGCCAGATTCCGTTCTGGTCGAGGACGTGGAACTGGCCGGTCATGACCAGCATCCCCTGGGACTGGAGGCCTTCCAGGTATTGGTGGAGCAGCTGGCGCAGGGCCGTGTGGCAGTCAGCGCGGCCGGCGTAGAAATGGATGGCCTGGTCGCGGCTTTCACTTTTCCCCGTCCTGGTCTGGGCCTGGCGGTAGGCACGGCTTAGCAGGTCGTAGAGATGGAAGGCCAGGTCCTGGCCGTCGTCGGCAAAGGAGAAGATGCGCTTCAGGTCCCCTTCCTGGTGCTGTTTCTGGGCCGTGTCGGCAAAGAAGCGGGCCATGTCCTCGTGGATGCGGTCGGCATGGCGTGAAGCCGGCAGGCGGGCGCCGTTGACCCATTTGCTGATATAGGACATGTCGTAGTCGATGGCCTGGGACAAGGTCGTATATTTCGTCTCTGTATATTGCAGCAGCTGCTTGAGGACTTCTGCATAAGGATTCATGAACAGGACTCCCTTGATGATAGATTTGAATACGTGTATATTCCTTATATTCATTATATAGCCTGGCCAGGACACCTTCAAGGAAAGGCCTTGTCATATTTGTCATCTTTGAGGCAAGTTTTTCATCTTTTGTCACGGCTTTGTGCGTATTTTTCAAGGGCAAAAGGGGCTATACTAAAGCCAGAAGATGAGAAGAAAAAGAGCTCATCGAAGACAAGTAAGGAAATCTATAAGGAGGGAGTCATCATGGCAAAACTGATTACAGCAGAAAATGCAGCATCGCTTATTAAAGATCGTTCGACTATCGCCGTTTGTGGTTTTGCACAGTGTGCATTGCCGGAAGAAGTATTGCAGGCACTGGAAGACCGCTTTACCAAGACCGGATATCCGCAGCAGCTGACACTGGTCCATACGGCCGGCATCGGTGACGGTGTGAGCAAGGGTGCCAGCCATTTCGCCCACGAAGGCATGCTGAAACGGGTTATTGCCGGTCATTACAACCTGGCTCCCAAACTGGGGAAACTGGTCATGGACAACAAGGTCGAAGGCTACAACCTGCCGCAGGGCACGATGGCCCAGTGGTTCCGCAGCATTGCCGGCCGCAAACCGGGTCTGTTTACCCGTGTCGGCCTCAATACCTTCGTCGACCCCCGCATCGAAGGCGGGAAATTGAACAGCATCACTAAGGAAGACCTGGTAGAAGTCAAGGAACTGGACGGCGAAGAATATCTCTGGTACAAACCGTTCCCCATCGACGTCGCTATCGTCCACGGGACCTGCGCCGACTTGAATGGCAACGTATCGACGGATAATGAAGAAGTCCGCATGGAACTCCTGCCCATGGCCCTGGCAGCCAAAGCCAGCGGCGGCATGGTCATCGTCCAGGTCGAAACGCTGGCCGAAAACCGGACGATTCCGCCGAAACACGTCGTCCTGCCGGGCATCGACGTCGACTACATCGTCTTGTCCAAGGTCCGTCAGGTCCAGAACCCGGCTTATACCGGTGAAATGCGTATGCCTTTGTCCCAGATTCCGCCGATGGAACTCAATGCCCGCAAGGTTATCGCCCGTCGGGCTGCGATGGAACTCGTTCCCAACGCCGTCGTCAACCTGGGCATCGGGATTCCTGAAGGTGTTTCCAGCGTAGCTAATGAAGAAGGTATCGGCGACCAGCTGACCCTGACCGTCGAAGCCGGGCCTATCGGCGGCGTACCGGCCAGCGGCGCGGACTTTGGCGGTTCGGCCAACGCCGATGCCATCGTCGACCATCCGTATCAGTTCGACTTTTACGATGGCGGTGGCTTGGATATGGCTTTCCTGGGCATGGCAGAATGTAACGCCAAAGGCGACGTCAACGTCAGCAAGTTCAAAGACCGCATCGCCGGCTGCGGCGGCTTCATCAACATCACCCAGAATACGCATAAAGTCGTCTTCTGCGGCACCTTTACGGCCAAGGGCCTGCGCGAAGAAATCCGGGACGGCAAACTGGTCATCACCCATGAAGGGGCTGTCCAGAAATTCATCGATAAGGTCGGCCAGATTACCTTCAGTGCTGAATATGCCCATAAACACAACCAGCAGGTCTTGTTCATCACCGAACGCTGTGTCTTCGTCCTCACCGATAAGGGCTTAGTCCTCACGGAAATCGCACCGGGCGTGGATCTGCAAAAGGACATCCTCGACCAGATGGAATTCGTACCGCACATCGCCGAAAATCTGAAGACCATGGACGAACGCCTCTTCCGCGATGAACCCATGGGCCTGGCCCAGGACATCTTTGAACAACAGGCGGGTTAGTGGCTAGTGATTAGTGGCTCGTGGCACTGTAGTGGCGCACGTGGGCGAACCGTTAGGGATTTGGATGCTTCTCCCAGTAAACCGAATGGGAAATGGAAATCACATCATCCTGGAGCGGGCGCCCCACGTGGCGCCCCTACAGAAAAAGGGACCGTCCGAAGGGCGGTCCTTTTTCTTGACATCTCCCGTCTGCGGACGGTATAATAAATCTGAAACATGTGACTGACGGAAGTGGAGTTACCACGGGGAGCATGATTCGTACGAGCCGACCGTCTGGGCGAAACGTTCCAGAAGTGTCGGTATTTTTTATTTTTGCTTAACTATTCAGGAGGAATCACCATGAAAGAACTGCAATTAAAATACGGCTGCAATCCCAACCAGTCGTCGGCCCGGGTTTATATGAAAGATGGCAGCGACCTGCCCTTTACGGTCCTCAACGGCCGTCCCGGTTATATTAATTTGCTCGACGCCTTCAACAGCTATCAGCTGGTCAAAGAATTGAAAGAAGCGACAGGCCTTCCGGCAGCGGCTTCCTTCAAGCACGTCAGCCCGGCTGGGGCCGCCGTCGCTACGGACATGAGTGATACCCTGAAAAAGATATACTGGGTCGACGATTTGAAATTGTCCCCCCTGGCTTCGGCCTATGCCTGCGCCCGCGGTGCCGACCGCATGAGCTCGTACGGCGATTTCGTCGCTCTGTCCGACGTCTGCGATGTCGAAACGGCAACGCTCCTCAAGCGGGAAGTCTCGGACGGCGTCATCGCTCCGGGCTACAGCGACGAAGCCCTGGCTATTTTGAAGACCAAGAAGAAGGGGAATTACTGCGTTCTCCAGATGAACCCGGACTACAAGCCGCGCCTCGTCGAATCGAAGGAAGTCTATGGCGTCACCTTTGAACAGGAACGCAATGAAGCCAAGATTACGACGGACCTCTTCAAAAATATCCCGACGAAGAACAAGGATATCCCGGCAGCGGCTCAGCGCGATTTGATGATCGCCCTCATCACTTTGAAATATACCCAGTCCAACTCGGTCTGCTACGTCAAAGACGGCATGACCATCGGCGTCGGCGCTGGCCAGCAGTCCCGTGTCCACTGCACGCGCCTGGCCGGCAACAAGGCCGATATCTGGTGGCTCCGCCAGAACCCGAAAGTCCTGAACCTGCCTTTCCGCGACGATGTCCGCCGTCCGAACCGTGACAACGCCATCGACGTCTACATCTCCGATGACTACGAAGACGTCCTGGCCGACGGCATCTGGCAGGACCTGTTCACGGAAAAACCGGAACCGCTCACACGGGAAGAAAAGAAAGCCTGGATTGCCCAGCTCCACGGCGTAGCCCTGGGCAGCGATGCCTTCTTCCCCTTTGGCGACAACATTGAACGGGCCCATCGCAGCGGCGTCGACTACATCGCCCAGGCCGGCGGCTCCATCCGCGACGACAATGTCATCGAAACGTGCGATAAATACAACATCGCCATGGCCATGACCGGCCTGCGCCTGTTCCATCATTAAGGCTTCCCCTGGGAAGAAGAAGGACCGCTCGCGGGGGTCCTATGCTCTATAGTTTGTAGGGGCCACGTGGGCGACCCGTTAGGAATTTGGATGATTCTTCTAGCAAACGGGTCGGGAAATCGTACCTATCCCAGAGCGGGCGCCCCACGTGGCGCCCCTACAAGAAAAGGCGCTGTCGCACGAAGGGTTATGCCATCTGCTAACTGCTAACCCCTAACTGCTAACTGCTTAAAAGGAGCTGTCGCGATGCGACAGCTCCTTTTTTCCACGAAACAAGAGGTGATATTATGAAAACCTGTACATCTGTCTGCTCGTATGACTGCCCCGATGCCTGCGGGCTCGTCGTGACGGTCGACGGCGGCCGCGTCGTATCCGTTGCCGGCGACAAGTCCCATCCCTTTACGCGCGGGACGTTGTGCCCGAAGATGGCCCATTATGAGCGGACCGTCCATTCGCCGCGCCGCCTGACGACGCCGCTGAAGCGGATTGGCCCCAAGGGAAGCGGCCAGTTCGCGCCCATTTCCTGGGAACAGGCCCTGGCAGAAATAGCCGGGACCTGGAAGGCCATCATCGCCGAAGCCGGTGCCGAAGCCATCCTGCCCTATTCTTATGCCGGTACCATGGGCATCGTCCAGCACGACGCCCTGCACGGCCTGTTCTACCGCCTGGGTGCTTCGGAACTGGACCGGACCATCTGCGCTCCGGCCAAAGGGCGGGGCTTCAAGGACGTCATGGGCAATACCATGCCGACGGCGCCGCAGGCAGCCCAGGACAGCGACTGCATCTTCCTCTGGAGCATCCATATGCTGGCCACGAATATCCACTTCCGCCACGACGTCGAAGCGGCCCGGGCCAAAGGGGCCGTCGTCTGGTGTATCGATGCCTATCGCAACAAGACGGCCGACCTGGCCGACCACTTCGTCGCCGTCCGCCCCGGTACGGACGGAGCCCTGGCCCTGGGCATGATGTACGTCCTCGACCGTGACGGCCTGGCTGACGAAGCCTTCCTGTCCCGGAACGTCCTCGGCTGGGAGGACTTGAAAAAGACAGTCCTGCCCAAGTATACGCCGGAAGAAACGCAGGACATCACCGGCGTGCCGGCTGACGTCATCGTCGCATTGGCCCACGCCTACGGCCGGGCCCGGGCGCCGTTCATCCGCCTCGGCAGCGGC
>ERZ791753.596-NODE-596-length-31354-cov-2.660245_pt1 | contig 31354 bp, 25 predicted proteins | sample MGYA00509951_ERZ791753 | MGnify/ENA primary metagenome ERZ791753 (study PRJEB30046, sample SAMN00792026) | human gut metagenome | study: EMG produced TPA metagenomics assembly of the A metagenome-wide association study of gut microbiota in type 2... | reverse complement strand
GTGGGTGCGAATCAATAGGGATTGAAATGCATTCGTCTCTTATTCTGTTCAATTTTTCACTTTCTTCCTTTTGTAACGCCAAAAAAGTACTTAACATGTTAGTTTAGAAAAAACAAATTAGTATCTTTGGCCAAATTAAAATATATAACTTAAATTGATATATAGACATCATGGAAAGTAAGATTCAAGAACTTACCGATAAAATTTATCGCGAGGGGGTAGAAAAGGGCAATGAAGAGGCGCGTCAGCTTGTTAAAAATGCGCAAAATGAAGCTCTACAGATTGTAGAAAATGCAAAAAAAGAAGCTGATTCTATTCTTGCGGCGGCGAAGAAGTCTTCCAAAGAGATGGAAGAGCATACAAAATCCGAGTTGAAACTTTTTGCTAACCAAGCGGTGAATGCTTTAAAATCAGAAGTCGCTAATTTAGTTACGGACAAATTGGTTCATGCTTCTGTGCAGGATTTAGTGAAAGACAAAGAGGTAATGAATGCATTCCTTTTGGCTTTGGCTACCCAATGGTCTGCGAATGAACCTATTGTTATATCTACTTCTGATGCGGAAACTCTTAAAAAATATTTTTCGGCCAAAGCTAAGGATTTATTGAATAAAGGTGTTCAGATAGAACAAGTCAATGGACAAAAGGCTTTATTCTCCATTTCTCCTGCTGACGGAGCCTATAAAGTGAATTTTGGTGAAGAAGAATTCGAGAACTACTTTAAATCGTTTTTGCGTCCCCAATTAGTTGAAATGCTTTTTTAATAAGGACCTATGAATAATTATTATTGTTTAGTGGCCGGTTTACCAGATATTTCTATTGATGATGGTAAATTAAGTTATTCTGTTGCAGATTTTAAGGAAAGCATTTATCCTCAACTTTCGGAAAAAGACCAGAAGGTGATAGACCTTTTTTATCTTCAATATGATAATGATTGTCTATTAGCTTTACTGAAAGATAGAGAGACTGCAGTTGAGACTTCGCGTGGAAACTTCTCCGCAGAAGAACTCTCGGCTTTGATTTCCTCTGTGGCTGAAGGGGATGTTCCGGATAAAAAATATCCTTCATATCTTTATTCGTTTGTTGAATTATATTTGAAGAATAAGGAATCCGGTGAACCTGTTTCTATTCTACCTGAAGATTGTTTGTCAGCTTATTATTACCACTATGCAATGCAAAGTAAAAATCATTTTGTTGCAGATTGGTTTGAATTTAATTTGAATCTTAACAATCTTCTGGCTGCTATGACTGCAAGGAAGTATAAATTGGATTTACCTTCTTATATAATAGGCTCGACAGAGATTAGTGAGGCTATTAAAACTTCTTCTGCACGTGATTTTGGACTTTCCGGTATATTTAGCCAGTATGATAAGGTTTACCGAATTTCTGAATTATCCGATTTGGTAGAGAAAGAAAAGAAGATAGATATTCTGAAATGGGAATGGATGGAGGATGCTTCGTTCTTTAATTATTTTACGGTAGAGAAACTTTTTGTATTTCTCGTAAAACTCTCTATGATTGAGAGATGGATTTCGTTAGATAAAGAGAAAGGAAGTGAGATATTCCGAAAGATTATCGATTCATTGAAAAATGATGTGCGTATTCCAGATGAGTTTAGAAAATAAATAAATGATATATATGATAACAAAAGGAACTGTTAGTGGCGTAATTGCTAATATGGTAACCCTCGTTGTGGATGGTCCGGTTTCTCAGAATGAAATTTGTTATATTTCTACAGGGGGCGACCGTTTAATGGCTGAGGTTATTAAAGTAATAGGTAATCAGGCTTATGTGCAGGTTTTTGAGAGTACCCGCGGATTGAAGGTGGGGGCTGAAGCTGAATTCACAGGGCACATGCTTGAGGTAACTCTTGGACCGGGTATGTTGTCGAAGAACTATGACGGCTTACAGAATGATTTGGATAAGATGACAGGTGTTTTTCTGAAACGCGGTGAGTATACTTATCCATTGGATAAAGAATCAAAATGGCATTTTAAGCCATTGGCAAAAGCCGGTGATACCGTGAAAGCCTCTGCTTGGTTAGGGGAAGTGGATGAGAATTTTCAACCGCTGAAAATCATGGTACCTTTTCAATTGGAAGGAACCTATACTGTAAAATCTGTTGCTGCCGAAGGCGAGTATAAAATAGAAGATACGATTGCTGTTATTACGGATAAAGAAGGAAAGGATATCGAAGTAAATATGATTCAGAAGTGGCCGGTAAAGAAGGCTATGACGAATTATTTAGAGAAACCCAGACCTTTTAAGTTGTTGGAAACAGGCGTCCGGGTGATTGATACGGTAAATCCTATCGTAGAGGGTGGTACCGGATTTATTCCCGGTCCGTTCGGTACGGGTAAAACAGTGCTTCAGCATGCCATATCAAAGCAGGCAGAGGCAGACATCGTTATTATTGCTGCCTGTGGTGAACGTGCGAATGAGGTGGTTGAAATCTTTACGGAATTCCCGGAATTGGTAGACCCACATACAGGTAGGAAATTAATGGAACGTACCATTATTATTGCCAACACTTCGAATATGCCGGTTGCTGCGCGTGAAGCTTCTGTATATACGGCTATGACGATGGCTGAATATTATCGTTCAATGGGATTGAGAGTCTTGCTGATGGCCGATTCTACTTCGCGTTGGGCACAGGCTTTGCGTGAAATGTCAAACCGTATGGAGGAGTTGCCTGGACCAGATGCTTTCCCGATGGATATTTCGGCTATTATTTCGAATTTCTATGGACGGGCAGGATATGTAAGATTGTACAATGGTGAACATGGCTCTATTACTTTCATCGGTACGGTGTCACCGGCCGGTGGTAACTTGAAAGAGCCGGTTACGGAAAATACTAAAAAAGTAGCCCGTTGTTTCTATGCGCTGGAGCAGGAGCGTGCGGATAAGAAACGTTATCCGGCTGTCAATCCGATTGATTCGTATTCTAAATATTTGGAGTATCCTGAATTTGAAGAATATATTGCTAAACGTATAAACGGGGAATGGATTGCAAAGGTAAATGAAGTGAAGACTCGTTTGCTTCGTGGTAAAGAAATTGCCGAGCAAATTAATATTTTGGGTGATGATGGTGTGCCGGTTGAGTACCATGTGATTTTCTGGAAATCGGAATTGATTGATTTTGTTGTTTTACAGCAGGATGCTTTTGATGAAATTGATTCGGTAACTCCGATGGAACGTCAGGAAGATGTATTGAATACGGTCATTGATATTTGCCATACAGAGTTTTCCTTTGAAAACTTCTTGGATGTGATGGATTATTTTAAAAAGATGATTAACATCTGTAAGCAGATGAATTATTCCGCTTATAAATCTAAGGAGTATGAAACATATAAAAAGCAATTGGATGAATTGGTTGCTGAAAAGAAGTGTAGTGAATAATTTGTAATGATAGATATATGGCAACAAAAGCATTTCAAAAGATATATACGAAGATTAGCCAGATTACAAAGGCCACCTGTTCTTTGAAGGCAACAGGAGTAGGTTATGATGAACTGGCTACAGTGAACGGCAAGTTGGCGCAGGTAGTGAAGATTGCCGGAGATGATGTCACTTTGCAAGTGTTTGAGGGAACAGAAGGTATCCCAACTAACGCGGAGGTTGTTTTTTTAGGAAAAGCGCCGACCATAAAAGTAAGTGAGCAATTAGCAGGACGTTTTTTCAATGCTTTCGGTGACCCGATTGACGGAGGACCGGAAATTGAAGGTACGGAAGTGGAAATTGGTGGTCCGTCGGTAAATCCTGTCCGCCGTAAACAGCCTTCAGAGCTTATTGCTACGGGTATCGCAGGTATTGACTTGAACAATACATTGGTTTCCGGACAGAAGATTCCTTTTTTTGCTGACCCGGACCAACCGTTTAACCAAGTAATGGCGAATGTAGCCTTGCGGGCAAAAACGGACAAGATTATATTGGGTGGTATGGGTATGACGAATGACGACTACCTTTATTTTAAGAATGTATTCTCTAATGCCGGAGCGTTAGACCGTATCGTTAGTTTTATGAATACAACGGAGGACCCTCCTGTTGAACGTTTATTGATTCCTGATATGGCTTTGACGGCAGCTGAATATTTTGCTGTAGAGAAGAATGAGAAAGTATTGGTGTTGTTGACTGATATGACTTCTTATGCCGATGCTTTGGCTATTGTATCCAATCGTATGGACCAGATTCCATCGAAAGATTCAATGCCGGGTTCTCTGTATTCGGATTTGGCTAAAATCTATGAGAAAGCCGTACAGTTCCCGGCCGGAGGTTCTATTACCATTATTGCGGTGACGACTCTTTCCGGTGGCGATATTACGCATGCAGTGCCTGATAATACAGGATATATTACGGAAGGACAGCTCTTCTTACGTCGTGATAGTGATATTGGTAAGGTTATTGTGGACCCGTTCCGTTCTTTATCGCGTTTGAAGCAGCTGGTTAGCGGAAAGAAAACACGTAAAGACCACCCTCAGGTGATGAATGCGGCGGTTCGTTTGTATGCAGATGCCGCCAATGCAAAAACAAAGATGGAAAATGGTTTTGATTTGACCAATTATGATGAACGTACATTGGCTTTTGCCAAGGATTATGCAAATCAGTTATTGGCTATTGATGTCAACTTGGATACAACCGAAATGTTGGATGTTACATGGGGACTGTTCAGTGAATATTTCCGTCCGGAAGAAGTAAATATAAAGAAAGAATTAGTCGACGAATTCTGGGTAAAATAATTAAGTAAATCGAAATGGCTATCAAGTTTCAATATAATAAAACTTCGCTCCAGCAACTCGAAAAGCAATTGAAAGTTCGTGTGCGGACTCTTCCTATTATAAAGAATAAGGAGAGTGCTTTGCGCATGGAAGTGAAAAAGTGCAAGACGGAGGTGATGGAGTTGGAAGAAAAGCTTGAAAAACAGATTCAAGCTTATGAGGCCATGTTCGCTTTATGGAATGAGTTTGATGCTTCTTTGATAAAGGTGAGCGATGTACATCTGGGAGTAAAGAAAATTGCCGGAGTACGGGTACCTTTGTTGGAAAATATAGATTTGGAAATTCGCCCTTTTAGTTTGTTTAATAGTCCGAAATGGTATTATGACGGCATTGAATTATTGAAAGGATTAGCTCAAACAGCTATTGAACGGGAATTTACCGAGGCAAAGTTGAACTTGTTGGAACATGCGCGTAAGAAAACTACTCAGAAAGTAAATCTTTTTGAAAAGGTGCAAATTCCGGGTTATCAGGACGCATTGCGTAAGATAAAACGATTTATGGAGGATGAGGAAAATCTTTCCAAGTCTTCTCAGAAGATATTGAAATCAATACAAGAAAAAAGAAAGGAGGCAGAAGCATGATTACTAAAATGAAGAAGTTGACTTTCCTTGTATATTATAAGGATTATGAACCGTTTCTGGAGCACTTGCGTGAGCTGGGAGTAGTGCATATTGAAGAAAAACAGAGGGGAACGGTGGAGGATGCCGCCTTACAGGAGAATTTGAAGCTTCAGAGCCATTTGAAGGCAACGTTGAAACAGATTGTTTTGGATGGTAGTGTTGCCAGCATTGGACAGCCAGACCCCGAACGGGGTAGAGCTGCATTGGAAGAGATGGATTTATTATCCTCGGAGAAGGTGAAGTTGTCTCAGCAAATGCAGTCTTTAAAGAAAGAAGTGGAAGCTTTAGAGGTATGGGGTGATTTTGAACCGGAAAACATTAGTAAGTTGCGTGATGCCGGATATCAGATAAATTTCTATATCTGTTCGGAAAAACAATTTAAAGAAGAATGGATTGAGAATTATCACGCTACCTTGATTAATCAAATAGGTTCTAAGATTTATTTCTTGACGGTTACTCATAAAGGGGTACAACCGGATATAGAGGTAGAGACAGCCAAATTGCCATCCTCTTCATTAAGTACTTTAAAGAAGCAGATTGAATCGATTAATAATCAGCTTGATAAGGTGGAAGAAGAGTTGCATCGTGTAGGCAATGCAAACTACCTTTCGATGCAGGCTTTGCAAAAAGAGCTTTCTTCGAACAGCGAATTTGCCAAGGTGGTGCTGAATACGGAACAATATGCGGAGAATAAACTGATGATGTTACAGGGATGGGCTCCGGCTTCTCTGGTTCCCTCCGTAACGGACTATCTGGATAAGGAAGACGCTTATTTTGAATTTACGAATCCGACACCGGAAGATAATGTACCTATTTTGTTGAATAATAAGGGGCTGTTCCGTTTGTTTGAGCCGATTTGCAAATTGTATATGTTGCCAAAATACAATGAATTGGATTTGACTCCGTTTTTTGCACCTTTCTTTATGGTCTTCTTTGGCCTTTGTTTAGGTGATTCCGGATATGGTCTTTTTATGGTATTAGCTGTAACACTTTACAGGATATTTGCTAAAAGTATCAGTGCATCCATGAAACCGATATTAACTTTGGTACAGATATTAGGGACTTCAACCTTTTTCTGCGGATTGCTGACAGGAACATTCTTTGGCTTCGATATTTATGGGAATGATATTCCATTCTTTAATAAGATGCGCGATTTGCTGTATCTTGATAATCAATGGATGTTTAACCTCTCGTTGATTTTAGGAGCCATACAAATCATTTTCGGTATGGTACTGAAAGTGGCTAATCAAATCATACAATTAGGCTTTAAATATGCGGTGGCTACTATTGGTTGGATTATCCTTCTGGTAAGTACGGCATTGGCATATATGCTTCCATCCGTAATGCCGATGGGAGGTACTGCTCATCTCGTTGTCTTGGCAGTAGCCTGTGTGATGATATTCCTGTTCAATAGTCCGGGAAAGAATGTATTTGTCAATATCGGTCTGGGCCTGTGGGATTCCTACAATATGGTAACCGGTTTGTTGGGAGATATCCTCTCGTATGTACGGTTGTTTGCATTAGGATTGTCCGGCGGTATTTTGGCCAGTGTCTTTAATAGTTTGGCAGTAGGAATGAGTCCCGATAATGCTATATTGGGACCGATATTCATGGTACTAATATTCCTTATCGGTCATTCTATTAATATGTTTATGAATGTATTGGGAGCTATGGTTCACCCCATGCGTTTGACCTTTGTGGAATTTTTTAAGAATTCCGGTTACGAAGGTGGAGGAAAAGAGTATAAACCATTTAAGAATTAACAAATAAAAAAAGAATAAAACTATGGAAATGAATTTATTGATTGCCTATGTGGGCATTGCGGTGATGGTAGGATTGTCTGGTATTGGTAGTGCGTATGGTGTTACGATTGCCGGTAATGCTGCAATTGGTGCTTTAAAGAAAAACGACGGCGCATTTGGTAACTTCCTTGTATTGACAGCACTTCCCGGTACACAGGGATTGTATGGCTTTGCAGGATATTTTATGTTCCAAAGTATTTTTAATGTATTGACTCCGGGAATTACAGCCATTCAATCGGTAGCCGTTTTAGGTTCCGGAATAGCGTTAGGTTTGGTTGCCTTGTTCTCGGCCATTCGTCAAGGCCAGGTTTGTGCCAATGGTATTGCAGCGATTGGACAGGGTTATAATGTATTTGGAAATACACTTATTCTGTATTCCCAGAGTTGTATGCCATTGTGGCATTGGCTGCAACCTTCTTGATGGGTTCGGCTATCGTAGCGTAAAAATAGAATATAAACAGGTATAACCGGTCGGCTGAATCGCATTTCAGCCGACCGGTCTTTTTTATCTAATTAGATGTGAATCAAATATTTTTCATGAATAAGTATGTTAATTACTTTCATAATTCATTTTAACTTCGTACTTTTGCAGCCAATAATATTTTGGGGTTTTACATGGTAAAAGAATATATTGTTCCAGATTACGTTTTTGAATCGAGCTGGGAAGTCTGTAATAAAGTGGGTGGAATTTACACCGTACTTTCTACTCGTGCAAAAACATTGCAGGAAAAATTTGAGGATCGTTTGATATTTATTGGTCCTGATGTATGGCAAGGAAAAGAGAATCCTTTATTTGTTGAAGATAAGAATCTGTATGCAAATTGGCGCCAGTATGCACAAGAGAAGGATTGTTTGACTATCAGAGTCGGTCGTTGGGATATACCGGGAAATCCGGTTGTCGTTTTGGTTGATTTCCAACCATTCTATCGTATAAAAAATGATATCTATACACAAGCCTGGATTGATTTTCAGGTAGATTCATTGCATGCTTATGGCGATTATGATGAAGCTTCTATGTTTTCTTATGCAGCAGCGAAGGTTGTAGAGAGTTTCTATCGCTATTGTATTACTTCTGAAGACCAGGTGGTGTATCAGGCTCATGAATGGATGACAGGATTAGGCGCGCTCTATCTTCAAAAAGCTGTGCCACAGATTGCAACCATTTTTACAACTCATGCTACTTCCATTGGGCGGTCTATAGCCGGCAATAATAAACCTTTATATGATTATTTATTTGCATATAACGGCGACCAAATGGCACAGGAATTAAATATGCAATCGAAACATTCTATTGAGAAGCAAACCGCACATTATGTTGATTGTTTTACAACTGTGAGTGAAATCACGAACAATGAATGTAAGGAATTGTTGGATAAACCGGCAGATGTGGTATTGATGAATGGTTTTGAAGATGATTTTGTACCTAAAGGTGCCGCTTATACCAATAAACGTAAAAAAGCCCGTAAAGCATTGTTGAACGTGGCTAATGCCTTATTGGGAACTCAAATGGGGGATGATACGTTGATTATTGCAACGAGCGGACGATATGAGTTTAAGAATAAAGGTATTGATGTCTATATAGAAGCTATAAACCGTTTGGGACGGGCTAAGAACTTGAAAAAGGATGTGCTGGCTTTTGTAAATGTACCGGGGTGGGTAGGAAATCCGCGTGAAGATTTAATGGAACGTTTGCAAAGTGGCAAATCTTATGATACTCCTTTGTCGTGCCGTTTTATAACGCATTGGTTGCATAATATGAGTCATGACCAGGTGTTGGATATGCTCAAATATTTGGGAATGTCTAATGCAAAGGAAGATAGAGTAAAAATAATCTTTGTGCCCTGTTACTTGGATGGACAAGATGGAATTCTTAATATACCTTACTATGATTTGGTTTTAGGAAATGACTTGAGTGTATATCCTTCATATTATGAACCTTGGGGATATACTCCATTGGAGAGTATCGCTTTCCATGTTCCTACTATTACTACCGATTTGGCTGGTTTCGGATTATGGGTTAATTCGTTGAAAGGCGGATATAGCCAGCTGGAGGATGGGGTTAAAGTTATCCATCGTTCCGATTATAACTATTCGGAAGTGGCAGATGTTATTAAGGATACCATATCCGATTTCTCCGGTTATACTCCGGGAGAAATAAAACAGATTCGGAAACGGGCGGAGGAGATGGCTGAAAAGGCTTTGTGGAAGCATTTTATAGCCTATTATTACGAAGCGTATGACATTGCTTTACGGCATGCGCAAAAGCGTTTATTAAGCAAAAATGATATAATCTAAAACATAATAACTTGAGAGATAAGTATGAAAATTAAAGTAAGTAATGTAAATACTCCTAATTGGAAGGAAGTTACAGTTCGTTCAAGAATTCCTGAAGAATTAAAAAAACTGGAGGATTTAGCACATAATATCTGGTGGGCTTGGAATCATGAAGCTACAGATTTATTTAGAAGCATAGATTCGGAATTGTGGACTAAATCCGGTCAGAATCCGGTCCGTCTATTAGAGCTTTTGAGCTATGACAGATTAGAAGCATTAGTCAAAGATAAAGCCATTATCAAGAACATGAACGAGGTATATGCCAAGTTCAGAGAATATATGGATGTAAAGCCGGATACGACCCGTCCTTCCGTTGCTTATTTTTGCATGGAATACGGATTGAATCAAGTACTGAAGATTTATTCCGGAGGTTTGGGTGTATTGGCAGGTGACTATTTGAAGGAAGCTTCGGATAGTAATGTGGATATGTGTGCTATCGGTTTCTTATATCGTTATGGGTATTTTACTCAAACCCTTTCGATGGATGGACAACAAATCGCTAATTACGAAGCTCAGAACTTCGGCAGTCTTCCTTTGGAAAGAGTTGTGGATGCTGAAGGCAAGCCGTTGGTTGTAGATGTTCCTTATATGAATTATCATGTTCATGCTTATATCTGGCGTGTAAATGTCGGACGTGTTTCTCTGTATTTACTGGATACGGATAATGAGATGAACAGTGAATTTGACCGTCCTATTACTTACCAATTATATGGTGGAGATTGGGAAAACCGTTTGAAACAGGAAATTCTGTTAGGTATTGGTGGAATTCTTACACTGAAGGCTTTAGGTATTAAAAAAGATATCTATCATTGTAATGAAGGCCATGCTGCATTATGTAATCTTCAGCGTTTGTGCGATTATGTAAAAGAGGGTTTGAATTTTAATCAAGCTTTGGAATTAGTGCGTGCTTCTTCTTTATATACTGTACATACTCCGGTTCCTGCCGGACATGACTATTTTGACGAAGGTCTATTCGGCAAATATATGGGAGGCTATCCACAAATGCTGGGTATCAGCTGGGGCGATTTGATGGATATGGGACGTATGAATCCCGGAGATTCGGGAGAGCGTTTCTGTATGTCGACTTTTGCTTGCAACACTTGTCAGGAAGTAAATGGTGTAAGCTGGTTGCATGGGAAGGTTTCTCAAGAAATGTTTTCTGGAATATGGAAAGGATATTTCCCGGAAGAAAGTCATGTAGGATATGTAACAAATGGAGTACATTTCCCCACATGGAGTGCTACGGAGTGGAAGAATCTATATAATAAATACTTCGACCCTTCTTTCTTAAAAGACCAGTCGAATGAAAAAATATGGGAAGCCATCTATAATGTGTCTGATGAGGAGATATGGGCAACTCGCCAGAATCTGAAAACAAAATTGATTGATTATATCCGTCAGTCGTTTAGAGAAGATTGGTTGAAACAGCAGGGTGACCCGGCACGTATTGTGTCATTAATGGAAAAAATTAATCCGAATGCCTTGTTGATTGGTTTCGGCCGTCGTTTTGCTACCTACAAACGGGCACATCTGTTATTTACGGATTTAGAGCGTTTGGCAAAGATTGTGAATAATCCGGACCGTCCTGTACAATTCTTGTATACAGGAAAGGCGCATCCTCACGATGGAGCCGGACAAGGACTGATTAAGCGGATTATTGAGATATCACGTCGTCCGGAGTTCTTGGGAAAAATAATATTCCTGGAAAATTACGATATGAAGTTGGCTCGCCGTTTGGTTTCCGGTGTAGATATTTGGTTGAATACCCCAACACGTCCATTAGAGGCTTCCGGAACATCCGGTGAAAAAGCTTTGATGAATGGAGTCGTTAATTTCTCCGTTCTTGATGGCTGGTGGTTAGAAGGTTATCGTGAAGGTGCCGGATGGGCCTTGACCGAGAAACGTACTTATCAGAACCAAGACCAACAAGACCAGTTGGATGCGGCAACTATCTATAATTTGCTTGAAAATGAGATTCTACCTCTTTATTATGCCCGAAATGAGAAAGGGTATTCTGAAGGATGGATTAAAACAGTTAAGAACTCTATTGCACAGATAGCTCCTCATTATACAATGAAACGTCAGCTTGATGACTATTATGCTAAATTTTATAATAAGGAAGCAGCCCGTTTCAAAAAGTTGGCAGCGAATGATTACGCTAAAGCAAAAGAAATTGCTGCATGGAAGGAAACTGTTGCAGAACGTTGGGATGCTATAGAGATTGTTTCCTCCAGTAAATCGGAAGAACTTCAAAAAGGAAATATTGAGAGTGGTAAAGAGTATACCATTACTTATGTGGTCGATGAAAAAGGTTTGGACGATGCTGTTGGAATAGAGTTGCTGACAATTTATACCGATGCAGAAGGTAAAGAGCATATCTATTCGGTAGAGCCTTTAAATGTGATTAAGAAAGAGGGTAACCTTTATACTTTCCAAGGCGTTCATTCTGTTGACAATGCGGGAAGTTTTAAAGTAATGTACCGTATGTTCCCTAAGAATGCGGACTTGCCTCATCGTCAAGACTTTGGCTACGTTCGTTGGTTCTTGTAAGCATCTAAATAGAACTTTATAAAAAGAAGAGGGCTATTCCATATTTTTTGGAATAGCCTTTTCTTGTATAAATCCAATCCTGCCAATTTTATTCTTAGTGATTTGATTTAATAGGATATACCGAGTGATAACTTTTTTTCTTTTCTATGGAATAGCTGATTGTTCTTCTTATGAAAGGTAGGAAGTTTCTTTAACGAATAAGAGGTGATAATTATAGAGACCTGGTTTTATAAAAGGAGTGTGCTCTTGAAGAGAGATGTACGCTCATTTAGTTTATAATGAGTATTGTAAGAAAGAATCAGGTTTTAAAACCGAAGCGGACAACACTTGTGGAGGAGGTTGACTATTTTATTACCATATAGATAGGCAAGGGTAGAAAAAGAAAAGGATGCATCAATAAAGATGCATCCTTTTACTTTTTAAATCTTATTTATGAAGCTTATTTCAATAACTCATCTAATTTTTTAGTGATTTCTTCGCCACGTACATCTTTTGCAACAATGATGCCTTCTTGGTTAATCATGAAAGTAGCAGGAATTCCGCGTACTGCATATAATTGAGCGCCTTCGCATTCCCAACCTTTCAAATCAGACATTTGCGGCCATGTGATGTTTAAGTCTTTAATAGCCTTTTTCCATGCATCAGCACTGTTGTCTAAAGAAACACCTACAATACCGAAACCTTTATTTTTGTACTCGTTGTATGCTTTTACAACATTCGGCATTTCGGCACGGCAAGGACCACACCAGCTAGCCCAGAAATCAATTAAAGTAACTTTATTCTTACTAATGAAATCTGAAAGCTTCACAGTTTCACCTTCCGGAGTTTGCATTTCAAAGTCGATGAATGGTTGTCCGACAGCTGTTTTCTTTGCAGCTTCAAGTCCTTTTTTGATACTTGAAATTGCTTTGTCTCCTTGATATTTCTCAGGAACCATATTGATTACAGCCTCTAAAGTTTCAGGTTCTAAGCCGCTATAGTTTTGAGTTAATAAGAAAATACCTACAGGATTCTCAATGTTTGTTTTGATAACTTCAGTTGTATAATCCATCGATGCCTTTTCTTTAGAATTCAGAAGGTCGATTCTTTCTTTACGAGCCTCTTCCGTTAAAGTAGTATCCATGATAGATTCATAGATTCCTCTCATTTCGGTATACATACTGTCCATGGCTACGTTGTATGCATTCCAGGTGTTGTTTGTTGCCGTTCCTTTAATTTCATTCTTTCCATCCTTAGACATCTTTACATTGATGTTTCCTTTTTCTAAGAAGAAGGTAGTTCCGGCAGGACGTCCATTGTTTACATAAGTAACATAACGAAGTTCGGTAGAATCAGCAGTACCTGTAAAGTCAAATTGTCCGTTAGCAACGACAGCTGTGTCAAGAGGAATAAGTTTTCTGTCTTCAAATTTTTGGATAAGAACGGTGTCTCCGTCATTTAAACCTTCAATAGAGCCGGTAACTTTATAAGTATTGCCGGGCTGACATGCAGCTAAAAGAGTAGTACCAGCCGCAAGAATGTACATTAGTTTTTTCATATAAAAATATTATTAATCAATTTGGGACAAAGATATGTATAATATTCCAATAAATAGCTATCTTTGTCAAATACTAATAAAAATATTTGATGGAAATCCTTTTTGTATTATATAATTATCTTTGTATACCCGTAGTATTACTTTTTTGTTTGCTTCTTTTTTTATGGTTTTTACATAAAAAGAATAAGACTTTAAAACAGATAGAGGCTGTTGGAAATGCCATATGGGACACCTCTCATGAATTTTTATTTCTGATAGATTCGAGTTCTCATGTAGTGAAAACCAATTTCTATAGTATATTTAATTTAAACAAACCTTTCAGGCGTCAGTGTTTTGGAGATGTTATGTGTTGTAAATACGCTGCAATGATGAATGCTTGTAATAAGCATGATTTTTGTTCCTTATGTCCGATACGTCATAAAATACGTGAAACTTTAAAAACGCATAAGCCTTTTGATAATTTAGAAATAGTAATGGATTTTGGCCTTCCTGAGAAAGAGAGAGGTTTATATAATATGACTGTTTCCGGCAGATATCTCTTATTGGGAAAGAAAGAATATGTATTTCTTTCTGTCAATGATGTAAGCAAAGAGCATGAGCTGGAGACTTCTGTTAAAAAGAATTCAGAAAAATTCTCCTCTGTATTTGAGAACCTCCCTGTAGGATGTGCTATTTGTGATAAGAATGGTACCATTATAGAAGTAAATAGTGGTTATGTGGATTATTTGGGGTTAGAGTCAAAAGCCGATTCGGTTGGTAAGTTGAATATATTTGATAATCCGTGCATTAATCCGGAATTTAAAGAGATGATGCATAAAGGGATTCCGGTTTCAGGTGAGGTAAAATACGATTATGAATTACTGAATAGAACTTACGTACGTAGTAGTCACCGGGAATGTTTTTATTATCGTTTTATTGTCAACTATATTAAGAATCCGAAAGATGAAATTGATTACTATGTCATTATATGGGTAGATAATACTTTGATACATAAAACATTGAGGCAAAATCAAGCCTATTATGATATGATTGCATTTGCTTCCTCTGTATCGAATATCGGTTTTGCGTCATTTAGTATGATGAAGGTAGAAAACACAACTACTCCCGAATATTTGTATAATCTGGGAATGCAGGAACAGGATGGAGCTGTTTCTATTTTTGAATTATTGGGAAATCTTCTACCTGAAGATAGGCAGGAGATAACTGATTATTTAGTAAAAGCAAGTAAGGAAAAGACGGAACCATACGAGAAGGATATCCGTGTATGGATAAATGGCGAGCAGCGTTGGATTAAACAGTTTATGATGCAGCAAGTTTTTGAACCTGAAAAGGAGAATGTGGTGCTGCTATCCGTAAATATTGATATCAATTCTCAGAAACAGATAGAGCAGGAGTTGAAAACAGCTAAAGAGAAGGCTGAAAATTCGGATAGGCTGAAATCTGTCTTTCTTTCCCACATGAGCCATGAGGTTCGTACTCCTTTAAATAGCATTGTGGGCTTTTCTAATCTACTGGTAGGGGAAGACGATAAAGAACAGAGGAAACGTTTTGCTTCAATCGTTGAAGCCAATAGTTTGGCCTTGAGTAATTTGATGTCGGATATCTTTCAGCTGTCCCAGTTCGAATCCGGAGTCTACGAGCTTAATTGGACTAATTGTGATTTGGAGACGGTTTGCGGAGATATTATGCAGAATATGCGTTTGAAAAACAAGAATCCGGAAGTGCAACTTCATTTTTATCCGGAACCCAAAGGGCTGTATTTTAAATCGGATGTAAAATTGTTGTCGCTTATTCTGGTGAATCTACTGGATAATGCCATTAAATATACCACTAAGGGACATATTGACCTTTCTTATATATTAGATGGAAATAGCGTATATTTTACCGTTAAAGATACAGGCTGTGGCATTGAGAAGGAAGAGTTACCTTTGATATTCCAGCTGTTTGTGAAGATTAATACCGGGGAACGACAAGGTACGGGTCTTGGATTAAGTATCTGTCAGGATGTAGTAAAAATGTTAGGAGGGGAAATGGGGGTTAGTTCTGAAGTAGGAGTAGGCTCTACCTTCTGGTTCCGGTTACCTTGTAATAATTGATGGGACAACAATAATAAAAGAACCCTATCATTCTCTGTTTTAGAGTAATGATAGGGTTTTCTTTATGGTTCATAAGGTTGTCAAGTTTCAGATTAAAAGTTGTTCTCCATCAATTATCGACAAACCTTTTGGTTGATTCTGAGATGTTATAAATCCTTTTAGATAATATATTGCGAACTGATTGATTCGTTGCTCATTACTCTGCGAACCGTTTCTGCAAAAAGGTCGGCAATAGTAAGCTGTTTCACTTTCGCACAACGGTTGGTGTAAGGAATACTATCAGTGAACACAATCTCTTCTAAATCTGAATTTTGAACGCGTTCGGAAGCTGGTCCTGACATGACGCAGTGTGTAGCGATGGCGCGAACAGAGATAGCTCCGGCCTTTTTCATGATGTCAGCCGCTTTGGTAATGGTACCGGCGGTGTCCACCATATCGTCTACCAATATAACGTTCTTGTCTTTTACATCACCGATAATTTGCATAGAAGCTACTTCGTTTGCTTTTACACGCGATTTGTTGCACAATACCAATGGTACTCCTAAATATTTCGAATAAGTGCTCGCTCTTTTAGAACCACCTACGTCCGGAGTGGCTATCACCAGATTTTCCAGATTCAAAGACTGAATATAAGGAATGAATACGGCAGATGCATAAAGGTGGTCGACCGGTACGTCAAAGAAACCTTGAATCTGGTCGGCATGTAAATCCATTGTGATTAAACGGTCTATGCCGGCAACGCTCAACAGGTCGGCTACCAACTTCGCTCCGATGGATACACGCGGTTTGTCTTTTCTGTCTTGACGAGCCCATCCGAAATAGGGGATAACGGCAACAATACTTTTGGCTGATGCTCTTTTTGCAGCATCCACCATCAATAAAAGTTCCATTAAGTTATCGGAATTAGGGAACGTAGATTGAACTAAGAAAACGTCGCGGCCACGAATAGATTCTTCGTAAGATACGGCAAATTCACCGTCTGCAAAATGCATGATGTTCATATTTCCTAATTCGCACTGAAGACTAGTGCAAATTTTTTCTGCAAGGTATCTCGAATTTGTTCCGGAGAATACCATAAAAGATGCTTTTTCGCTCATTATTTCGTAATAGAATTTATCTATTGGTTTAATTTGGTTGCAAAGGTATGAAATCTTCGTTACATTTTAAGAAATGTACTTAGAAAATTTATTTGTAACCTTAATCGGCCAGTTTTTTTAGTTCGCGAAAGTGTTCTATCAGTTCTTTGTAGTCCCTGTTAATCCGGGTATCGAATCTGTTCCATAAGTCGCCTAATATGGCGGCTCCCCCAAAACCATAGTCTTTTATAAGAGGTATATTTCCGGCATCGATGCCTCCCAAAGCAATCACCTTTTTATCTATAATGCCGTCTTTTGACGCTTGGCGAATCTCTTCGGCCGAATAAGTAGACAGGTAATTCTGTTTGGAGATACTATCGAAAATGGGACTCATAAACACATAGTTACAAGGGCTTTTCCTGCTTTTAACCTCTTCTAAAGAGTGGCATGAACAGCTGATATGACCTCTGTAATTTTCCGGTGGATTGGGGTTACGATGATTGAGATGAATCCCCATTAAATTGAATTCTTCTTTCAGGTAGAAATGGTCGTGTGTGACGATTCTTTTGCGATATTGCTCCGGAATAAGCGTCAGCAGACGTTCCGAAAACATAGGAGCTGTATCCGGCTTGCGCAAATGAAGATAATCAAGTCCTTCTTCAAATAATGTGGTTAATATTTTATCCTCTTCTATAAAGAATGTAGGAGTTGTAATCACAATTAATTTCATAGACAGTCGAATTTAGCGCAAAAATAGTAAAATTTCGTAGATAGATAGAATTTAAAGCGAAATTATTTCGGTGCGCATACTCTTTAAATCGATAGTCCAAAGTTTATCGGAAAGAATTTCTCCGAATCCGACTATTATTTTTATTACCTCGGTTGCTTCTACACATCCTACGATTCCTGGAGTAACTCCTATTACTCCTTTAGGGGGATGGGGCATCGTTAAGATTTCTTCTTCATCCGGAAAGAGGCTGCGGTAGTTGCTGTGTCCTCCGGGATAGTTGAAAACGGAGACTTGTCCGTCGAAAGCCCGGATGGCTCCATACACATAAATTTTATTCATCTTCAGGCAGGTGTCGTTTATTAGATACCGTGTGGAGAAGTTGTCGCATCCGTCTACAACCATGTCATACGCTCCGATAATTTCTTCTGCATTGTTCGGAGTAAGCCTGAACGGATAGGATTCGATTTGGATTTCCGAATTTAAGGCTTGTAACCTTTCGTGGGCTTGCTCAGCCTTAGAGAAGCCAACTTCTGCTTCATTGTAGAGAATCTGGCGTTGCAAATTACTGATGCTTACCTTGTCATCGTCTATCAGCCCTAATGTTCCCACACCGGCTCCGGTTAAGTAGAGGGCGATGGGAGAGCCCAGTCCTCCCACACCCACTAGCAATACTTTGGCTTGTTTCAGTTTGGTCTGTCCTTCCTCTCCGATTTCGGGCAGAATACATTGCCTTGCGTATCTTTCTTCCATAGACTGAAATCTTCGTTATTTATGGTCAAAAGAGGCGTCCCAGTCTTTCCATACCGGCTCGCGTCCCAATAGCTGTAAATCGTGCCAAACTTGTTTAGCTGTACGTTCGTCGCTTACATGGAACTGTTCCAACGTTTGGGGATAGCTATAGTATCCGCCCGGCTCTGTCTTGCTTTCCGCACTCATGGTGGTGACTCCCAACGTAGCCATGTGGTTGCGTATTTCCGCACTTTCACGGGTAGAGTAGGAAATGTCCACGTCGTGGTCGAAGATGCGCATCGCAAAGGTTACTTGCGCCAATTCGCGGTCGTTCATGACCACATTCGGCTGGAAACCTCCGTTCTCGGAAGGACGCATACGGGGGAAGTTCACACTGTATTTGGTTTTCCAATAATGTTTCTGCAGGTAACGCAGGTGGTAAGCCATCATGGTGATGTCGGTGCGCCACTCTTCCAATCCTACCAGCACACCCATACCGATGGAATGAACCCCGGCTTGTCCCATCCGGTCGAAAGCATTGACACGCCATTCGAATTTCGATTTCATCCCACGCGGGTGGTAGATGTTATAGTTGGCTTTGTTATAAGTCTCCTGAAAACAAATCACTCCGTTCAATCCGTGGTTGGTCAATTCTTTATACTCCTCCGCGCTCAAAGGCATGACCTCTATTTTCAGGTTACTGAAATAAGGTTTGGCCAGGTCTAATGCGCGGGCAATATAGGGAACGCCCGCTTTAGCCGGATTCTCGCCGGTAACAAGCAGCAAGTTCTCGAAAGGCGCCAGTTTCTTGATAGCCTTGTATTCGTTTATCATCTCTTCTTCCGTCAAGATGGTGCGTTTCATCGGGTTACTGATGTGAAAACCGCAATAGATGCATGAGTTGGTGCACGAGTTGGTAATGTAGAGAGGCACGAACATGGAAATCGTTTTACCGAAACGTTCCATGGTGTACTTCTGGCTCAATCGTGCCATGGTTTCGAGGTATGGCGCCGCCGCAGGCGAAATGAGTGCCATAAAGTCGTCTACGTTACAATGTTCTTTGCTTAGGGCTCTGCGCACATCCGCATCCGTTTTGGAGTAGATGGCTTTGGTGGTTTCCTCCCATGATATTTTTTCTAATTCTTCTGAAAACATCTTGTTTTTCAATTAAATGTCGTTCTATAATTTTTCTTTTCGTATCTCTTTTAAAATATGGTTGCGGGTGCATTGCACGGCAGCCGGATAGTATTCGGGTTCCATATTTTCCAGATAAGCTTGTAACTCGCCCAGCAGTTCCGGCTCTTTTTGGCAGAAGGCGTAAGCGAGCTTCATGCAGACAGCCTGTCCGCTTGCTGTTTCCATCGGGGAGAGCATTCCGTGCAGGCAGAAATCGAGAAATTCCACATGGATAGGTTCCCGGATAGGCAGATGGAATACGATGTTCAACAACAGACGCTTGATGCCGCTGTGTTGGCATTGCATAGCCCGTTGCATCAACTCTTCCGTTTTGCCTTGGTATAGGGACGGAAGCTGTATGCTTAGCTTCTCGCAAGCCCAAGTGGCGTGCCAGGCAGTTCGTTCGTCTTCGTCGTTCGTCAGGGCATACAGCTCGCCGAAGCGGGCAGGGGAGTCCACTACCTGCGCCACTACCTTATCTATATGCTTTCTTCCGATAGTCCCTTCTAATACTTTCCTAAAATCTTCCATGTGCTTATTTAGCAACAGATTCTTCCGGCCAGGCGTTTACTTCGTGCTCCAGAATACTGTAAACGTTGATGTCCGTGTAGCGGTTTCCAATCAGCAACTCTCCGTCGCGTTCCGTTCCTTCCAGCTTGAAGCCCAACCGGATAGGAATATGGTTGCTGGCATGGTTGCCTACGGCACAGCGTATTTGTATACGATGCATGCCTCGTTCGTTTACGGCCGTCTTACAAAGCCGCTTCACACTGCGGGTCATGATTCCTTTTCCACGGAATTCAGGGAGAAGCCAATAGCCTATCTCTGTGCGGAAGTTGGCTGGGTCGTTCTTTACATAGCTCACTATCCCCGCGAACTCATCGTTCACATAGATAAGATAGAGCGTATCCCGCATTTCCTTGGGAATTTGCAATGTACTCTGCAAGAAATCCTTTTCATTCTCTACCGTTTCCAGTTTGTCGACAAACGGTAGCCAGATTCTCAGGTCCTCTCTATGCGTATCGATGGCATCGAATATCTTTTGCGCGTCTTTAGGGGTGGCTTCCCACAATGTGATGTCGGCTGTCTTCATCTCCTGTTTCTCCGTTTATTTAGCACAATCTTTTAAGTCGCGGCTCAATTTCATGGCGCAGAAGTTAGGTCCGCACATGGTGCAATATTCACCATCTTCGTGATGTCCGGCTTTAAAGTATTCCAAAGCCCGTTCGGGGTCGAGACTCAGGTTGAACTGGTCCTTCCAGCGGAACTCATAGCGTGCCTTCGACAGTGCGTTGTCGCGTACCGTAGCTCCCGGATGTCCTTTGGCTATGTCTGCGGCATGCGCTGCTATTTTATAGGTGATAACTCCCACACGGACATCCTCTTTGTTAGGCAATCCGAGATGTTCTTTTGGGGTAACGTAACAGAGCATGGCCGTACCTAACCAACCGATTTGCGCCGCTCCGATGGCGGATGTGATATGGTCGTATCCGGGTGCGATATCGGTGACTAACGGGCCGAGTGTGTAGAACGGTGCATTGTGACAGTGCGAGATTTGGCGTTCCATATTCTCCTTTATCTTATGCAAAGGCACATGACCCGGACCTTCGATAAAGGCTTGCACGTTTTTGTCCCACGCACGGAGTACCAATTCGCCCATCGTATCCAACTCTGCAAATTGCGCTTCATCGTTGGCATCGGCCGTACATCCCGGACGCAGTCCGTCTCCTAATGAAACGGCCACATCGTATTGAGCCAAGATGTCGCAAATGTCGTCGAAGTGTTCATATAGGAAACTTTCCCGGTTGTGGACAAGGCACCATTTGCTCATGATGCTGCCTCCGCGGCTTACGATACCGCACAGACGCTTGTCGGCCAGATGTACGTTCTGACGGCGGATGCCGGCATGAATCGTGAAGTAATCCACTCCCTGTTCGCATTGCTCTATCAATGTATCCTTATAGATTTCCCAGGTAAGGTCTTCCACTTTTCCGTTTACTTTTTCCAAAGCCTGGTAGATGGGCACCGTGCCTACCGGAACAGGACAGTTGCGCACAATCCATTCGCGGGTTTCGTGAATATTGTCGCCGGTAGATAAGTCCATCAGCGTATCGCCTCCCCAACGGCAGCTCCATACGGCTTTTTCCACCTCTTCTTCAATGCCGGAGGTTGTGGCCGAATTACCGATATTCGTGTTGATTTTTACCAGAAAGTTACGTCCTATAATCATAGGTTCGGCTTCGGGATGATTGATGTTGGCAGGCAATACGGCACGTCCTTCCGCAATTTCCTGACGCACAAATTCCGGCGTGATATAGGTGTCAATGCCCAGTTCCGCGCAATTCATATTCTCCCGGATAGCCACGTATTCCATTTCGGGGGTAACGATTCCTTGCTTGGCGTAGTACATCTGCGAAATCTGTTTTCCTTTTTGAGCCCGGTAAGGCAGTGCGATGTGTTCGAAACGCAGGGCATCCAGACTTTTGTCATCGCGGCGCATACGGCCGTATTCGGAACTGATTTCGGGCAGGCGTTCCACATCGCCCCGTTCAAGAATCCATTTCTCGCGCAGACGAGGCAACCCTTTTTTCAGGTCTAAATTGGCCTGAGGGTCGCTGAACGGTCCGCTTGTATCATAGATGTATACCGGAGCGTTTTCGGTTAGTTGCTTTTCTCCGTTTCCTACCGTAACGGTGGGGGTAAGGTTTACCTTACGCATAGCCACCTGTATTTCGGGGAATAGTTTGCCTTGAATATATACCTTTTCCGAATTAGGAAAGGGGGTTCTGGTGATTTGATTGTCCATGATAAATTGGTTGACTGAATAATTAATGAACTACTTTAATTCTTTGTAATATACGATTTGAATGATAAGTAGTTATAGTTTATATAATTAGCTATTTAAAAACGCTGTAAGCGGTGAGCTGGCCGAAGCTTCGAAGGAACCTGTTACACTTCCCAATCCGCTTTCGTAAGCCATTCGTCCGGCCTCCACGGCCATTTTGAATGCTTTAGCCATCTCTACCGGATTTCCGGCTACGGCAATAGCGGTATTCACCAGACAGGCGGACGCGCCTATTTCCATGGCTTCGGCTGCATGACTGGGTGCGCCGATGCCGGCATCTACTACCACCGGAACGTTGGCCTGCTCGATAATGATACGGAGGAAATCTTTGGTTTGCAATCCCTTATTCGTGCCGATAGGAGCGCCGAGAGGCATGACAGTGGCAGCTCCGGCTTCTTCCAGCTGGCGACAAAGAGTAGGGTCGGCCTGACAATAAGGCAATACAATGAATCCCAGTTTTACCAGTTGTTCGGTTGCTTTTAAGGTTTCTACCGAGTCGGGCAACAGATAACGTGGGTCGGGATGAATTTCCAGTTTCAACCAGTTGGTGCCGAACGCCTCGCGTGCCATTTGAGCGGCAAATACAGCCTCTTCAGCATCGCGAACGCCGGATGTGTTAGGAAGCAGTTGGATGTTGGGTTTCGTGATATGCTTCAACATATCGTCTTCCCTGTTTTCCAGTTCAATGCGTTTCATCGCTACGGTTACCATCTCTGTGCCGGAAGCTACGATGGCTTCTTCCATCAGAGCGTTTGAGTTGAATTTGCCGGTTCCTAAAAATAGGCGGGAGTTGAATTCTTTTCCCGCAATAATCAATTTTTCCATATCGTTTGTTTTTTCTCAAAGAGGTAAAGAATACTTCTTTGAAGGAGTTAGGGGAGTGAACGCTTTGCTGGGAAGTTACAGGCGTTAAAATGCCGGTGTTTCTCCGATGCTTCCGTCGTTTTACATTTTTTCTTGTATGTAGTTGCAAGAGTAAAAGTGCTGGTTTATCTTCCTGTTTTCTGCGTTCCTTTTCTAATTCCTTCGTTTCTTCATCTTCTCTACTTCTTTTCTCTTTTTATTTTTATAATATTTTTAATTTCTTCTCTATACTTCGTATCTCTTTAGAATACCTTTGTCCTTTTTGCTTTTTCCACTTCGTTTTAGGGAGTAGAAGGAGTGTCTTTTTAGAAGACCTCAGCTTCTGTGCTTCTTTCTCTTCTTCTAGTGGGTAAAGCGAGTAAATCTCTTTAATGCTTGTTCTTGACTTTATCAAAGCGAGCCGATTTACAGTTTCAAGATGCGTTGAGTCTCTTTTACAGGGTCTTCCGCCCGGAGAATGGTACCCGAGAGAGCGATTCCTGTTACACCAGTCTCCATGATGGCGGGGATATCCTCGTATGTGATGCCTCCAATGGCTACAATAGGTAATTGGATGCCGGTTTCGCGCATACGCTCTACAATATGGCGGTATCCTTCCAGACCCACTATCGGACTGAGGTTCTTTTTGGTGGTGGTGAAACGGAAAGGACCGCATCCTATATAATCGGCACCGTCGGCAGCATGTTTCTGTACATCCTCAAAGGTATTGGCTGTGCCCCCGATAATGAATTCTTCTCCCAATAGTTGCCGGGCTTGGAGGATAGGCATATCCTTTTTTCCCAGATGCACTCCGTCGGCATGAATCCGTTTGACCAGCTCCACATGGTCGTCAATTACGAAGATGGCTTCGTACTCCTTGCAAAGCGACTGTATGCGCAGTGCCTCTTCTTCCACTTCTTTTTCGGTCGCCTCCTTCATGCGTAGCTGAATCCAGCGGCATCCTCCTTCCAAGGCCATGCGGGCAGAGTCGTAGTAGGAGTACTTATCGGTGTAGTGAGTGATAAATTGTAGTTGTTTCATCCTTCTTATCCTCCACAAGCTGCTTTAATGATGGTTACATGGTCGCCTTCGTGCAACGTGTAACCGTCCCACTCGCTACGTGGAATCATTTTATTGTTTACTGCGAGGGCTATGCCCTGTTCCGGCAGTTGCAACTGGTTGGCCAGTTCCCGGATATGAGCGTCCGCTGTCAATTCCGTCTCTTTACTGTTTACAAATAGCTTCATACATTTCGATATTAATAAAATAAGGTGTAAAGCAAAGAGTTGCGTCATGAAGCGCTAAAATAGGAGAGAGTCTTTATAACAAATCCCTTCGCCGGTACTAACCGAATCAGGTTCATAGGGTGTGATCTCAGCCCGCAAACGTTGGGCACCCCTTTGTTTTACAGTGGCAAAGATAGCATAATTTTTAGAAAGGCGCTACTTTTTTACCCATTATTTTGTCTACGTTTTCAGTGGGTTTGTAACTAATAATGTGAGGCCTCGTCACATTAAGAGTTATTCAAATAACTAATAATGTTAGGGGCTTTCACATTAAGAGTTATTTTTCTAGGGGCGACAATCTTTAATTTTACGGAAGAACAACTTTTTAATCTGAAACAGAAGGCCTTTATGAACGCTCCTGAAGAATCCTTTCACGACTCTAGTCTAAATGAGTTATAGAAGTTAAAGCCGCTCCTTTTTACGCTGACCCATACAGTGGTATCTGCTCTAACTCCTTTACTCTTAACGAAGTGCTTACTTCTTTAACTCCTATTATGAATGATGCCGGTTCGCAATAAAGTCGAGTATGGCTCTTTCTGCATTTGTTAGTGATAATCTATGGTTTGGCTTTGAGTGAGTGTTTGGGCTTGGGGCTATTTCCGGGGTTTAATGTTTTAGAGGCCGGAGGGTAGAGGACGTAAAAAAGGAATACATTTTTTGCTTTTTAGTACACGATTCAGTATCACTATTTAGTATCAAATGCTCTATAAACCTTTTGAAAGTTCCATTTTTCTTAGAATTGAAAATTGTATTTACTTGAAAAAGAGCGGATTAATTTTTCTGGCAGGTGCTTGAAATGACTGATAGAGGCTTTATAAGGACAAAAAACAGCTGTTTTTATCCGGCAACCGCTGCTTTTTTGATGATGAATTTTTGTGTGCGAAAAAAGAATACATTCTTTTGTTATTTACTATCTGGGTAGGGATAACTCAGGGTTCAAAACGCTATATAGCCCTTTCTGGAGGGGTAACGCTTTATAAAAACATCCGCTCCACCTACGTCCCAAATACTGTATAGCCCCCTCGGGAGTGTGATTTTTTAAAAGCTGATATTTACATTCGATTGTAACTGAGCCGGTTGGAAATTTTGAGAAGGAATTAAAACGTCTGATTGGGGCTTTTAAGAGCAAAAAACAGTTACTTTTATCCGGAAATAGCTGTTTGGGGGATGATGAAAACTTTGTGTACGAAAAAACATGTTTTGGAGATGAAAGGAATGGATGGTAATGTAAGAAGGGTGAGTATGTTTACGCTTTTGGGAAAACGCTGGAGAGAGGAGGAAAAGGAAATGATATGATTCAAGTTGCTTTTCTTTGCCTGCATATACATCGCTAATCTCATTTTCTACCACAAAATGGTTATAAGGTTTTTTTGACCTAAATAGCCCCTGTTTACTGGAAACATATCTGTATATAGTTGATTTATAATTAATTGTATCGATAATATGTGCATTCTTGAAAAATGCAGGTCTTTTGTTCTCTAAAGAGGTTTGCAAAACATCTGTATTTGGAAGGGAATGGCCTAAGATAGGAGGGGGATATTAAAGATACATACGCTTGTTTCGACTATGGTCGACAGGGCTGCCGATAACTCACTTTATTCCTATTTTCAAGAAAAAAGGTATATATAGGCGTTTTGATACTAAAAGTGATACTTAATTATTCTTAGATTTGCTCGTATGCTTTTGATTCTTAGTTTGTTACATTAGTATTTAATACAGCAAAAAACGCACAGGCGTTTTTTTTAGTAAAATGGTGGTTGGATTGTTCGTAAAACGAAAGATTTCTTATCTTGCAAAGGAGAATTTCTATGTGAATGGATGGGTTTATAAAAACAATCAGCCTCTACTTGCTATTGAAACAGAATTCGCTTAATAGTAAGTAGAGGCAACGCAAAATGATTCAGGAAAAATAGGGGTAAAGCACTATAATATCTGTTTTACTAGTTCAGGTCTTTATAACTTTACTCCCGACTCCCCTCCCTAAAAAAGGAGGTAACGCTGCAAAGATAAATTGTTTTATGCCATATATCCAAATTTTTCGCTATGAAAAAATGAGGAGAAGGTGATAAATTTCACCCTCCCCATACACTTCAAGTCCTTTACCTTACAGGCGTTGCTCTACAACAATCCAGTCGATGATATCCCAAAGCTTTTTTATATGGTCGGCCCTGCGGTTCTGGTAGTCCAGATAATAAGCATGCTCCCACACATCGAAACCGAGAAGCGGTTTCATGCCATTGCGCAACGGATTGCTTCCGTTCGCTTCTTTAGTGATATGCAATTTCCCGTTGTGGTCCATGCTGAGCCAAGCCCATCCCGAGCCGAACAGGCCGGTAGAGGCTTCTTCCATCTGTTTCTTCATCTCTTCGAAACTGCCGAAATCACGGTTTATGGCTTCCGCCAGTTTGCCCTGCGGCTCTTTATGTTTCTGAAGCGGAGTGAATTGCAGGAAATAAAGAGTGTGGTTCAATACCTGTCCGGCATTGTTGAAAATAGCTCCGTCGGGAGCTGTCTCCACAATTTCTTCCACCGTTTTTCCTTCAAAAGAAGTACCTTTTACAAGGTTATTTAGATTGTTTACATAGGTTTGTAAATGTTTCCCGTAATGGAAATCAATCGTCTCACTGCTTATTACCGGTTCCAATGAATCGTGTGGATAAGGGAGTTGCGGCATCTGATAGTTCATAATTATACAAATTAAAGGGGTTAATATACTCATAATCGTTATTTTATTTAGGTTTATATTCCCTGTTTATAATAAAACAAACCGTTTGCTGAAAAAGTTCGCTTCTTCGTTGCTTTAGCCTGAATCATCCATACACGGGAGTTCTAGGAGTGAAAGGGGTTATATCAGTCAATAAGTTGGCTTGGTAGTGAAAGACGGCAGAGGCAATGCCCCCTAAAGAGAACCGTTGAGTGGAATCGAATTTCCATGCAAGTGATGAAATGCAGAGCCGGAGGCAAACTTTATGCGCTCATTTTTCGTAAGTTTGTTCATAATCGTGTACTTTTGCAGGCAAACTGGAAGAATTACATGTCTACAAATTATATTGATGAATTGAATGAAAGTCAGCGTGCCGCCGTATTATACAATGAAGGCCCTTCGTTGGTGATAGCCGGGGCCGGTTCGGGAAAGACACGTGTGCTGACCTATAAAATAGCCTATTTATTAGAGCAAGGCTTTCAGCCTTATTCCATCTTGGCGCTTACGTTTACCAATAAAGCGGCCGAAGAGATGAAGGCGCGTATTGCCCGGCAGGTGGGTTGGCAAGCCGCCCGGTATCTGTGGATGGGCACTTTCCACTCCATCTTTTCGCGTATCTTAAGAGCCGAAGCCCAGGCAATCGGTTTCACCTCTAATTTTACCATTTACGACCAAGCGGACTCACGTAGCCTTATCAAATCAATTATTGGAGAAATGGGGCTGGATAAAAGCGAGGAAACGGATGGACGGGCGGACCGGTATGGCCGGACGGCTAAGAACGACAACAAAACGGCTTATAAACCGGCGTTGATTCAATCTCGCATCTCCAGTGCGAAGAATCAGTTGATTCTGCCGAATGCTTATGCGGCGGATGCCGAAACCTATAAGGCGGACACTGCGGCTAGGATTCCGGCTACACGTGATATCTATCGCCGCTATGTGGAGCGTTGCCGGCAGGCGGATGCCATGGACTTTGATGATTTGTTGGTGTATACCTACCTGCTGTTTAAAAACCATCCGGAAATATGCCGGAAATATGCCGAACGTTTCCAATTTGTGCTGGTCGATGAGTATCAGGATACCAATTATGCCCAGCATAGCATTATCTGGCTGTTGACCCAAGAGCATCAGCGGGTTTGTGTGGTGGGAGACGATGCGCAGAGTATTTATTCTTTCCGTGGAGCCAAAATAGAGAATATTTTAAAGTTTACCCAACAATATAAGGGAGCCAAACTCTTTAAGCTGGAGCAAAATTATCGTTCCACACGAATGATAGTACAGGCGGCTAACAGCTTGATAGAGAAGAATCAGGAACAGATTCGCAAGGAAATCTTTTCCGAGAAAGAAACGGGAGAGCCTATTACGCTGTTCAATGCCTATTCGGACGTGGAAGAGGGTGAAATTGTAGTGAATAAAATAAGGGAACTGCATCGTAGAAAGGATTATGCCTATTCCGACTTTGCCATTCTTTACCGCACGAATGCCCAGTCGCGTATCTTCGAGGAGGCTTTGCGCAAACATTCCCTGCCTTACCGCATTTACGGAGGACTCTCTTTTTACCAGCGCAAGGAAATTAAAGATGTGATTGCTTACTTCCGCCTGGCTATAAATTCCAATGATGAAGAGGCGTTTAAACGGGTGATAAACTATCCGGCCCGTGGTATAGGAGACACCACGGTAGCTAAGATTGTTGGAGCGGCAACGCAAGCGCATGTCAGTTTGTGGGACGTGTTGTGTGCCCCTATGGAGTATAATCTCTCTATCAATAAAGGGACTCATGCCAAGTTGCAGGCTTTCAGGGAACTGATAGAGGAGTTCCGTACCGGAATATCGGAGAAGGATGCTTATGAGATGGGACAGGAAATTATATCCCGTTCGGGCATTATGAACGATATCTATCAGGATAGGACACCGGAGAACCTGAGCCGGCAGGAGAATGTGCAGGAGTTGATAAACGGTATGCACGATTTTTGTGCATCCCGTCAGGAAGAGGGCGATACGCATATCTCCTTGTCTGATTTTCTGTCGGAGGTTTCGTTGCTGTCCGACCAGGATATGGATAAATCGGCTGATGCGGAGAAAGTAACCCTGATGCCGATTCATTCGGCTAAAGGACTTGAATTCAAAGTAGTGTTTGTGGTAGGGATGGAAGAGGAGCTTTTCCCCAATGCGATGGCCCAGAACTCTCCCCGCGAATTGGAAGAAGAAAGACGTCTGTTTTACGTGGCTATAACGCGTGCTGAGGAGTATTGTTTTCTCTCTTTTGCCCGCAGCCGTTTTCGTTACGGAAAAGTAGAATTCGGTAATCCGAGTCGTTTTCTCCGCGATATAGATACTCATTATTTGTTGTTGCCTCAGGAAACTATGTTTGCCCGTAAGGCGGATGAAGGGGTATCGCGTTTTCACTCTTCCCGTAGGGAGGAAGAGGCGTTCTCTTATAGAAACAGACCCGTAGAGAAGCCTAAAATGGAAGAGTATAAGCCTGCCGTACCTCGGAATATGACTAAAGTTCCCTCTTCATCACCCCGTTCTGCATCGGGAGGAGGAGCTCCGGCTTCCGTACAGGCCGGACAGATGATAGAGCACGAACGTTTCGGCATAGGAGAGGTGCTTAGAGTGGAAGGAACCGGTGATAATTGCAAGGCGACAGTCCGCTTTCAGCATGCAGGCGAGAAACAGTTGTTATTGAAATTTGCCCGTTTTAAAGTCATAGGATAAGGTTGTTCCTTCTCTGTTTTTTGATAAATAAGTAGTATGGATAAGATACAAATAGAAAAGGTGCCCTCTCCCTGTTATGTAATGGAGGAGGCTCTGCTCAGAAGAAACCTGAGTTTGATACAGCAAGTGAAAGAGCGTGCAGGCGTGGAAATTATTCTTGCATTCAAAGCGTTTGCCATGTGGAAGTCATTCCCTATCTTCAGGGAGTATATCGACAATACCACAGCCAGCTCCCTTTATGAGGCCCGTTTGGCTTACGAGGAGTTCGGGAGCAAGGCGCATACCTATTCTCCGGCCTATACGGACGAAGATTTTCCTGTGATAATGGCCTGTAGCAGTCATATCACTTTCAACTCATTCAATCAGTACCGACACTTTTATCCTCAGGTAGAGGCTTATCCGGAGAAAATATCGTGTGGCATCCGCATTAATCCGGAATATTCCGAAGTGGAGGTAGAACTTTATAATCCCTGTGCGCCCGGAACACGTTTTGGGGTGACGGCGGATTTGCTGCCCGAAGTGCTGCCTTCCGGCATAGAAGGCTTTCATTGCCATTGCCATTGCGAGAGCAGTTCTTATCAGTTAGAGCGGACTTTGCTGCATATAGAAGAGAAATTCGGACGGTGGTTCTCTCAAATAAAATGGCTGAACCTTGGAGGCGGTCATTTAATGACGCGTGAAGATTACGATACGGAACACCTTATCGGCCTTTTACAGAGACTTAAACAGAGATATCCGTGGTTGCAAATTATCTTGGAGCCGGGTTCCGCTTTTGCATGGCAAACAGGACCGTTGGTATCTACTGTGGTGGATATAGTAGAAAGCAGAGGCATCCGTACGGCTATTTTGGATGTGAGCTTTACCTGCCACATGCCCGACTGTTTGGAGATGCCTTATCAGCCGGCTGTACGTGGTGCGGAGACCTTGCCCCCTGATGCGGTAAAAAAAGAAACGGCGAAAGAGGAAAATATATATCGCTTGGGAGGCAATAGTTGTTTAAGCGGCGATTATATGGGCAGCTGGCGTTTTAATCATGCTTTGCAGATAGGGGAGCGCATTGTGTTTGAAGATATGATACACTATACAATGGTGAAAACCAATATGTTCAATGGTATACAGCATCCGAGTATCGCTTTGCTGCATGGTGACGGAGAGTTGGAGGTATACCGTCGTTTCTGTTATGAGGATTATAAGAATCGTATGTGTTGATGTAATTTTTTTAATCGAAAAGTTTGTAAGTCTCACAAAAACGCATACCTTTGCATCCGCAAAAGAAAAATAGTGGTTCTTTTGACAGATGAATGCGGAAATAGCTCAGTTGGTAGAGCACAACCTTGCCAAGGTTGGGGTCGCGAGTTCGAGTCTCGTTTTCCGCTCAAAAAAGAGTTCTTTCATGTCAGGCAGTTAAAAATTTTGGCTGCAAGCATGCCCAGGTGGCGGAATGGTAGACGCGCTCGTTTCAGGTGCGAGTGGTTAATAGCCGTGCAAGTTCGAGTCTTGTTCTGGGCACGCTCAAATGACATAATTGGAGAGATG
>ERZ791753.585-NODE-585-length-31830-cov-17.800000_pt1 | contig 31830 bp, 30 predicted proteins | sample MGYA00509951_ERZ791753 | MGnify/ENA primary metagenome ERZ791753 (study PRJEB30046, sample SAMN00792026) | human gut metagenome | study: EMG produced TPA metagenomics assembly of the A metagenome-wide association study of gut microbiota in type 2... | reverse complement strand
TTACGGACTTCAGCACAAGATTTTGTGTTCGGCTGCGTTAAGCCGATATGCATATTAAGATTTTTCTGCATAGCTCCAACGACGTTTTCCCAAACAACGATAGCTGGATATAGCCCTCCACTGGCATCCCTCATTTCTTCAATTATTCGGATTGCCTGATAAAACAGGCTGGATTTTGCGCCCGACAAGCCATCGCGCGGGCCAATCGAAGACAGATTTTGGCAAGGAGAGCCAAACGTAATGACATGGACGGCGGGAATTTTCCTGCCGTCCAGCTTTGTTATATCACCAAGATGTACCATCTCCGGGAAATGGCGCTTTGTAATAGAGATTGCGTCCGGTATGATCTCACTCGCCCAGACCGGCGTGATGCCATGTCTGCTTGCCGCAAGCGGGAACACGCCGATCCCGTCAAACAGACTTCCGAGTGTGATCGTCATACCAGATTTTCTCCCGGTGTCGTTGTCATTAACTTATATAGTTCCGTGTTCCTCGGAATGGTGTTGACGAAAGGCACGATGGAACCACCCATGCGCAGCAGGCCGTGACCGGCTTCGGCGTTCGTGATATAGCCAAGCTGTGTATCGGAGATATGAAGGAGTTTAGACAGCTCCGCGCGATCCGTCGCCGCCTGATTGAACAGCAGCAGAAATTCCGAGTTGGCGAACATCAGACGCGCCGTTTCGGATTTCAGACATTCTTCTACGTTCTGGCTTGCCGCTGTCAACGCAGCACCGTATTTGCGGAATCTTTTCCATGCGCGGTAAAGGATTTCGCCGGAGTATTTGTATTTAAAATACAAGTACACTTCGTCGAGGAATACCCAAGTGTATTTGCCGCGCTTGCGGTTCTCCATGACGCGGTTTTGGATGGCTTCGAGCGCAACAACAAGGGCAGTCGGACGGAGCTGTTCGCCCATCTCATAAAGGTCAAGGACAACGATCCGGTTGTTAATATCCACATTTGTCGGGTGCGCGAACACGTTCAAGCTGCCCTCCGTGATAAGCTCGGCCGCCAGCGCGATTTCCCGCGCTTCGGGGTCTGGCTGCTGCAAGACTTCGGCGCGCCAGTCGGACAAAAGCGGCATAGGCAGCGCACCTTTTGCGTGGAAATAGTTCTGGTAGACACTGGCTGTGCATCGGTCAATGATGGATTTCTGGCTGCCGCTTAAAAGTCCAGCGCCCATTTGCTGCTCCAAGATACTTGTAATCAGCTCGGATTTCATGGCAATCGGATTCTCGCCGTCCTCATAGCCATCTTGTAAATCCAATGGATTGATATGGTGCTGGCTGTTTGGCGAAATTTCAATGACCTCGCCGCCCAGCGCCCGCGCAATGGGCGCGTATTCGCGTTCCGCGTCGATGATGATAATGTCGTCGTTGGTAGAGAGCACGACGTTGGCAATCGTATTCTTCATCGCTACGGATTTGCCCGAACCGGACACGCCGAGATAGAACGCATGAGGTGAAATGAGCCGCTTGCGGTCGCAAATCAACAGGTTTTTAGAAATGGCATTGACCCCATAGTATAGACCGCCGGGGTCTTGAATCTCCTGCGCACGGAACGGCATAAGGACGGCGCAGCTCTCGGTCGTGAGCGTCCGCAAAGCATGGATGCGCCGCAGGCCATACGGCAAAACCGTATTCAAGCCGTCCTCCTGCTGGTAGCGAAGAACGAAGAATCCGCAGAGCTTTTCTTGCGCAATGGATTGCAGCGTTTGTGTATCCGCGTCAAGCTGCTCCAGCGTATCGGCAATGTGAACGAGCGTCACACAGGCAAACATGAGCCGCTGATCACGGGCGGTCAGATCTTCCAACAGGTCTTTCGATTCGGTGCGCATTTGCTCCAAGTCATAGGGAACCGTCGCTGTGAAATTGTTCTGCCGGTTCTGCCTTTGCTGCCAGCGTGTAATGTCCGTTTCCACGCCGAGGATTCGGCTTTGCACCTCACGCACAGCTTCTTCGGTGGGAATCGGAAGAATGTCAATGGACAGCAGCAGGTTTCTGGAGAAGTCAGACAGGTCCTTTATCATTTCGTCGCTGATAAAAGATGCGTAGTCGCGCATAAAAAGCACCCGTCCAAATTTGCCGCCCATTTCAAAATAGCCCGCGCGGAATTGCAGTCCGTCCGGACAGATCAGGTCGCGGAAGTCGATGCCGCGCTTGATATTCGCGGACAGGTCAAACCGGAACGACGCTTCTTCGCCAGGTCGGAAGAAGTCATGCAGGAGCCGCAGCCGGTCGGCGCAGGAAATGGCGTATGCCCCGGAATCCAGCCGCCCAAAGCTGGCAGACAGGTTGGTATCGACGCGCCTAAAATATGCGCGGGTCTGCTCGATCTTCCGTAAGCCGATAGACAGCGTAATATATTTTTCCTGCACCAGATTGTTGCTTTCCGCGGCTTTATCCAGAATGATCTGGTTGTATTCGCCACGGTAATAATCCAAGCCGTCGTTACACTCCGGCATGAGCATCGTGCGTTGAAAATCGACCGGGTTCAGGCGGCGGTTGATGATCGTGATTTTTGCGGTCGCGTCGGTTGGCAGGCTGTTCAAAACAGCGCCATACGAACGGAAGATACTGCGCCGGTCGTCCAGTGACGATGCGGCGTAATTTATATCTGAAAAGCGCCACGTTTTACTGTACTTCTGCCCGACCTGCCAGATGCCGTCTGTGAAGATGCGTCGGATGGGAATGGATTGCTGGACACTGTGCGGAATCCGAAAAGAATCTTTTTCGCTGCGGTTTGCAGCCAACAACGATTTCATCATTCTCGCAAGCCCTCCACGCCCGAAAACAGTTCTTCATGCAGGTTCACAGAATCAAACCGGCGTGGACCTGCACAGAGAATTTCGGATTTAATAAACGCCCAAAGAAACTGTTCTAAGCTCATGCCGTTGTAATGGAAGAACCCGGAAATAGCAACCGGCGCTGCCACCAGCAGACACAGCCAGCTTGCAGCTTCTTTGCCGATGATATTTCCTAAACCGAGATAGATGCCAGCCGCCAGCGCGACGGCCAGAATTGCGCAAATAAACTGCCGCGCAGAAAGGCCGAAGAAGATCGTTTCCCGGTGCGCGCGGATTTCTTTTGGAATTTTGACTTCTATAAAAATCGCCTCCGATTTGTTGAAAATTTGACAGAAATTTTAGGATATGAGATAATATTTATAGGTAAAAACTTGACAAAAAAGGAGAAAAGCGCTATGAACTCTACACTCATTTTATTCAAGGAAATAGGTCGCCAACTCTTGTTCGTCGGTCTGGTGCTGGGGAGTCTGCCAATGGCAATCCGCATCCTCTGGAAACTGCGGCTTCTGCCACTAGGCTGCTACTTTGTGGCAACGAAACTCTTCTGGCCGCGCTGGGCGCTTGCGCACCGAACCGCTTGTATTTTGATCTTCATTGCCTGCGTGCTGTTCTTTGTCTTGTGCTGGACAATCCGCTACATTCGCCAGAAGCGCGAAGAGCAGATCATGGCAGAGTTTCTTCGTTACTACACAAAGGACCTGAAACCGGGCGAATCCAGGACACTGGAATTTCTGTAATGGCAAAGGCGCGTCGCCCATAATGGGCAACGCGCCTTTGATGCTTCTATGTAGTTGTTCACTCTAGCAGTTTCGCATAATTCCTGCGGGCATAGACCACTCTGGCAATCGTAACGCGCTTTTCAGTCTCCGTCACCCAGTAGAGCATCATGTAGTTCTCAACAAGCAGCTTGCGGTACTCATGCTTTAAGGGGCGCAGCGGCGTATAGGCAGGCTGCGCATACGGAAAATCTCGCAGGCTTTCCCCAGCTTTTGTCAACTGTTCCGCGATACGCTCTGCCGCAGATGGATTGTTTAATTCCCGCGTAATATACACGACAATTTCTACCATGTCCTGCACGGCAAGCGGCATATACTCTACGCTATACAACTCTCGATCCTCCGATTGCGTCTTTCATAGCTTTCAGGACATCTTTGGAAGAATAGCGTTCGCTGGACAGCTCCGCTTCACGCTCGGCGGCTTGCAGCTTGAAGTAAATCTCGCTTTCAAATTGCAGATTTTCAAACGCTTCCATGCTCAGAACGACCATATCACCGTAGCCGTTTTTCGTCAGGAACACCGGCTGCGCAGTTTCGTGGACGGTTTTGGATATTTCCGCAAAGTTGTTTCTCAGGTCGGAAACAGGTCGGATCATTTTCATAGTATCAACCTCCCTTGCTTGAAGTTTAGCATAATTACGCTAAAATATCAAGCCTGCGTTTTGAATAGTATCTGCCAGAGCGGAGAGAATTACACGGATTATGCACCAAGCATTTCGTGTACCAGCCGATCAGAACCCTTGACAAGCCCGGTCAACACTAACATATTGAACATGAGCTGTCCGAGATACTGCCAAACCATTGTGACAGCGGGCAAGGATTCATCCAGCGCCGTACTGCCGCCAGACAGGAACGCTGAGTAGATCACGCAGGACAGCACGATGACCGCACCCTCCATGCACACGCCGACATAGCTTTTCAAAAACGTTTGCCCGGTTCTGGACGTAGCTTCTCCCGCGAATGACGCCAAAGGTAGCGGCGCAATGGCTGTGTAAATGAAAATTTTGAAAAAGCGGCCATAGACGGTTAGAATCAGCACAAAGGACAAAACAGTTATCAATAGGCTGCCGAGCAGCGACACCAGCCAGAGCGGAATGGATTCCAGAAAGCTCACGTCTTCAATAGACTCCACGATTTTGCCCGGAAGTGTTGCCGTCGTAGAAATTGAAGCGCCGATGCCGCCCATGACGGTATTTACCACGCCGCCGCAGATTCTATAGATGGCAGTTATCAGCTCCAGCGACGAACCGACCGCCACTTTTGCCAGCAGAAACCGGATAAAATGCCGCAAGGCGAACTCCGGTCTTTGCAGTTCCCGAAAGCTGGCTGCCGAGCGGAACACGCCCATTGCAAAAAACAGCACCAGCAGACCATATCCAAAGCCTACCAGTGCATTGTGAGTGCTGACAATGACTGTCCAGATTTCGCCACCGCGAAAACTTTCCGGTGTCTGTGAAACAAGCGACCAGATTTCAGCCAAATGGTCATTCCAGTTGGAAAGCGCATTTTCAAGGGTCGATACGACCCAGTTGTCACTCAAATTTCAATCACCCCCTCGGTGAAGATCTCGCAGAAATGCGTCTCATGGTGAGACGCATTTCTGCGTGTTCTGATTTACCTTGCGTCGTGCTGCCGTGTCCGCTGCTTCGGAATCCGAAAACCATAGACGGCGGCAATACTGTCACCGAGCCGCTGCGTAAGCCTTGTAATATCCGCGCGTGTCGCTCTCCGGCAATAGATCTTGTCTTGCAGATTCTCAATTTGCGCATCGGTAACTCCGCGCTTGAACACACGATAGAGATAGTGATTTGTGCCGTCGTGGTGAATGGCATCTGCACGCAGATCGCCGTTCTTATCTACATACCACTCTGTCATATCTGTATCCGAATACAAGCAGTCCCGGATATTGCCGGAGTTGACCATCTTATATCCCTGCGCACGTCCGTTCCAGAAGCCAAGGTCGCCAATGACAAGAATCGGCTGTGAAAACTGAATGTCCAGATTTTGGCGCTCGTCGTCGAGGTATTCGGCGTTCAGCTCGTGCATCTTTTCATAGAGCTTATCTTCGGGCAGCTCCGGATAGTTTTCCATAAGAAAGTCGCGCCAATCGTCCAAGTCAAGATGAATGTCGCTCCAAATCACATGGCGCTCGACTGCGTTTTTCGCCTGCTTCATCGCTTACACCACACCGATGGCCGTCAGAATTTCCTTTGCAAACGCGATCAGCAGACCACCGAACAGGCAAAGAACACCCTGCGTTCTCTGCGTCGCGTCGTGCGACTGCACAGACATACCGAGCTGCACAACGCCCCAGCCGAGGATGATAATGCCAATGGCCTTGATGCAGGAGAAGATAAAATCAGAAAGATTGTTCACGATGGTCAGCGGGTCACTGTCAGCGGCGAACGCCGAGGTCGTGAACAGTGCCGTTGTCAACACAAGGCTTGTCCAGACGGCCATAATGCGGCGCTCCTTGCGCCGCGGGGTTAATTCATATTTCATGTTAATCCTCCAAAAATTCAATATCGTCGATGTTTTCAATGGGGAACGAAAGATCGTCTGCCGCGAACGCGCGCAGCGGCGTGTGGAGATACGGCGACGCGCCGCCGTCCTCCGTGCGGTGGATATTCGGGTGTTTCAGGATGTCGTACTTTTCATCAATAACCGGCTTCTCGCCGCGAATCAGAACGATTGCGTTTTTATTATCCAAGCGCCGCACCTCGTCCGGTGTCATAAGCTCGCGCCCGGTCTGTTGGAAATTCTGCGAGAAAGAACCGTTCCGGCCTTTGCTCTGGCTTGACGTTTTCGTATCGATTGTTTCTTTTCCAAGCAGCTCCGAAATGTATTTGTGCGTGCTTTGCTCATTGCCGCCTAAGTACACAAAGCTGTCCGCGTTGCCGATGATGCCCTCCCAATCGTCCTTGAACAGCGCCTTGAGCTGCGAAATATTTTGCAGAATGATGGTTGACATAATGTTTCGAGAGCGCATAGTCGCCTGCAATCGGGCATAGCCGTCGGGTAAGGCCACGTTCGCAAATTCGTCGAACATGAGCCGCACCGGAACGGGCAGCGCCCCTTGATGGATTTTGTCTGCCTGATAGTAAAGCTCCTGAAACGCTTGCGTGTAGAGCATACCGACAAGGAAATTGAGCGATGCGTCGTTGCTGTCCGGGATAATGCAGAAGATGGCTTGTTTGCGCTCTCCGAGCTTGCCAAGCTCCATATCGTCGCTGGCTGTGATGCGCTGAATTTCCGGTAACGTAAATGATGCCAGGCGAACAGCCGCGCTCACCAAGATCGATTTTGCGGTTTTGCCCGCGGCTTGCTTGAAAATATGGTATTGCCGCACGGCGATGTGGTCTGGCTGTTCCTCCTCCAAGGCTTCAAAGAGCAGGTCAAGCGGAGATTGATAATCGTCATCTTCTTCCTTTGCACCGCCATTTTCAATCATGTAGAGAATGGTTTCCATATTCTGATCTTCAACCGGCGCTTCGTGCAGCAGATAGAGCATGAGCGCAGCGTCAAGCGCCGTCTCCGATTTTTCCCAGAACGGATCGTTTGCTTTCGCGCCCTTTGGAGTGGTGTTCTTGATGAAATTATCGATCAGCTTGAACACATCCGCATCCTTACGGATATAGCAAAAGGGATTGTAGCAGTCTGATTTCGATGGGTCGATCAGGTCAAAAACGCGCAGAACGTAGCCTTCCTCCAGAAACAGATTTCCGACGGCACGGAGCATTTCGCCCTTTGGGTCAGTGACGATAAAACTCGCATTGGCAAGCATGAGGTTTGGTTTTGCGAGGAATCGCGTCTTGCCCGAACCAGAACCGCCGACGATAATTTGCAGAAGATTTCGCCGGTGCAGCTTACCATTCATACTCATCTGCAAATGCTGCGTCAGGATGACGTTTTTACCTGCATCCTTGTCGCGGTACTTCTTGTCCAGTTCCCGGACACTGCCCCACGACGCGGAACCATGTTCTTCACCGGGGCGGGTGTTTTTCTGTCCGGTGTAGTAGAACAGGATCGCGCCGCCGTAGAACAGCAGAAAGATACCAATAAATTTCATCGTGTATGGCGTCCAGTGCAAAGAAAACGGATTCTTCGTCGCAGCTGAAAAGACATCCATCAACGTAAAGATCGTCATGCCCGGTTCATAACAGCCTGCCATCAGCACAGCCAACCAGACGATAGGTACAGTAAACGCCGCCCACACTGGGGCGGCGCTGCGGAATGATTTTTTCTTATGTGTCACAGGTCAATATCCATGCAGGCAAGACCGGTCCGCTCGGCGTGATGCTTACAGAGAACGAGCGTGCCAGTCGCCAACAGCAGCAGAACCGATGGAATGATAAAAAGCAGTTTTTTCATAGACGTTCAATACCTCCATTTTCCATAAAATAAATCTCACGGTGAGACGCATTTCCGGTCGGGCGCGCGTCTCCCCATGATCGAGAAGCCCGCGCAAGCGGGCTTCTCTGGTTTGCTCCCCTTGGCTGCCACACTTCCGATGGGTGGCTGCTGTCAAGGTCCAGCCAGTGCGCACACTGGCTGGCTCTGCGGTCGATGCGCAAGCATCGACCGGCCTTGACTGCAGACAGCCAGCGGAAGATATTCCCCCGGAGGGGAGCAAACCTCTTCACCGTGCGCTGCGGTTCATATTTCGTGACCGGACCTGCGGCGTAATTGCTCGTTCAATGCTGCCGCCGATCTTCTGCGCCAGATCCTGTATCTGCCCGAGCGCACCTCTTCTGTCCATCGCATCAAAGCCGTCATAGAGCGCGGATAGATTACTTACGTCGGGTGCTTCGCACGGAACGCCAAAGCGCCGGCAAATCATGTAACCGACGCTCTGCGCGTCCAGCTCGTAATCCTCCCGTGAATAGTTCTGGTTGTAACCCTTGCCATGAAACCGCGTGTGCGCAATTTCGGTGGCGATGCCCGCAAAGGCTTCTGCGTCCGGGTATTTCGGATTGATTGCCAGTTTCATCTGCTCAGAATCGTAAAATGCGGGCATGGGGATACTTTCATCGCTTACCAGCGGTACAACACAATAATTGAGAAGTGCCTTGAGCGCTTCGTCCATTTCTTTACTGTCGGGCTGCAATGCCGTGTGCTTCAGATCGCGTCCGCTGGTCTGCCGCACATCGTACACGTCGGTCAGCACATAGCCCTTGCCAAAGGAAGATCGGGTATAAATTTTTACGCCGTTCTTTTCTTCTGCGGGGCTTACACCGCGATTCAGGCTTTTCCAGCGCTCTTTCGTTCCAAAGATGGTGGCTTTCTGATCTTGCACCATGACGAGCGCGACGTTTCCTGCGCTATAGCTCGGATTGTCTGCTTGGCAGTTCAGGTAGCGCAGATACGTTTCCGGGTCGCTGGTAATTTGCATCACGCCTGCGTCCTGCATGGCGTTTGTGTTCTCGCGGTCTGCCTGCCGCTGCGCCTGCCAAAGCTCCGAACTCTGGTTCTTTTCGTTAATGATATTTCCTAAGTTTGCGATAATACTCACTCCTATCTGATATGCTCCAGCTCGCGCTGGGGTTCCGGTCGTGTTCTGTCTGCGGCGGCACGCAATGCTGCCAGCCGACCGCGAACGGGTTGTTTTTCTTCACTACTGATCGAAGTCGTCCCCTGCGTCAAGCCACTCCTTTGCTTTTGCAAGGATGGTTCTGGTCGGGCAGGGGTCTGCTCTTTTTTTGGTTGCGTGTCCTCCAACTGTTTCGGCTGGTATCCCATCTGTTCTAAGATGTAGTTTGCCTGTGACAGATGATCGATGTTGGTCAGAATTTCGATGTACGGTGCATCGCTTTTCTTGTCCACGATAGCAGAGAACAACAAGCCGACCTTTTTAGCCCGCTGTTTGAAATCATCAAAATCCTCCGTGCGCAAAGGTAAAACCTCAATAGGACGCTGTTCGCTCAAAAGCCGGTTCATCCCAACCATGCCGTATAGCTTTTTCTGGTCCTTTGCCAGCGCATACAGAAGTGCCGCAAGATTCTTCGCGCCTCGTGCCAGCAGTTTAATTGCTTCTTCTGAAATTTGTACGCCCTCTTTCATCACGAGGTCGGCCGCTTCGCCGCTTACCTCCATAGGCTGTGCCTCCTTTCCCGCGCCTTATCTGGCGCATGATTTTCCGTTGGTGGTAAATTACTTTCCTGTACCTGCTTTAACATCCGCGGTGCATATTCCGCGATTTTGCCGCACAACCGCAGTTCCCGGCGTAAGGGACGGAGCTGCGCGGTCAGTGCGTCGATGTCCGCGTCAAGCTGCTCAGACGGCTGCTCCCGCCGCAATGCGTATAATTCCTTGCGTTGATCCACTAAAATCTGCATCTCGTTTGACAGCGCATCGGACAGCATATCCAGCTCCGGTTTTGTATCTATGTGATACTTTTGCAACAGGAAGAATTGCTGTCGGTACTGCTTCGCGCGTCTGATTTCGGCTCGCGTTTCAAACGGAACCTTTTGCGGACGTTTCTTACGCGGGGACAGCAGATACAGATAATAGAGATACAGCGCCCGGAAGCTGCCGCGCTTGACGGGCGGATAGCGGCGCGGACGACGTCGAACGGTATATCGTTTTTGCGCTGAAAATACCGGCGGTGCCGGTGCCGGCTCATACCGCTGTTCATTCAGACGCTGCATCAGATCAAGCTCTGTGTATCCGTCGCCTAAACTGTTCAGACGGACGAACCGCTGCCCTCCGGGCGGACGAATCGCCGTGTGCTTGACCTTTGGACTGCGCTTGATAGTATAGCCCTGTCGGCGCAAGGTTTCCAGAAGCATATCATAGCTCAGGCTCCCGGCCAGCGCCGCGTCAATGTCACGACGGATGAGGTCACGGATGGTTGTTTTGCCGCTTCGCTCAGCGTTCCACTCAGAATAATGCTTGCCTTTTCCATCGGAATCTATGACAGAAAAGCCATATTCCCGGCTTACGGCGTTTGATGTGTCGCGCAAATCATGGAAATAGCTCTTGAAGTCGCTGCGGTACTTTCTGCCGTCCTGAAAAGAAACGGAGTTGAAAACAATGTGGCAATGCAGGTGGTCGCGGTCGGTGTGCGTACAGACAACGGCTTCGTATTTGTCGCCCAACAGCCGCTGCGCAAATTCCACGCCTGCTTCGTGCGCCTGTTCTGGCGTCACTTCGCCCGGCGCGTAGGAATGGACGATGTGATACCCGAGAATCCCACCATATTTGTCCCAGCGCTGCTTTGTCGCCTGCATCTGCAAAAATGCGTTATCCAGCGTACAGTTGATTGCGGTTTGGAATCCAGCTTTGACGGGATTGCAGATGTAATCTACGGCGTTCCCCAAATCCGTCTTGCCGTCGTTTTGAACATAATCCAGGCACTGATCCAGCCGGGAATGAATGACGATGATCTTATCGTATGCCATTATATCGACTCTCGCACCAGCTCCCACGCCTCCCGTGCAAACCGCGCAGCGTCATGGATCTGTGCCTGCGTGACATAGCTCTTGCCGTTCGCCCAGTGCGCAAGCTGGTTGATGTTCGTGCCGATACCGGACAGCACACGCAAAAGCTCCGCATAGCAATCCGGTGGGCGCGGCTTGACGGTTTCGCCCAGAATATATTTGCGGATCATGGCGCTGGCAGACAGACCGCTGCTCTTGCAAAGCTGCATAAGCTGCCGATATTCCGTGTCACTCAGCCAGACGCCTGTGAAATGTGATCGACTGCGCAAAAAATCCCTCCTGTCTATTTGAAATGCGTCTCACCGTGAGACGTATTTCGCAATCTGCGCTATATGAAAAATGCGTCTCACGGTGAGACGCATTTGCGCGTTATATCAGTACGATTTAACGCTCTTTGGCACGGTTCTTTTTTGCAGAAGCCTGCATGATGTTGTGTGCCTGCCTTTTTCGGGCTTTGGCTGCTTGCCGCCGCTCCACCATGCTGTGCATGGATGCAAGCTGCTCTGGCGTAACAAATTCATTTGGAACATATCTCCCAAAATCCGGATAGAACCACGTCAGCCGTTTCGTTTCCGGAACGTGCCTTGCATCTTCCCATTTTCCCACAACTTGCGCCTGCGCGTCCATTTCCTCCTGCACATCCGGATTGCGCCGCGCGGGGCGAAGCTCATAGGCGAGCTGCGCCTTCACAGTCAGCGGCTTTGCATAGATCAGCTCGCCCCATGCCAGAAATGCGCCATTTTCTACGCTACAATACGTTTCGTAGTTAGAAATGGACAACGGCGGATTATCTGCGGGGCGCGGATAAGTTCCGATATCCACGGGGCGATTGCAGGAATAATATTTATACTCTTTCTGATTCGTTGAACTACACCTTCTTCCGTGTTTTCTGTTTTGAATGGAAATACGTCTCACGGTGAGACGCAAAACGCGGGGGTCTTAGGGGTACACCCCTAACAAGGGTCATTTGTGTTAAACAAATGACATACTTGCTATCCGCTGGCACCGCAGGCGGTGTCAGCGGGCGTCTGGCTGCTTTGCAACAGATTTTGCCCGTTTCGGGCGTTTATCCTGCTGTTCCAGTTGATGCTCCAGCATCAAAAGACTTTGCAGCTCCGCTTCGTTTTCCGGCACATATCGAATATCGTGTGTGTTTTCCTCCAGCCGCAATACGCGGTGAATGAATGTTTCATGACTGCTTTCGCAAAAATACTCGTCCTTATCGCGGTATTGCACCTTTGCAATGGGCAACGCAGACTTGACCACACGCTGCACCTGCTTCGCATAATCCAGCGGAATAACCTTGCCCGCCAGCTTGCCGTCACGGACGCCATCTACCACAACGCGGTACGCTTTGATGCCGTTCGGCTGATCTGCGTAAAATGTCCACGTTGTGTAAGCGCGGCTGTCTCGCAAATACGTCTCGCGCTCCGGAACGCACCATGTTCCGCACGGACGGCTCATCCAGAGGAACGAACGATGCTCCAGACTGGATTCCTGTGCGCTGTCCCAGAGGATCTCTTTGTCAACGTCAAAATCTTCTTTGTAGGCAATGGTGTTCCGCTGGACGATCTTTTCTAAAAAATTGAGGATGTCCGGTTGGTAATCTTTTTCGTTTTCCATGCTTGGCATTTTCTCCTTTGCGGTATATGGAATATTCAGATAGTCCAGCACTTCGCCGCAGCCGAGCTTTTGAACACAAAAGTCATATTGCTTTGGATGCGTGACCTCCATGCGCTGAAACCGGTTCGGTTCGACTTCCAGCTGGATACCAAACATACAGAACATACAACCGCTGCGTTTTACGCCGGTCGTTGTCAGCTTGCCGTTTTTCTCGATGATCTCACCATAGATGGACGCATATGGGATATCTGTCATTTTGAGATAAGCGAGGATGTCCTGCTCTGTCCAGAATGAGAGCGGCTGAGAAGTGGGGTCACGCTTGTTATACGCATTGCAGCCGGTTTTCAGGTAGCTGCTTTGACGGCGGACGCTCTCGCTTGCCATTGTTCCGACAATCATGTATCGCTTGTTTTCTCTGGCGTATTGACGCAAAGGACGTTCTTTCATCACTGAACAGCATTTATCCGAAATGAGAAATGGCGCATCCAACAGGACGCGCCATTTCATATATCGTTCATTGAATTTTGAGGGCGTACCGTCTGCGTTCAAGCCGTTCAGGTGTCGGATTGCCCACGGGTTGCCTTGCCGTGCATAATAGATGCGTTTGGCAACGTCTTTAGATATGATGGGGTATCCGTAGGTTGTCAGAACCTTAGAAAACGGCATTTCCGGTCGCAGCCACGTCACGTTTGGAATTGTGCGGACAAACTCGCGGATTTCAGGGTATTCCAGTCCAGTATCTACAAACACGGCGGGAATGTCCGGAAAGGCTCGCCGCACCAGATCAAGAAGTACGGTTGAATCCTTGCCGCCCGAAAAGGAAACGGCGACCTTGCCGCTGTAATGATGATACCATTCAAGAATTTTCGCCTGTGTGACGAGAATTTTCCGCTCCAAAGGCCACATCTGCATGATGCGCAGGTCTTGCCGGGTATAAGCGGGGATATGTCATGCACCTCCTTCTACCGCTCCATCGTGGCGGGCACAGCGCGTTCCTTTGGAATTTGCAGCGACGGACATTTCTGTTCAATGGCGTCGATCAGACCGGCGGCGCATGTGCGTATGGTATCCAGCGACGATTTCAATTCATCCAGTTCTTTACCTTTGCTCCAACCGGCGACATAACCAAAAGAATAGTCCGACGTATCGATGCCGAAATGCTGGCAGACCACATACGCCACACTTTCGGCTTCGACCTCGCGCGTGTGCTGGTCTTTGTACGGCGGTTCGTTTTTCTTGCGCCGGTGGAGTGTGGCGTGGCTGATTTCATGCAGCATGGTTTTGAGCGTCTGCTTCTGGCTCATGCCGGGGCGTACCAAAATTTCTTCCGTGACGTGGTTGAAACAGCCTTTTGCTGCTCCATGCGGTGCTTCATACAAAATGGGAACCGGCGAGACGCTTGTGATCGCGTTCGCCAGTTCCTCAAACCGGTCAATATTTCCACTCAACTCCGATACGCCGATGCTGGGAAGTTCCTTGCCCTCGGTCTGTGAAATGTCAAAGACGGTGACAATACGGAATCGCATGAGCTGCACCAGTGTCCGCTCCCGGAGCGGTTTGCCTGCTGCATCAAGCACAGGCGTACCGTCTTTGTCCAACTTATCCTGCTCAATGAACCGCCGATACGGGCACGGAGCGAGAATTTTCAGGCCGCTTTCATGTGCCTTTACATTGCGCCCAAACTCTTTCTTCCATGTGTGAAACCCGGCCACACAGGATGCAGCCGGGTTTTGCATGAGAATGAGCATGACGTTGCCGAAACTGTATGTGTGAAATTTTGACATGGCAGACAGATATTCCGCGTAGCGCCCACTGGTAAAAATCTCGCGCACACCCTGTTCCAGCTTGTCGGTCAGCTCCTTGAGCTTTTCCTCTGGCGTTGTGCCGGTCAATGAGAAGTCCATCTCAGCGCTCCTGCGTGGGCGGTCTGCGCTGCTTTTCGGGCTTCAAATCTTTCTGTTTCGGCTCAACTTTCAGTGTAATCAGGTCATTGCCGCGCACGCCGAGCAGGATTTCTGCCTTGTGGAATTTCTTCTTGAAGCGCTCCATCTGGTCAGGCGGGAGGGAGCAGAAGTCATCCTCCGTCAGCCCGCACACGAAAAATGACCCAAAAACCCCGCCATAGCCGCCCTCCACGCTGCGGTTGAACTCCATGTTCAACAGGATTCCCTCGTCGTTTGCGACAATGGCGACCATTTCCTCATACGGATAGATGGCGGTAATGAGACCGCCGACAAGCTCCTGCTTTGCTTCCAAGGTGTTCGGAATGGTCTTTTCGTATGGCGCATACCCAGGTTCGACCATAAGGACGGTCATCTGCTCTACGGCTTTTTGTTCTTCCATGCGCTTAACCCTCTGCCCATTCCAGAACAAACACGATGCTCAAAACATCCTCCTCCGTAACCGGCTGCGAGACTGCCGACACAACGGCATCGTAATCAATGGGCAGACTGCTATTTTCCGCAATCTGCCACGGCTGCGTCAAAGGAAACGTCTCAAACCCGTTTTCTTTGGTAGTCTGGACATTGTTGATCTTGAAGCCGAGCTGCTGGCTGTCTACCGGCTCATGCGCCATATCCGTTGTGAACGGAACAAGCGTCCAGCCGTTTTTGGCAAAGATCTCGACTGAGGACACGACAACCGCACCGGTAGAGCCGTTGATGATCTCTGCTGTGCCGGTATGAACCTCGCCGCTTTCGTCAACGATAAGCGGCAATGTAACCGGCACGGTCACGGAAAACACCTCGGTAATCTCCCAATGGGCGTAATAAGTTGTTTCACCGTCCGTCGTATAGATGGTGTTGGAATCAACCTCTGTACCGCCGTCTTTCTCCGTAAACCAGCCTAAAAATTCTGCATTTTTGCGTTCCGGGTCCTTGGGCAGCAGCAGCTTTTCCCCGTAAGTCTGCTCGGTCGTTTCGCTCTGACCGATGCCCAAATCCCATGTTACGGTGTACTTGTTGGCCTCAAACTGTGCGTAAAACGTTGTGCTGGCTGTGATCGAAGTGACGGTGTTGTAGAGCTTGCCGCCTGTTTTGGCCGTGTACCAGCCCTTAAAGCTGTGTCCCTTTTTGACAGGGAGCGATGCGGGGATCGTCGGCTTGCTGTTCGGCTGGACAGTTTCATTGTACGTTGCTTTACCGTCGATCAAACCGCCGTTGCTGCCCGCGTCCCAAGTGACGGTCAGGCTGACCGTTGCACCGCAATCGTCGCACTTTCCGTCGCCGTTTGCGTCCACATGATCCGCGTATTCATTGGCGGTCGCCTTGCAGACGGAACAGGTTTTCGTGCGCTTATGCTGGGTATCGCTTACGCTTGACCACTTGCCGTAAGTAAAAGAATGGCCAGCGTACTCATAGTCGCTGGTGGAGCAAGTCGCGCAGGATTTCGTGCGTCTGTGCTGGCTATCGCTGCAATTTGACCACGAACCGTACTTGAAACTGTGGTTTGCATAGGCATACCCGGAGTACCCGCAAAGGCTGCACGTTGCGCTTCTTCTGTGCTGGGTATCCGAGTCATTTTCCCAACTTCCGTATTTCAGAGAATGGTTCTGCGTAGTGCTGGAGCCGACGTTGGAATTGCAGACGCTGCAATACTTTTCGACGGTGTGCTTACTGTCATCATATTCATAGTATTCGGTCGAGGTGCTGTGGCTGCCGTACTGATATTTTCCTCCACCACCGCAGTCGTCACAAGTGCCATACCGGCGATGCTGGCTGGTCGAGTAATATTCCCAGTCACCATAAGAATACGAGCCGTGAGACGTGCCCCAATCAACGACTTCGCCGCAGTCCCGGCAAATTTCTTCCCAATCGCAGCCATCCCACGATGTATAGGTATTGTTGTGCTGGCAGGACGTATCTTCTTCGTAGCCGCATTTGGTACAAACACCGCGCGAGTTGAAGCTATGGGATTGCGTGTGGCGATACGCATACTCGTTTGCGCTGCAATTCGTACAGCACTCCCAGACGTAATGCTTGGATTCATCCTTCTGCTCATAATCGTAGGTGAAGCTGCACGAAGAGCAGTTACAACCGGAAACGCCGCAAGCGCCGGAGGAAATCATAAGAACGGGGTATGCCGCGACAAAGGTGATGCCTTTTGCGTCAAGAATGCCCATCGTGACCTCATCGCAGGTTACGATTTCGAGCGCAGACATATCTACGCCCGAAAATGCAGTATCCGAAATGTAAAAACTATCGTCGTTGTAGTGCAGCTGCAACCGGTTCAGATTTGCGCAATCCTTGAACGCATCCGCGCCAAGGTTTGCAAACGAGGGTAGAACGCAAGATTTCAGGTTTGTGCAACCGGAAAACCAAAATGCGACATCCGGCACGATCATGTGCGCGCCGGGATCAAATTTTACGCTTGTGATGTTTTCCCGCATTTCATGCCACGGCTGGTCGTCTGCGCTTGTAAACGCGGCAATTCTGCCGTTGCCGGAGATAGAAAGTGTGCCGCTGTCGTCCAGCGCCCACGTCAGGTATCCTGTGGGCGTTTTCTCCGCAGCGAACGCGGAAATGCTCAGTGAAAACAGCATACAAAGAGCCAGCACAAATGCGGTGAATTTCTTGAAATTCTTCATTATGCAGCCTCCTTTTCGTTTACAGCCGCAATCGTGAAGATCACGGTCGCGGCGTTGATGTTCGTGACGGCTTCGGACGCAGAAACCTTTGCTTTGTAGCGAATTGCCAGAGACTTCTCAGCGTTGATAGACGGAAACGCACCGTCCACAAGCGTCAGACTGCCTGCGCCTTTCGTGCTACAACCATTGATGCTAAGTGCGATGCTGCTTTTCCCTGCACTGAAATCATCGAAATTTCCGATCTCAAACGTGCCCGGCTGAACGTCTACTTTGGTCACGCGGATTGCGCCGGTCTTGCCGGTGTTGGTGATTGCGGCATTGTTGGCGCAGACCACATAGCCGTCAACGAGAGAAACCGGCAGCGCGGCGGGAACCGTACACGAAATCGGAGAAACCGTATTGACCACGGTGAGCGTCACCGGCACGCGCGCCTCGGTCGTTTCCGCTGCCGATACACCTGCGGTCAGTGACAGAATCATTGTCAGTGCTAACAGAAAAGTGATAAGCTTCTTCTTATCCATCACAGCACCTCCTCCGGCCAGAGATATGCGGTATGGAGCGTCAACTCCGTCTGCATAGAGCCGATCTGCTTGCCGTCGCGGAACGCCGTGATCGTTACGGTGCAATCTACATTGCCGAACTCTGCCGCTTCGAGCAGCGTAAGCGTCGAAATGCTCTTGCCTGCGGCAAGCTCGAAAGCATCTGCGATCAGCGCGTTATCCTTATTCTTGCGGATTTCCACTTTGTAAGTGTCCGATTTGCTGTTGTTGATGAACTCAGCTTTCACGTTGGTTGCCCCGACAAGTGCGTAAAGATGAGCAGGAGCAGTAACAGCCAGAAGATTGTTCTCGACGATAGAGTTGAGATCTTTCTGGGCTTCACGGAGCCCGGAGACGTCATAAAAGATAACCTCGGTTTCTTTGAACGCCTTTGCTCTGTCCGTAATGCGTACCTTGATGGTGTCGATGACCGCGAGAGTGGAATCTCTGTCATAAATGACCTTGACGGCATCATCCACACGGGCGACTACGACTTCCGGCATCTGCGTTCCGTTATTGCAGTAGACCGCTTTTATACCGCCGCCCCAGACGAGTAGCCGACCTTTGACAGTTACGTTGTCCAGCACGATTTTGCCATCTGCTGCGCCGCAGCCAACAATCAAATCGCCGTCCACGGTCATATCTTTTAGCGTCACATCGTCGGTGCGAATCAGAACGCTGCCTTTGATATCCTTGTCGTAGGTGCCTTTTACCGTGATATAGCTGCCGATGATGTTCGCAAAAATCTGTGCAAATTCTGCGCGGGTGATGTTATCCAATGGCTCTAAACCTTTGGTTCTGCCGTGAATATAGTCGGCGCCAATCATCGCCCGGACGTAGGGCAGCGCCCAGTTGGAAATCTCGCTGCGGTCGGAGAATACGGACAAATCCGTTTTGGAATACGAATCGTAGTCCAGCTCCAGTGCGCGAGCAACGACCGTCATGGCTTCTTGCCGCGTGATGGGTGCATCCGGGGCCATACTCGAATTGCTGCGACCATTGTACGTTCCCATCTGGACAGCCATTGCAACATCTTCAAAGTACCACTTGTCCTTGGAAACGTCCTTGTACTTGGAAATGTCGGCTTTCGCGTAGCAGCCAAACGAGCGGTTGATGATCGCCGCCATTTCTGCGCGGGTCATATCACCGTTCGGGTCAATAATGGTGCTGGATTTACCGTAAAGCAAGCCGTTGTCCACGGCCGCGGACACGGCTTCTGCATACCACGCTTTTGCGTCATAGTCCTTAAAATCTGTGGCTTTACGGGTGGTCGTATTTGCCGCCGATGCCCCCACTGCCAGCGACAGGCACGACGCGACGGCGAGAATCATTGCGAGGATTCTTTTTCGTTTCATCATGAAGTCCTCCGTTTCATAAGGTAAGGGGAACGCTTGCGCGTTCCCCTGTGCGATAGGCGATTGAATTAGACCGCATCCCAAGCGATGATGAACAGAACGCTTGCGATGGCGGTGTTTGTCACAGCTTCGGAGACCGGGGTCACGATGGCATCATAGGCAATGCCAACGCTGTTTGCGGAGGTATCGCCCACGCCGGACATATAGCAGCCCTCGATGGCATCCGTCAGAAGAGCCTGCTTGCTGGCATCCTTGTTGTCCGTTGCCGCAGCGACGCCGTCACCAACGGAAAGCTGGAAACCGAACTTGTTGGAGTTGACTTTCTCATGCGCGAGGGTGGCCTTGTCACCGAACGCGGCCAGCGACCATCCCTGCGCGGCTTCGATGCTCACGGAATTGACCTTGACAGCGCCGAACGAATTGTTGACGATCTTCGCATCGGTGGCGGTGGAAACGGTGCCGTCGGTGCCGACGGCGATGGGCAGCACGGTCGGAACAGTGACGCTCATTTTGGTAGCTGCGGGATCGCCGCCGATGCTGCCGTCCGCGGTAGACGAGAGCGTGACACTGGACGTGCCGGTGCCGCCCGAAGCGTCAACGGTGTTGGCGGCGGAAGCGGAAATGGCGAGGGATGCGAGCATACAAATTGCGAGAACGAGGGAAATAATCTTCTTGGTGTTTTTCATAGTTAAAATCTCCTTATTTTTGATAATCAGTTTTTGATGGTAATGTTGATGATTGCCCCGGCCGTGCCGATGATTTCGCCACTGACCGGATCAAGATTGTGGAAATATGCGGTACATTCGTATGTACCGGCGGGCAAGGCAACGTCCAGCTTGGCGCGTTCAATTTTGCTGCCAACGGCGATAGCGCCAGATTCATAAATCTGTTCGCCGGTGTCATTGCGGACGATCTGAACCTTTTGCGGATAGTTATTGATGCTTTCATTGACCAGTATCAAGTTTCCCTCCGATGCTCCATCTTCAAAGATGGGGGCGGTGTTGGCAGAAATGTTAATCATGCCCTCGGCTACTTTTTCGTTTAATCGCGCTTCGATCTCCTCTGGCGAAAGGTTGTCCCAGCCGCCCTCAGTGGCAGAAGAATCATAAACGATTCCAGCTTTGGCGCGGGCTTCTTCCTTTGTCATGGGTGTACGGAGCGTGATAGAGATGAAAATGATTGCGCCGATGGCGACGGCGGCGAGAACACCTGCGCCGATCCAGACGGGTGTGCGCGAGTTGGACGTGTGCTTGGGATGGTAATTCATGTGTGAATCCTCCTAAAAATAAATTTGTCAGGGCGGCACCACCAGCCGGTGCAATAGCTTGCGGTGGTGCATATTAACGTGTGGGGACCGGCTTGCTCGGATGCAGAATTTCCGTTTTCTGCTTCGCCCGTGCTTCGCGCTGGCGGCGATCCTCCAGCGCAGAATAGATGCTTTCTACAATTTGCATCGGCGTCATGGTAACATCCGGAAAATATCTGCGCAGCCGGTCGCCGCCCAGTGTAACTTTCGTCGCGTACATATTGTCGCGCTGGGAATTATGCTCAATCGTTTCTTCATCCGCCGCCGCTTTCGGTTCGTCTGGCTTTTTATCGCCTGTGTTGAGCGGAATAACATTGCTGGCAGGCTCCGGTGCTGGGTCCGGTTTTTCTGCTGCCTGCATAACAGGCGGCTGCGGCGCAGGCTCCTGCTTCGGCGGCTCCTGAATGACCGGTTTCATCTCCGGGGGCGCAGGCGGTGCCGAAGTGACCGGCGTTGTATGGATGGGCTGCGCGGGTGGTGTCTGTGTTGACGTGGCAGGCGGCGTATTGACGGGTTGCGCAGGTGGTGTCGGCGTACTGGGCGTTACCATTGATGCAACCGGAAACGGCGGCGCTGTCTGCGTCGGCTCTGGCTTGGGCGGTTCGTTTTTCAGCGGTTCGGGCGGTTTGACTGGCTGAAGGTCTTTATCCTCCAGAATATCGCGCATGGTCTTGTCGTCCAGTTTGCCGCTTTTTTCTGCATCGCGCAGGCGCTGAACCCGTTTGACTGTTGGCTTGAGGTTCAGCCCCATTAAATCAATGACCGCAGTCTGGTTCTCAGGTTTGAGAAAGGACAATGCCGACGCAATGGACAGCTCCAGCGAATTGCTGTCAACTGCTTCGCAGACCTCTTTGGACGCTTCGGAAAGACGGATGATACGGTTCAGCTTGCTTGTGCTGATACCCATTTCCTTTGCCAGCATTTCGTCGCTGTTCAGTTCGTCCGCGCTCGGCTCACCGCGTTTTTTTCTGCCTGCCTTGCGCTTCATGGCGGTCATTTTGTTCCGCAATGTCCTTGAAAGGTCGTAGGTAGAAATGTGCGGACGGTGCAGGTTCGCATCTGCAACAAGGATCATCGCGTCGTTGTCGTCGATTTTCTGGATGATGGCAGGAACCGGGTAGTTCAGTTCCCGCGCGATCATGTGCCGCCGCTGTCCGGAGAGAATTTCCAAACCGCCCTTGGGGTTGATTCTGGTAAGTACCGGATCTTTCACGCCGTTTAGCTCGATGGACTTTTTCAGTTCCTTGTAATCGTCGCTGGTCACATCGACGGAGACGGTATTGAACTCGGATTTTTCCAGATATGCCGGATGGAGCGTAATAAAGTACGATTCACCCTCTTTTGGAACAGGCAGCGCTTTCTTCGCCTTTTCATCCGGCGGCATCAACCGTTCATCAAAAATCTTCGTGATTTTCGTACCGGAGGGACCCAGCGCAGCAGGCCCAGGCATATATGCCGGTGCGGGTTTAGCCGCAGCGGGCTTCTCGGGCTGCTTCGGCGGCGTGTCCGGTTTCTTAGCGGCTGCATCTGCCTTGTCCGTAAGCGGAGTCGTTTTTTGCTTTTCTTCCGGTTTTTTCGGTTCTGCCGCTGGTGCAGGCTTTACCTCGGTCGGCTTTTCAAGCGGCTTCGGAGATGTATCCGGTTTCTTACTGTTTGCATCTGCCTTGTCCGGAGACGAAACCGCTTTTGGCTTTTCCTCTGGCTTCTTCGGCTCGGTTGCCAGTGCGGATTTTACCTCGGTCGGCTTCTCGGGTGATTTCGGTGGTGCGTCCGGTTTCTTTGCGTCTGCATCTGCCTTTTCCGTAAGCGGAGCCGTTTTTTGTTTTTCCTCCGGTTTTTTCGGCTCAGATGCCGGTGCAGGCTTTACCTCGGTCGGCTTTTCAAACGGCTTCGGAGATGTGTCCGGTTTCTTTGCGTCTGTATCCGTTTTTTCCGGAGACGTTGCCGTTTTCGCCTGTTCCTCTGGCTTCTTGGATTCCGGTGCCGGTGCAGGTTTTACCCCGGAGGGTTTCTCGGGAGCTTTCAGCGGCGCGTCTGGCTTTTCACCGTCTGCCGTTTTATCCGACGCCTTTTCGGGTGCTTCGCGCTTTTTGCCAATCTCGCTTTCGGGCAGCAGCTTTCCGGGCGGCGTGCCTTCGCCCTTGTTACGAAAACGAAACTCCTTTGCTTCTCTTTCGCTCATGTCGTAGACGAACGCGGGGATTTCCGTTTTCTTTGCAAATTCGCTTGCCTTGCGGCGGCGGTTGCCAGAGACGATCTGAAACTCGCCGTCCTCGCGCTGGCGCAGGATAACCGGCTCTTGCACACCTTTGAGGACGATGCTGCTTGTCAACGCTTCGAGACTTTTTTGGCTCGGCGGTGCGAAGACGCTGCCGGGCAGGTCATGGATTTTGGAAAGCGGAATGTTGACCGGTTTCCTTTCCTGCTTTGTGGGGTCGCGGGCTTTTTCTTCTGCCATGTGTTACCTCCAAATGATTTTTTATATCAAAAAATACGTCTCACCGTGAGACCTATTTTCTGTGAAGATCATGCCGCACCTGTGCGGAATAGAAAAAGCCCATCGTCGTCGGCGCGTTGTAGAGCGCGGTCAGAAGATAGGCTTTGATGTTATTGATTTGTGTTGTGGTTGTCCGCAGGCTGTCCAGAACATAGGCAACGTGCATCTGGCTCAGCTGGCGAAACCGCTCCTTGATGATCTCGATGGGGATTTGGCCTTTTCCCAGACGGACAGCATCGGCGGTGCTGCTTTGCATTTCAGCGATCAGCTCCACCAGCGCGTCCACATCTTCGCTTGCATACTGCGTACAGAGCGTGTCATACTCGATTTGCTTTTTGACGCTCTCTTTCAGGCTCCATCGCTCAATCCATCCATTTCCGGGCGGCTTCGCGGGAGAGATAGATGGATCAGGATAACTAGAATCAGGATAATTATTATCTAAATAACTTGGTTCCTCTTTTGGGAAGTCTTGCCTTCCCAAAAAAGGAAGTCTGGAAGTTTGTTTTTGGGAAGTCTGCATTTCCGAATCCGGGAAGTCTGAAACGGGCGCAGAAGGGGGAACCTCTGGAACCTCGGTCGTGGTGAACTTCTTGACGTAAATTTTTGCTGGGCGACCTTGTCCCTGTTTCACACGCTCAATCAAACCAAAGCCGTTCTTGCCGGTGTCCAGTTCAGCCAGCAACCGAACCGCTTTGTTGTGTCCGCACATGAGATCGGTTTGTATCTCGTCAAGCGTGTAGTAGATATATACACGCCCCAGCTCGTCATACCAACCATGTTTGGCAGATAACCCCATGCGGTCGAGCATCAGGCCGTAAAGTAGCTTCGCTTCGGTAGAAAGCGTCTTGAACTTCTTGCTGCGTACCAGCAATCTGGGAATCCGGAAGTAGCTGAACTGTTCGGATTCTTCGCCGTAGAAATATTCTGATATGGAGGTCTGCGCCATCCTTGCCGCTCCTTTCTCCGCTTGGGGGCGATAATCTATGTCATAGAAAAAGCACGATTTGCTTTCTTGTCAAACCGTGCTTTTCTGCAGTATTCAGATTTACCGTGCTTGTCCATGAGAACGCCTTGCAAATACTGCTTCTCATTTTCTCCTTGATTTTCAAGGCTTTTCGGCGTGTGTGCAAACGGCGTTCATTCATATGAATGGGGCTACACCTATGGCCCGCCGATGGCGGTGGCGCCGATTGGGGCGGTGCGGCGGGTGGTGGAGTTTGCGCTGACGCAGATGGAGCCGGGAAAGATTCTGCTGGGGTTCCCGAACTATGCTTATGACTGGACGCTGCCGTTCACGGCGGGGGCGACGCGGGCGCAGTCCATCGGGAACGAGGCCGCCCCGCTGCTTGCGGCGCAGTATGGTGCGGAAATTCAATTTGACGAGCAGGCGCAGACACCGTATTTCACCTATCTGGACGAGGCCGGACAGCCGCACGAGGTCTGGTTCGAGGACGCGCGCAGCGCGCTGGCAAAGTTCGGACTGTTGACGGAATATGGACTGCTGGGGCTTGGCTACTGGAACTTCATGCGTCCCTTTGCGGCGGGGTTCAGCCTGCAGAATTACCTGTTTTCCATCCCTTGAGTGTCTGCGTTGACAAAATCCGGCGGGTGCGGTATGATAAAAAAACAATAAAAGGAGGACACCTTTATGCCTGCATCCAAGGTTTATTTTACCGATTTCCGCTGCCGCAACGGCGTGAGCCAGCTCGATAAGCTTCGGAAGCTGCTGGAAAAATCAGAGTTTTCTCAGATCGACTTTGACGGCAAGTTCGTCGCCATCAAGCTGCACTTCGGTGAGCTCGGCAACCTGTCGTTCCTGCGTGCGAACTATGCCAAGGTCGTCGCCGACTTCATCAAGGAACGCGGCGGCAGGCCCTTCATCACCGACTGCAACACGCTCTATGTCGGCAGCCGCAAAAACGCGCTGGAGCATATGGACACCGCGTACTTAAACGGCTATTCCCCGTTCTCCACCGGCTGTCACGTTATCATCGCCGACGGCCTGAAAGGTTCGGACGATATCGAGGTTCCCGTCGCGGGCGGCGAATACTGCAAGACCGCCCGTATCGGCCGGGCCGTGATGGACGCGGATATCGTGATCTCACTGGCGCACTTCAAGGGCCATGAGGAAGCGGGCTTCGGCGGCGCGCTCAAGAACATCGGCATGGGCTGCGGCTCGCGTGCGGGCAAGATGGCCATGCACGCCGACGGCAAGCCGTATGTCGAAACAGACCTGTGCGTCGGCTGCGGCGCCTGCGCGAAGATCTGCGCGCACAACGGCCCGCAGATCGCGGACAAAAAGTGCCATATTGACCAGAACAACTGCGTCGGCTGCGGCCGCTGCATCGCGGTCTGTCCCAAGGACGCCATCCATCCGACTTTCCAAGCCAGTGTCAGGCTCCTCAACTGCAAGATTGCGGAATACGCCAAGGCCGTGCTGGACGGTCGTCCCAGCTACTGCATCAACATTGTCCGCGACGTTTCGCCGAACTGCGACTGCCACCCGGAAAACGACGTCCCCATTGTCCCGGACGTCGGCATGTTCGCATCCGCCGACCCCGTCGCGCTGGATCTGGCCTGCGCCGAGGCTATCAACCGTCAGCCGGTTCTTCCAAACAGCGCCATCACCGATCTGAAGCACGAGCACGACTGTGACCGCTTCCATGCCGCGCATGACAACACGCACTGGCAGGATCTGATCGAGCACGGCAAAAAGCTCGGCATCGGCCAGGATACCTACGAGCTTGTGACCATCCGCTGAGACGCTAATCAAAAATCCGTGAAGAACCGGTACAAGTTTCGGTTCTTCACGGAATTTCTGTTTGTGCCAATTATTTTGCGCGGCCGCGTCTGGAAAGATGGATCGCCATGCCGATGACAAAGCCGGCAACAGCCGGGAGCAGCCAGCCGAGGTTCAGGTCGAACAGCGGCAGATACCGTTTTGCCAGCTCGACCGGCGCGTCGAGCCGCAGGGCCGTCCGCACACCGGCGGGCAGCGTCTTGAAAAAGTCGAAGATCGCCGCAGCCCACGTGAAGATCATGGTCGAAAGATACACGGCGCGGTCGTGCCGGAAGAGCTTGCCCGCGAAGGCCAAAATGATCAGTGCGGTGGCGGGCGGATAGATGAGCATGAGCACGGGGATGGAATACTCGATGATCGCACTCAGGCCCACGTTGGAGACGGCGAAGGAGAACAGCGTGAACAAAATCGCCCAGAGCTTATAGGAAATTTTCCCGTGCGTCATCTTGACGAACGTTTCCGAGCAGGAGGTCACGAGGCCGATGGAGGTTTTGAGACAGGCGAAGGTAATGGTGACGGCGAGAATGATCTGGCCGACGCCGCCGAAGTAATGCCCCGCGATCTGCGTCAGGGCGATGCCGCCGTTGTCGGAGATCTCAAACAGCCCGCGCGACTGCGTGCCCATGAGGATCGTAACGACGTAAATGACCGCCATGAGAAGCCCAGTCAGCACGCCGGAACCCAGCACATCGACGGCGACCGCGTCGTCATTGTCAACGCCCATGCGGCGGATGACATCGATGACCACAATGCCGAAGGCAAGACCCGCGATGGCGTCCATGGTGCCGTAGCCCTCGATGAACGAGGAGAAGAACGCGCTTGTTTTGGTGGCGTAAGGCTCGGTCGGGGCCACGTCCGAGATGGACGCGCCGGGCTTCAGCAGCGCCGCGATCACGAGCACGGCCAGAAACAGCAGGAAGACGGGATTGATGATCTTGCCGATCCAGACCGTGATCTTGCCCGGACGCAGTGAGAAGAACAGCACGAACGCGAAGAAGACGGCGGAGAACAGCAGCAGCGCCAGCGGCTGCGCGGCCTCCGGGAGCATCGGAGAAACGCCGGTCGTAAACGAGACGGTCGCGCATCTGGGAATGGCAAACAGCGGGCCGATGGTCAGATAGAGCAGGCACGTGAAGAAAATGCCGTAGCCCTTGCCGACCTTGCCGGAGAGCGTCTGCAAGCCGTCCGAGTGCGTCACGCCGATGGCGGCGACGCCAAAGATGGGAATGCCGACGGCGGTGATAATAAAGCCGATGATGGCCGGGATCACATTGCTGCCCGCCATCTGGCCGAGGTGGACGGGGAAAATAAGGTTGCCTGCGCCGAAGAACATACCGAACAGGGTCGTCGCGACCAGAATGCGCTGTCTGCGCGTCAGTTTTTTTGTCGTCATTTTGTGTGCGCTCCTTTAATTTATGAACTGATTGTAAACGCAGGGCTTGCAAAATGGAAGCGCATGATTATAATGGTTCTATGACGGTTTATCATATCCCTTGTCATATCCACCCGGAAAGGAGCGGCGCATGGACAGCAGAAAGCTTGAAATTTTAATGACAGCCGTTGATCTCGGCAGTCTTTCCAGAGCGGCGGAGGTCGTCGGCTATACGCAGTCGGGGCTGACGCATCTGGTCGACAGTCTGGAACGGGAGATCGGTCTGACGCTGGTGCAGCGCGACCACAGCGGCATTGCCCTGACCGAGGAGGGCAATGCGCTCATGCCCGCCATCCGCGAATTTCTGCGCGCAAACGCGCGGCTGGAGAACCAGATCTCCGCGATCACGGAAAAATCGGCGCAGACCATCCGCGTCGCGGCCTATGCCAGCATCGCCATGCGCTGGATGCCGGAGATCCTCTACCGGTTCCGGCGCGTCTGCCCGCACATCGACGTCGATCTGCGGACGGTCGACCATGAACTCGAGCCGTTCGAGCTGCTTGAGGCGTGGCGCACAGACGTGATCTTCGCCGCGCGGCAGAGCGGCTTCGCCTGCGACTGGACGCCGCTGCACAACGACGCGATGTACGCCATCCTGCCGGCGGATTACCCCACGGACGGGCGCGAGACGTTCCCGATCACGGAATACGAGGGCCGGGACTTTCTGATGCCCTACGGCCGGTTTGACATCGATGTGGGCGCGGCGTTCCGGAAATACGGCGTCAGGCCCGTCATACGGCCCTGTCACGTCGACGACGAGACGGTCATCCGCATGGTCGGCAAGGGGCTTGGAATCTCGATGATGGCGGAGATGATGATCCGCGGCAAGCTGAACGGTGTGAAGACGCTCCCGGTCAGCCCGAGCGTCAGCCGCGAACTCGGCATGGGCCTGCGCCCGGGCGGCCATCTGCCGGAGAGTATCGCACGCCTGCGCGAATGCGTGCTGGAGTTTATCGGGGAACTCTGAATATGGAAAAAGGCTGCCGGACGGCAGCCTTTTATCTGAATTTTACCGTTTTTCCGTCAGGATCCCGCGCAGGTCGCAGATCGCATGGCGGGGGCATTTGACGGCGCACTGGCCGCAGGACAGGCAGACGGACTCGTCGATGTGGGAGAGATTGTCCGTCACGGTGATCGCGCCGGCCGGGCAGACCTTCTGACAGATGCCGCAGCCGATGCAGCTGACCTGACACATCCTCCGCGCGTCCTTGCCGGGGTCTTTGTTGGAGCACTTGACGGCGACGGGGTTCGCGCATTCGTGGATGCGGATGAGCTCACGCGGGCATTCGCGCACGCATTTGCCGCAGGCGATGCACTTGTCCTCGTCGACCTCGGCCACGCCGTATTCATTCAGGGCGATGGCCTCGAATTTGCATACGTTCACGCACAGCTCGCAGCCGACGCAGCCGTACTGGCACTCTGCCGTGGCGCGGCAGCCGCCATTGCAGGCGACAAAGGCCGCCTTATAGGGGAAGCGTTTTTTGACAGCCATCTTACTTTCCCCTCCTTTCATACGGCGTGTTGGCAAGCGGGAGCTTTGTGCGGCGCTCACCGTCATAGCGGAAATAGGCGTCGGCAATGGCGGGCGCGGTGGGGATCGATGTGATCTCGCCGATGCCGATGGCGCCGCAGGCGACGTCGAGCCCCGGCTTATCGACCACGATGGGCACGATCTTCGGGATCTCGTGCGCCCGGAACAGGCCGAGCTCGCCGTATTTTTCGATGGGCTTGCAATTCTCGTCGATCGGATACTGCTCACGCAGGGCATAGCCCATGCTCATGACGACGCCGCCCTCGATCTGTCCTTCGCACGAGCGGGGGTTGACGGCCTTGCCGACGTCATGCGCGGCGACAAGCGATTCGACCTTTCCAGTCTTCTTGTCGACGACGCACATCTGCGTGGCGTAGCCGTAGGCCACGTGCGAAACAGGATGCGGCACGTCCGCGCCGAGCTTATCGGTCTTTGCAAGATACTCGCCGTAGAATTCCTGACCGGCAAGCTCCGCAAGCGTGTGGGTTTCCAGCGCTGCGGCGAGCTTTTCGCAGGCCCGCCGGCACGCTTCGCCTGTCACGAGCGTCTGGCGGGAGCCGGAGGTATCGCCGGAATCCGGTGCGATCCAGGTGTTCGAGCGCTCATAGACGATATCGCCGCGCGTCAGCGGCGTATTCGTGACGATCATCTGCACGAGCACCGTGCCGACGCCCTGGCCGATGCACGATGCGCCCGCGTAGATATGCACCTTTGCGTCGTCTTCCACGATCAGCTTGCAGCGGCCCCAGTCGGGGATGCCGACGCCGACGCCCGCGTTTTTCATCGCGCAGGCGATGCCGACGGGCTTGCCCAGCTTCATGGCCTCGTCGTAATACGGCTTGACCGCCTCCAGCGTCTCGACAAGGCCCGTCTCCGCGCCCACGATCTGGCCGTTCGGCAGCTCCTGCCCGGGCCGGATGGCGTTGCGGTAGCGGATCTCCCACGGGGTAATGCCGACCTTATCGGCCATTTCGTTCAGAAGCGTCTCGGTGGCGAAGCACGTCTGCGTGACGCCGAAGCCGCGGAACGCGCCCGCGGGCGGGTTGTTGGTATAGTAGGCCGTGCCTTCGATCTCGAAATTCTGATAGTTATAGGGGCCGGCTGCGTGCGTACACGCACGCTCAAGCACCGGGCCGCCCAGAGAGGCGAACGCGCCGGTGTCGGAATAGACCTTGGCCTTGACGCCCTGAATGATGCCGTTTTCGTCGCAGCCCATGGTGAAGTCCATCCAGAACGGGTGGCGCTTGGGATGGATGAGCAGGGATTCGGGCCGCGTGAGCTTGACCTTGACGGTCCTGCCGGTCAAGTACGTGATGAGCGCGGCATGATGCTGGACGCTCATGTCCTCTTTTCCGCCGAAGCCGCCGCCGACGAGCTGGTTCTGCACGCGGACCTTGTCAGAGCCGAGCAGGAGCTTGCACTCGTGCAGCGTCGTGTGCGAGGACTGGTCGGTCGAAAGCACCATCACATAGCCATCCGGGTCGATGTACGAGACGGCGCATTCCGGCTCCAGAAACGCGTGCTCCGTCCACGGCGTCTCGAAATGCTGCGAAATGACGTATTTGGAGTTTTTGATGGCCGTATCCGCGTCGCCGCGCGCGATATGCTTATACGCCTGCACGTTCGATTCTTCTTCGTCAAATACACGCGGCGCGTCCTCCGCCCACGCCTCGGGCGGGTTATGGACGGCAGGCAGCGGCTCATAGGTCACCTTTACGAGCTTTTTCGCCTTTTCCAGAATCTCAGGCGTTTCCGCGACCACCAGCGCGATCGCGTCGCCCAGATAATGCGTCAGCCCGCCGATGGGGATGAGCGAATACTGGTCGTGCTTCAGATGGCCGACCTTGTTTTCGCCGGGGATATCTGCCGCCGTAATGACGCGCACGACGCCGGGCAGCGCCTCCGCCTTCGACGCGTCGATGGCAAGGACTCTGGCACGCGGATACTGGCTGCGGACGGCGGAGCCGTAGCACATATCGGGCAGGTACCAGTCGTCGGGATACTTGCCGTAGCCCAGCACCTTTTCCTCCACGTCGATGCGGTGGACGCTCGAGCCGAGCTTCCAGTCGTTTTCCGACGCTTCGGGGATCACGCCCTCGCGGCGGCATTTCGCCGCCAGACGCACAGCGTCCATGATCTTCACATAGCCCGTGCAGCGGCAGTAATTGTTGCGCAGGGCATAGCGGATCTGATCGTCTGTCGGGTTCAGGTTCCGGTCGAGCAGCGCCTTTGTGCACAGCACCATACCCGGAATGCAGAAGCCGCACTGCACGGCTCCGGCCTCGCCGTAGGCGTAGGTGTAGAGCCTCTTTTCTTCATCCGTCAGACCCTCGACGGTGATGACGTGACGGCCCGCCAGCGAATCGGTGAACGGTGTGCAGGCGCGGATGGGTTCGCCGTCAATGAGCACGGTGCACGCGCCGCAGGCGCCCTCCGAACAGCCGTCCTTGACGCTTGTCAGGTGCAGCGTGTCGCGCAGATAGCGCAGCAGGCGCTGATTCTTCTCCACCGTGACTTCCGTTCCGTTTACAAAAAATACGGCCATGGCAAAAAACTCCCTTCATTTGAATCTCGGCTCTCACGTCACAGCCGCAGCTGTTCTCGGCACATGGCCACCGTAATTCCGAAGTTTCCCGGCCACGGGACATAATTCCTAAAAATCTTTTATCATTATACAATATTTTTTTGCATGTTGCAAGAAATGTGCCGCCGTATCGTTATTCTTTTTATAAATAACGGCAGGCGGTGGGGTTCATGCGGCACGATTCGGCAGGTTCTCCACAATTTCCACACGGTTGTCCACATCTTGTGTTTCCTGGCGATTTCCCGCCACAATTTATTGTGGCGGGCGTCCGTTTTTCGCGCGTTTTTGCGCCTGGCTTGTCCTACTATAGAGGGGTCAGAAGTCCTTGCAGAGGAGAGAAGCTATGCCAAAGACGAGAAGTCCGTCGGTACTGGGGTCTGGACGGGTCCTGTATCTGCCGACAGCGCGGATCCGGCCAAATCCCATGCAGCCGCGCAAGCATTTTGATACCGGCGGCCTGCAGGAGCTGGCCGGGAGCATCCGGCAGTACGGCGTTTTGCAGCCGCTGACCGTCCGCAAGGCGGGCGGTGCGTATGAGCTGGTGGCGGGAGAGC
>ERZ791753.573-NODE-573-length-32363-cov-6.778940_pt1 | contig 32363 bp, 28 predicted proteins | sample MGYA00509951_ERZ791753 | MGnify/ENA primary metagenome ERZ791753 (study PRJEB30046, sample SAMN00792026) | human gut metagenome | study: EMG produced TPA metagenomics assembly of the A metagenome-wide association study of gut microbiota in type 2... | reverse complement strand
GTTATCTTGTCAGTAAGATCATGGAATGATGATACTAAGAACCACTTGAGAAAGTTTGGTGGTAGAGAATGGGTCATCGCCATCGTTGGTACATTGGCCGTTTACTTGGTATCAGGCTTCTTAATTGGTAAGTTCACTAATGACCCACGTCCTTGGGTTGACGCTATCAGTTTTGCTATTTCACTTACTGCTGGTATCATGTGCTTCATGCGTTACAACAACCAATACTTCTGGTGGACTGCAAGTGGTATTTTCCAATTGATTCTTTGGGGTATCACTTATGCGCAAGGGGATGCCAACTTGGCAATGGCTATCAACTCATTGATTTACGTCATTAACGATGTTTTGGCGTTTACTGTTTCACCATGGTTCAACATGGGCCGTCGTAAATCTGGACTTAAGGAAATTAGAAACTAGTAATCAGCTAAGAATCAATTCAATATAAAAAGGAAACGTTATCGAATTTCGGTGGCGTTTTTTTGTACATAAGTGTTTTCTGAAAAGCTTTAAGAAATTTTAAAAAAGACGATATGTCACTATTAACGAAAGCGGTTTCATGATAATGCATACGTATCAAAAGTATAATTAATTTGATACGTATACACAATAGAAGGCCATGAAAATGACATCTAAGAAAAATTTTAAAAAGAAGATGAAGAGATATCACAAGAATCACGAAGATCATAAGGAAATGAGCCCTAGAGCTAAGAAAGCTGCGGCTGGTGCGGCTTCTGCACTTTTGGGTGTTGGAATTATGACAGGCGCAAACACTCATGTTGTTAAGGCTGCAGGATATCGTGAAGATGAGATTGCTGAAGTAGAAAGCGCAAATGTTCTTAGTTCTGAAAAGACTAAGGTAAGAATTAGCGTGCAACAAAGAACTAATAGTACTGAAGATCAAAATGGTGAAGTGATTTCAGATGAAAGTACTGAAACTTCAAATGATGTAGTAACAGATACATCAACTGAAACTGCATCTACCAATCCTGAATCTGTAGCAACTAATGACACAACTGTTGATACAACTTCAACTGAAGGCACAAGTCAGCTCGAAACTCAAAGTACTGAGACGACTACTGAGCAAGTATCAGCAACTGGTGATACTTCAAATGAGAAAACTCCTAAGGAAGAGACTAAAACTCCAACTTATGATGATGCTAAAAATGAAGTTGAAAACATCAACAATACAAATAATAGCAAGTTAGATGAGGCTATTGAAAATGCCAAAGGCGAAGGCGTAGAAGTTGATGTCGCAAATGGAGAAGACATCACAACCAATGTTAGTGGTATTAAGGATGCTGAAGGAAAACTTGAGGAACATATTCAAAAGCAACTTGATAAGATTAATAAAGCTTTAGAACAATATAGGACTGAACTTGAAAAATACAATAAGGAATCTGCAGACTATGAGATAAAATTGGCTGAATATAACAAAAAGAAAGCAGAATATATTGAAGAACTAAAAAAATATGGGCTTTGGGATGAAAATGACGTTGATATTGATAAAGTATCGCAAGATTTAATTTTGGATCCAAATGAAAGTTCAAAAGTTACTGTAGTGTATAAAGGCGATAATGTAACAGTAGGAACTGGTAATAAAACTATAGGAACTAATCCGGATACTCAAGTAGTACTAGATCAATTTTATAAAATTAATAAAGAAACACTTGGTGAATTTCTTAGACTTGAATATACAGGTTTTCAAAATTCAAAATATGGCAATGTTGATATTGGAAAAATTTTAGTTTCATTTAGTGGTTGGAAGCCAAACTATGAAAGAGATAAATATGATCCATCAGGTATTTATTTCAACAATAAATTAACGGATGGTTTCTGGTATGTTCATAGTGATGGTGTAACCGTAGATATTACTTTGTACGATAAAAAAGATAATCCGATTGATTTGAAGGATGGCACCGCATATATTACGGCAGGCTCTTTGAACAGTGAGGGTACAGGTAGTAAGTACATTGAAAAAGCCGAAATTATTAATGACAAAGAACATAATGAGTATGGCGGAAGCGGTCTTGCTTTACCTGAATCTACGGTAAAAGTACATGAGGGTGCCGGAATTTATGGTGGCGATGTTCTTTATTCAGAGAAGAACAATGAAGTGTTGGTAATCTATGGAGACGTTAACGATAACACCATAAGAAAACAAACTCAAGCAGCAATAAATGTTTGGGGAGACACTGAAACTAATAGAGCCATTATTAATAAGTATATTAATTGGGATAACTCTAACGATAATAAAAAAGCAATCTTTGGTGCCGGCTTATTCAAAGTTCACGGTAAGAAAATTAAGATTAGATTCAGTACAGGTATAGGTTCAGCTTGGGCAACTTATTCAACTTCTATTCCTAAAATGACTTTGGATGCAGTGCATCCAGGTAAGGCCCCTGAAAGACCAACGTTAAAAATCGAAGTTGAAAAGAAGCAAATAGTATTAAATAAAAATTCTAGTGTACATATTCACTACGTTGATGTATATAATGATATTCAAAATGGTGTAACAAGTGGCTTTGATCATGTAAGTCTAGGACATGGTACTGAGTTGGGTGAGCATGTTCAACATATTGAATATTTGGCTATTGGTGATGAATACCAAAACACATTGTGGGATTGGGCGAGTGCTGGTTATGTTTTGGCTGAAATGTATGTACCTGAAGCTTTGAAGGGTACTATTAAGGATGACCCACAACACCACTATGTTTACTTGACTCATAACACTGAGACAGAGCATCGTCATATGGATGTTAACCAAGTAATTCACTACAATTATGAAGACGGTACTACTGCTCACGAAGATTATAATGAAACATTGCACTTTGTTCAAACAGGTACTAAAGATTTAGTAACTGGAGAGATTACTTGGGACGGTGAATGGACACCTGTACAAAGTTTTGAAATGGTAAAGAGCCCAGAAATCGAAAACTACGTACCTGATCGTTTAGAGGTAGGCCCATATAACATTATAGTAACCAATGACAACTATGGAAATAATCTGGATAAAGAAGATACTGTGGTCTACAGACCAAATACTACAACTCCAGATCTTGATCCGGACCCTACTCCAGCCCCAGACCCAACACCTACTCCTGATCCAGAACCTGAACCAACTCCAGGTCCTCTTCCAGAAGAAGAACCAGATAAGGAAAACAAGGGTACAGGTACGGCTAAGGTAGCTCCAGTCAAAGCTGCAACGGTTTCTGATGAAGCTCAAACTCCAGAAACAGTTTCAACCACAGAGGGCATTTCAGACGAATCAACCGAAGTAGCTGAAAAGAGTCAAAATGAAGAGACTTTACCTGAAACAGGTGATAAGAAGGCTGAAGCTGCAGGAGTTCTTGGAGCGTTGGCAGCCACAATGGGTATCACAGGCTTGGACGCTTCAAGAAGACGTAAGGCTAGCGCAAAAGTTAACAGAAAAGATAAGAAGAACGGTAAGTAGATTTGAAAAGTAGTGCGAAAGCACTGCTTTTTTTGCGTATGTTAGAATGAACCAAATTAGAAAGGAGTCTCTTAATGACCTTTTATACCCTAAATTACATCCAAAATAATCAGAATACGGATCGGGCCATTTTCTACATTCTGATGTTAGTCGCCGCATCGGCAATGATTATTTTTACCGTCCTTTATCTGCGCGATCGGTTTAACACCAGATACCGCGATCTAGGAATTATTGCCCTATTATTTTTACTCATGTTTGTGGGGACACAGTATGAGAAGTACACACAGATTAACATGCAAAAGTCCCAGGCAACGCAGATCATTCCCTTTATCAAATCTGTTGCCCGCGATGAAAATGTTAAAACCTCCGATGTGTTGGTCAATTCCACTACCTTAACAGATGGCATGATCGTGCGCATCGATTCCAAAAATGTGGATTATCAATTGAATCTGAATGAAGATCGCAATACTTATACGCTGACTCAAGCACACGTGATTGATCATAGGGTGGATGTGAAGAATTAATATGCAACTAGACTATACTCAACTTTTTATCAAATTTGCCCTCGGCATTTTAACTTTAATTATTCAAATCAACGTTTTCGGTAAAAGCAACTTAGCTCCAACTACGGCACTGGACCAACTACAGAACTATGTTCTTGGTGGAATCATCGGTGGTTTAATTTACAATTCCAGCATTAGTATTTTGCAATTTTTACTAGTTTTGATTGTTTGGACACTAGTTGCCTTCATCCTGAAATTCAGCCGCGACCACAACAGCTGGATTCGTGGCATTATTGACGGCAAGCCCGTTCAAGTGATCAAGGATGGTAAAGTCTTAGTCGGCAACTGTATGAAGGCAGGAATTTCCGCTAATGAATTGATGTTTAAACTCAGAAGCCGCGGAATTTATTCTGTTGAAAAAGTGAAGAACTGTATTTTTGAACAAAACGGGCAATTAACTATTATTGAAAATGATGAGGCTAATATCCGTTTTCCAATTATTAGCGATGGGCAGGCCAACGTCGATGTGCTGGAGTTGATTCACAAAGACGAGTCTTGGCTCGAGCATGAAGTAGAAAAAGCAGGTTATAATAATGTTAATGATGTCTTTTTAGGCGAATACATTGATGGAAAACTGCATTTTACAGGTTATACAAAATAATTAGGAAAAGAGAATCATAATGACAGATTTAACTAAGGTAAAAGAATGGCTGAAAGATGCTGATGCCGTGATCGTCACTGCTGGTAATGGCATGGCTAAAGAGGAAGGCCTCGACATTTTAAGCGAGGAAAACTTCGATGATGAATATGGCAAGGTTGCTGACAAGTACGATGTGCATACAATCGGGGATGCCCTCGACAAGAAGTTTGACACTTGGGATGAACAATGGGCTTTCTGGAGTCAACTGGTCAACGAATATTCGCTTGAATATGAGCCAAGTGAAACCATGTTGGCTTTAAAGGAGCTGCTCAAAGATAAGCAATACTTCATCGCTACTAGCACTTTCGGTCACTTCTTTGAAAATGCTGGTTTTAACGAAAAACGCATCTTCAATGCCTTCGGTGACTGGACCAGAATGCAATGTTCTAGCGGCGTGAACCATGGTCAAAAGGATGATCGTGAAGTCGTTAAGAAGTATTTAGAAGGAAAAGGTGAAGTGCCAAAGTGTGAGGATTGTAATTCTCCAATGGAATTGCACATGCCACTTAACGCCAACTTCTTCCCAGACACCGATGCCAATACGCGCTTCCGTTGGTTCTTAACCGGTAACGAAGACAAGAAGGTCGTTGTCTTAGAACTCGGCGTTGATGAAACCAGTCCACAACTGCTTGATCCAATGGTTAAGCTAGTTGAACAGTTCCCTGATTGGCATTACGTTGCTGCAGATTTAGCTGATAATGATTTACCAGACGATATTCAAAAGAGATCAGCTGGTTTTGCCACAGATTCACACGATATGATGATGAAATTAACTAAATAGGTGAGAAATGAGTATTTACGTAAAAAACGGGATTCTGCATGTTCCCGGTGCCCAAGATAAGTTGCGGCAAAAAGGGCAAGAAATACCTGACTTTTTGTCTAATTACACCATGCTGGATATTGAAACGACTGGCCTGAGTCCATACAGAGACCGCATTACAGAACTTGGTGCAGTGAAGGTCAGAAACGGCCAAATCGTTGACCAATATACTAATTTGATCAAGTTCCCTAAGAACAATAAGGTGCCTGCTTTTATTACCAAATTGAATGGCATTACTGAAGAACAAATCGTTAATGAGGGGATTCCTGCTGAACAAGCGATTAAGGAATTCCGTGAGTTCATCGATGACGACATTATCATTGGTTATAACGTCAACTTTGATCTGAACTTTTTATATGATTTAAGTCAAAAGTACAAGTTGCCAATCTTAAATAATGATTACGTCGATGTGTTACGCTTAGCCAGAGCGTACTATCCACGCGAACGCCACAATCGTTTGATTGACTGCATGCAGCGTGCTGGTATCGCGCAAGTAGAGGAGCACCACGGTTTAGCCGACTCGCTTGATACGATCAAGGTCTATAACGACTTTAGTGCGCACTTCACCGATGATTTGCTTGAAGCGACACGTAACAAGATCAAGAACGTTGATTTAACTGGCGACGATGTTGATTACATTGATCTCGGTTTTAGAAATCCGGTCCAAAATAAAAACATCGTTTTATCAGGTCACATTCATATGGATGAACAAGACGCCGACAAGATGATTGGCAACATGGGTGGTAAGGTTGAAGATAAGGTTAACCCAATGACCAATTATCTGATTATGGGTGACCATGATTTCTTTAGAAAAGACAACGAAGATTTGAATACGGCACGTGATTTGATTAAAGATGGTGCCAAGATTAAGCGTTTGTCAGAAAGCTTCTTTTTAGGGATGCTTGATGACTGGGCACGAAGTTAGAGGATTTTTATGGCAAGAAGAAGACGACGCAGAAAACAGAGTACTGTTTTTTCATCGATTATTGTAATTATCGCTATTGCCTGGGGAGTATTTACTAAAGCTGGCAGCGATCCTAATGGTAGCCAATTTATTAAAAATGTAACTGGCAATAGCAATGACCAAGTAACCAATACTATCAAGAGTGCTTCAAAAAGCAATAAGGTCTACGGCGGGCTATCGCAAAGCGATTATAAAAAGCTAGCTGATTTGAATTTTAAGAGTGGCTCTAGGGCATATACCGAAGTGAACCATAATCGTTCGACCTTAGTTAAAAGCTCTTGGAAGACCAACCGAGTAATTTATTCAAACCTTGATTCGCTGAATAGAACTTCACATTCCAATACTGCCTTTTTGGAGCGGCGCAACGTGGCTAATGATAGTTTGCGTGTGCGGCAGTTCGTAGAACCGACTGGTTGGCATTACAACCACAGAAACGGCACGCAGATTTATAACCGTGGTCACCTGATCGCTTATTCGGTTTCCGCTGGTATCGACCAAAGCGGTAACTACGATCCAAGCAACCAATCCGGGGACCAGAACAACCCTAAGAACCTGTTTACCCAATCGGCTTTTTCTAACCAACGAATTCAAACCATTTTTGAAGCTAAAGTTAGAAAAGCTCTGAGAGAAAATAAACGCGTGATTTATCAAGCCACTGCTGTATTCAGAGGCAATGAACTAATGGCGCGCGGAGTTAATCTGCAGGCCGTTTCAACTGATGGTACGCTGGACTTCAATGTTTATCTGTATAATATTCAACCTGGCTATCAATTTAACTATAATAATGGTAGAGCTAAAGTTGATCGCCAAATGCAGGTCAATGAAGAGTAAAATGTAGATATAAATTTTTAAAAGGGAGTACATATTAATGAAAAAAGATAACTGTACCGCAATGCTTGTCGGTAAAGATGCTTCAATCGATGGCTCAACTATGATCGCTCGTGACGAAGACGGTTACGGCGGCATTAACGAAAAGCTGTTTGTCGTAAACAAGGCTCGCCACTACGATGAAGATTATGTTTCAAAATACAACGGCTTCAAGATGCACCTTGAAGGTGATGGCTGCAAGTGGACTGCTGCTCCAACTGCTGATGATTCAGAAGGTCGTTGGGACGAACAAGGTATCAACGAATATAACGTCGCTATGTCAGCTACCGAAACTGAAGCAACCAACGCTCGCTGCCTAGGTCACGACCCACTCGTTGAAGACGGTATTAACGAAGATTCAATGGTTTACATCACTTTGCCATTCGTTAAGACTGCACGTGAAGGTGTTAAGCGTTTAGGTCGTTTGATTGAAAAATATGGTACTGGTGAAAGCAACGGTATCGCATTTTCAGACAACAAGGAAGTTTGGTACCTTGAAACTGGCGCTGGTCACCAATGGGTAGCTGCTCGTGTTCCTGACGATTCATACGCAATTTGTCCTAACATTATGGTTATCCAAAACGTTGACTTTAATGATCCAGACAACTTTATGTACAGCAAAGGCCTCCAAGAATTCGTTGAAAAGAACCACTTGAACAATAGTACCGATGGTAGTTTCAACTTCCGTGATATCTTTGGTACTAAGGATGAAGCTGATGCTTTCTACAACACCCCAAGAACTTGGTACGGTCAAAAGTTGTTTAACCCAAGTATTGAACAAGATCCAACTAGCCAAGAAATGCCATTTACTCGCGTTCCTGAAAAGAAGATTGGCGTTGAAGACGTGCAAAGATTTTTGACTAGTCACTACAACGGCACCCCATATGATCCAATGGATACTTTCTCATCCGGTACTGAAAAAGAACAAAAGATGTTCCGTTCAATCGCATTAGACAGAAACCAAGAATCAAGCATCTTGCAAATCAGAAACGATGTTCCAACTAAGATGGCGGCTATTCAATGGATCAACATGGGCTTTTACGCATACTCACCATACGTTCCTTTCTATACCAACATCGAAGATACGCCACTTAACTACAAGGTTGCCGAGCACATGGTTGATCCAGACAGCAGTGCTTACTGGCTTTACAAGACTTTGCAAGTAATCGTTGAACCACGTTACCACCAATACATTTATGAAGTAAATGCTTACCGTGACGATTGCCAAAGCTACGGTATCGGTCGTATCGATGCCATTGATGAAAAAGCCAAGGAGCTTGACGGTACTGAATTAATCAAGTATTTGACTAACGCCAACGATGTTACTGCCGGCGTAATTACCAAGAAGACCAAGGAATTAATGAGCAAATTGGTAAGACAAGCTTTGAACAGTTCTAAGTACCAATTTGAACGCGGCGACAATTTATAAAAAAATAAAATAATTTAGAAAAAATAGGTCATGAAAATTAATTTCATGACCTATTTTTTGGGTACGTACCACAATATTTAGTAAACCCGAACAAAAAAGCGAAATACAACTATGCAAAGGTTTGAATACAAACAAAACGCGAATACTGAGAGAGATTTATTTCACCAATACTGAGAAACCACGAATTTTTTTACTGAATTATTTGTTTTTTTTGTCCTTTTAGCTTAAAATTAATAGATAAATTTATAAACTTAAATCAATATATAGTGGTGTGTGAAACTTATGAATGATGATAAATTTGTTGAAGTAAAGAACCTTAAAAAGGTTTACGACAATGGTCACGAAGCAATCAAGGACGTTAGCTTCTCAGTTAAGAAAGGCGACCTTGTTTGTTTACTTGGACCTTCAGGTTGTGGTAAGACAACCATTTTGAACATGCTTGCTGGTTTACTTAACCCAACCAGTGGCGATATTCTTTTTGATGGCAAGTCTGTCGTTAACGTAGCACCTAAAGATCGTCAAATTGGCTACGTTTTCCAGAACTATGCTTTATACCCACACATGACAGTCCTTCAAAATGTTATGTTTCCTTTAACTGTGGGCAAGCAAAAAATGCCTAAAGATAAGGCTAAGGAGATTGCGGAAAAGTACATGGAAACAACTCAAATCACCGAACTTGCCGACCAAAAGCCAGGTAACTTGTCAGGTGGTCAACAACAGCGTGTCGCAATCGCTCGTGCCTTGGTGCAACAACCTAAGATCTTGCTCATGGACGAACCTTTGAGTAACCTTGATGCACGTCTTCGTTTGAAGATTCGTGAAGAAATCCGTAACTTGGTTAAAAAAGTGGGCATCACTACTTTATTCGTTACCCACGACCAAGAAGAAGCTTTATCCATTGGTGATAAAATCATCCTCTTCAACAATGGTGTGATCCAACAAGACGATATGGGTCAAAACTTCTATCTTGAACCAAATAACTACTTCGTTGCTAACTTCGTTGGTAACCCTGTAATTGATAATTTCAAAGTTACTGTTAAAGACGGCAAGATTACCGGCTCGGACTTTGAAATCAACGTAGATGACTTAGAACAAAGTCGTTTCAAACATGATTTAACTGATGGCGAATACACATTATCTGTTCGCCCTGAAAATATTTTGCCAGCTGATAGTGGTCACGTTTCAGCTAAGATCGACGATGTTGAATTAATCGGCCGTGAATGTATTTTAAAATTTACTCATGATGGCGTTCAAGCTCGTTCACTTGTTGATCTTGAAACCCCAATTAAGAGGGGAAGCACCGTTAACTTAAAGATGCGCCTAGATCGCGTATTCCTCTTTACTAAGGAAGGAGAGCGTGTCTACTAATGAAGAGCAATCAAAAGAAAGCTTGGCTCTTTTTAGCGCCAACAATTATCTTTGTTACTTTCTTTAGTATTTACCCAATTTTACGGGCATTTGTGATGAGTTTCCAAAGCGGTCCATTAATCAATTTGAACTGGACTGGCTTTAGCAACTATCAATACATCTTTAGTGATCCCGAATTTTGGCGCGCAATTAGAAACACCATTCTTTATGCGCTAATTTCGGTGCCTGTAGCATTAGCTATTTCAATCATGCTCGCATGGTTTATTTTCAGTAAGGTAAAGCACAAGTCATTCTTTGAAACGACTTTCTTTATGCCTTACGTTACTTCAACCATTGCGATTGGTATCGTGTTCCGTTACATCTTTAATGGTGAATACGGGATGCTTAACTTCCTATTAAGAGCGCTTCATTTGCCAGCTCCTAACTGGATTGATGATCCATCAATGTCACTGACAACCATCATTATCTTTGGTGTTTGGACATCACTTGCCTTTAACATCGTTATCTTGATGGGTGCTCTTCGTAACATTGATCCAAACTACTACACTATTGCCGATATGTACGGCGCAACCGGTACTGAAAAGTTCTGGCGTATTACTATGCCACAACTTGTACCAACGATCGCCTTCTTATTGACGATGAACATTATTGCGGCATTCAAGATTTATACTTCCGTATATGCATTGTTCAACGGACAAGCAGGTGTCGGAAACTCAGCTACAACGGCAGTGTTCTACATTTATAACAAATTTCAAATTGTAGGTACGCCAGGTGTAGCGATGGCCGCAACGGTAATTTTATTCCTCATCATTATGTTCGTAACCTTCTTACAACGTAAGATGATGAAAAAGATTGGGGGACGGTAAAAAATGAAGAAGATTCGTTGGGGTGCTTTGGTTGCTTACATCGTTTTAGCAATCTTTGCGATTATTACTGTCTTTCCATTCGTTTACATGATTTTGGGCGGACTAATGAGTTTTAGAGAAACGACAACGATTCCGCCAACATTAATTCCTAAGCACTTTGAATGGTCAAACTATGCTAAGGTCTTTGCCCAAGCACCATTTGCTCGTTACTTCTTAAACACCTTTATTACGGCTAGTGTAACGACTATCGTAAGTTTGTTTAACGCACTTCTTGGTGCTTTTGCCATGGTTAATTTGAAGTTCAAGGGTAAGGGCGTTGTACAAGTCGTTCTTTTGTCACTCTTGATGGTGCCAGGTGAAGCAATCATCTTCACTAACTACAACACCATTGCCAGAATGGGCTTACTTAACACCTACATCGGTTTGGTATTACCATTCTTGACTTCAATTTTCTACATGTACTACTTACAAAGCTACTTCGGCTCAATCTCACAAACCATCTACAAGGCTGCGATGATTGACGGGGCTAGCGACTGGGAATACATCTGGAGAATTTTGGTACCAATGTCTAAAGGTGGTTTGTTCACTGTGGCGCTTTTGAGCTTCATTTCAGGTTGGAATTCATTCCTATGGCCATTATTGGTAACCAATGAAGACAGCATGAGACTGTTGAACAACGGTTTAACTTCATTTGCCTCAGATGCAGGTAGTGAAACGCAATTGCAATTAGCAGCTGCTACATTAACCGTTTTGCCAATCTTGATCTTATACTTCATCTTTAGAAAGCAAATTATTCGAGGAGTAGTACGTAATGACCTTAAAGGATAAAACAACCGTTACCTTTTATAACGGTTTAACCACAATTGGTGGACCAATGATCGAAGTGGCTTATAACAAGTCACACGTTCTGTTTGACTTAGGCGAAGTATATCGTCCTGAGTTAAAGCTGCCAGATGAAAGTTACCAAACTTTGATTAAAAATCAGTTGATTGGGGATGTGCCTGATTTTTACGATCCAAAAATTACGGGCAAGCCAATCGATACTGAACGCTGGGAACACTCTGCAGCTTACATTTCACACTTACACTTGGACCACAGCAAGGTCCTAAACTTGCTTGCACCTGAAATTCCACTTTATGCAGGTCCAATTACTGCTCATTTACTTCCTGCTTTGAATGAAAATGGCGACTTTCTTTTACCAGCCGCTGGGCACGAGAAAAACTACACTCGTCCAATCATTGCGGCTGAGTATAAGAAGCCGATCAAGGTGGGAGATATTACCCTGGAAATATATCCTAGTGACCACGATGCTTACGGTGCAACTGGCTTACTAGTTAAGACACCGGACAAGCAAATCGCCTACACTGGTGATATTCGTTTGCATGGCTACCACCCAGATTTGGTTCGTGCCTTCATGCAAGCGGCCAAAGGTAGCGATATGTTGATCATTGAAGGTACTGGCGTTTCTTGGCCAGAAGAAAAGCACGATGAAAACAGCGAAGAATTCACTGGTCCTAAGAACGAAGTGGAGTTAACTGAAGAAATCGTGCGCTTGCAAAACGCCAACCCTGATCGCCAAATCACCTTTAACACTTACCCAACTAACGTGGAGCGTTTGCTTAGAATTGTTTCTGATTCTCCACGTAAGGTGGTTTTGCATGCTAAGCGTGCGCATTTGATTAAGGACAGTCTTAACGAAGATTATCCATATTACTACTTGCCAGAAGACAAGAAGTATTCTGATTTGAATCCAGAGCTTGAAGTCAGCTACGACGAGCTTTTGGCGGATAATCATAAATACTTATGGCAAGCTGTAAGCGATTATGATAAGCTTCAAATGGGCGGTCTTTACATCCATTCAAATGCCGAGCCATTGGGTGACTTCGACCCTACCTACAAGCCATTTGTAGAGCAATTCGCTAAAAATAAAATTGAGTTCATTGCATTGCGTTGCTCAGGCCACGCCGATGAAAAAGAACTCAAAGAAATAATTGGTGGGATTCAGCCAGCTATTTTGGTACCGGTGCACACATTGCATCCGGAGCTGGAAGAGAATCCATTTGGAGAACGTATTTTACCTAAACGTGGTCAAACAGCCACGCTTTAGTAAAATTAAAGATTATTGTTGTTTAGCTTTATTTTTTAGGAGGATTTATCCAAATGAAGTTTAGTAAGAAACTTGCTATGGCTGCCGTTGCTGCTTTAGCCTTAGTAGGAACTGCTGCTTGTTCAAATGGCGGTAGCAACTCTTCATCAAGTTCATCAGAAAAGATTCCATCAAAGATTACTAAGAAGACTACAGTTGTCTTTTGGAACGCTATGCCTGGTGTACAAGGTTCTACTTTGAAGCAATTGACTAACGAATTCGAAAAGAAGAACCCTAAGATTAACGTTAAGTTGGAAAACCAAGGTACTTACAATGATTTGCAAGCTAAGATCAACTCAACTTTGCAATCACCAAACAACTTGCCAACTATTACCCAAGCATATCCAGGCTGGCTTTGGAATGCTGCACAAAACAAGATGCTTGTAAACATGACCCCATACATCAACAACAAGAATGTTGGTTGGGGTAGCGCTAAGGCATCTGGTATTAGAACCGAACTTCTTGACGGTGCTAAGATCAAGGGTACCCAATATGGTATTCCATTTAACAAGTCAATCGAAACTTTGACTTACAACGCTGACATGTTCAAGAAGTATGGCATTAAGAAAGTTCCAACCACTATGGAAGAACTTAAGCAAGTGTCAGAAACTATTTACAAGAAGAGTAACCACAAGGTTGTAGGTGCTGGTTTTGACTCACTTTCGAACTACTACACTCTTGGCTTGAAGAACGAAGGTGTTAACTTCTCAGACAAGGTTAACTTCAGTGGTGCTGCTTCAAAGAAAGTTATTAACTACTACGCAGATGGTATCAAGAAGGGTTACTTCAGAGTGGCTGGTTCAGAACACTACCTTTCAGGTCCATTTGCTAACGAAAAAGTTGCTATGTTCATCGGTACTTCAGCAGGTGAAGGTTTCGTTAAGCAAGGTGTAGGCAACAAGTTCACTTACGACATTGCTCCATGTCCTGGCAAGTACACTATGCAACAAGGTACTGACATTTACATGTTCAACCACGCAACTGCTGATCAAAAGGCAGCCGCATTTAAGTACATTAAGTTCTTGGTATCTAAGTCAAGTCAACTTAAGTGGGCTAACGCTACTGGTTACATTCCAGTTAACGAAAGCGTTGTAACTTCAAGCGAATACAAGAACAACAAGAGCACCAAGCTTCCTGCTAAACTTGAAGACTCAATGAAGCACTTGTACAGTGTTCCTGTTTCAAAGAACTCAAATGCTGCATACCAACAATTGAACAGCATTATGCAAAACATTTTGTCCGCAGCACAAAAGGGTCAAAATGTTAACAGCCAAATTAACGCTGGTAAGCAAAAGTTTGATGCTGCTTGGAAGCAATAAAACTAAATAGCAATTAATGTTAAAAGCAGACCGTGCTGGGTCTGCTTTTTTTATGGAAAAATGGTAATATTTATAGGTAAATAAAAATGCAGAGGTGAGCCAGTTGATAAGACAACAAAATTTCCCGGTGGAAACAAAATATAAATGGTACGACATCAACAATTTAAGCGAGGAAGACAGCGATAAGTTGCAAAGTGAGTTCAATTTTACGCCGGATATTATTTCATATATTTCCGACCGTCACGAACGTCCTCGCTACGACTATGACTTGCATACCAAGAGTCACTTGCTAGTTTATGATGTACCAATCTGGCCCACCAATACGATTAAGCACTTCACTTCCCACCCAATTACATTCTTGGTTGTCGGTGAAAATGTCTTCACTTTCCATACCGAATCAACCAGTTATGTTTTTGACGAATTCAACGACGAACATATGCGGGAAAGATTATCTGAAGCAAAGGATGTAACGGAACTGTTGATGCTGTTCTTTCTTTACTCTTCACAATATTTCCAGCGTGCCGTTACGCAGCTTGATGTTGAGCGTAACAGCTTGGATCAAAAATTGTCTGATAACATTAACAACAAGGATTTGGTCGAGCTTTCTAATATTGAAAAAAGTTTGGTTTATTTGTCCAGTTCTATTCAAACTGATCTGATCATGTTGCACAGCTTGGACCACAGTAAATTGAACTTCACTAAGGAAGCTAAAGAACGACTCGATGACGTGTTAATTGAATCAAGCCAGTCAGCAGAAATGGTTAGGATTTCACAACAAGTTACGAAGACTTTGTCAGCAACATCCAACAACATGATGAACAATAACCTGAACGACACGATGCAGTTCTTAACTGTGTGGTCATTGGTTTTGACGATTCCAACTATTTTGACTGGGTTCTATGGGATGAACGTTTCTTTGCCAATCTTGAAAAACTCGTTTGACTGGATTTTGATTATCCTATTGATGGCGGTTTTGATGATCTGGCTAGTAATTCTGATGAAGCGACACCATTTCTTCTAAGATTGAGGCAAATAAATGAAACATAAAGTATTAATAGGTGCAATTATTACGACCTTGGTGGCCTTTCTTTTGTACACGACTAACTTAAAACGCGTGGATAACGCCAAATTAAAGGTTGTGGGACCAACAACCAGCAAGGTTAATAAGACGAAAAAAGCCAAGGAACCAAAGGTCAAGACGCTGAAGGAACCTAAGGTTAACTCAATTGAATATACCAACCACGTTAAGGCTAAGAGCGGTAGCAACAAGAAGCTGGTTAAGATCATTAAGAAGACGATGGGCGTTGATGACAGCTACCAAGTTGCCGTCCAAGATTTGACCAATTCTAGCCGTTATGCCGTAGTCGCTAATACGCAAAAAGCACATGATGCTAAAAAGGCGATGAAGCTGTTCTTGCTTATTGCGCTATATGAACAAGAACAAAACGGTAAGATTAATTCTAGAACCGCGATTAAGATTAAGAAGTCAGACAAGGCCAAGGGCGATAAGATGTTCCAGGTTAATATGGCTTATGGCATTGCTTACTTGCGTGAAGGGATGCTTAAAGGCAATAAGACTGCATCAAACGCTTTGCTTAGAAAAGTTGGCGTAAATAATGTTGACTCTGTAGCTAAGAGAATGGGTGCAACGCAAACGTCGATCGCCAAGAACTTTAACGGTGATTCATATGGTAAGACGACTGCTAACGATTTGACTAAGACGATGGTCGGTCTTTACCAAGGTAGAGTGCTTAACCGGCAACATGCTAGTCGTGTGCTTAGCACAATTGCTAGCTCACGTCCTTTGCCAAGCATGGTGAACGGCATCAGCGGCGGCGTTTATGCGATCGGTGATGATGATTTTGCGACAGCAATCGTCCAAGGCAACGGCCATGCTTACAGCATGTCTGTTTGGGGCAGCAACAATAAGAACTTTAATAAGCTAGGCAAGCAAGTTAATAATTGGTTTAGTAAAAGAAAATAAATAGGCATAAATAATAAGGCGTTTCGCCTTATTATTTTTCTGCATTATTTACACTATGTAGATTGTATTCTTCACTTTGTAGTGATATAGTATTTATTATGCTAGGAGAAGGAGGGATGAGAATGGCACAAAAAAGAAATCTTGATCTGGACAAGATCATCGATCAGGCAACTGAGCTGATTTGTGAGAAGGGCTTAGATAAGATGACGATGCCAGCTTTGGCTAAGTCATTAGATGTTCGCTCGCAATCACTTTATCACTATGTTTCAGGCCGAAAGCAGTTATTATCCTTAATTGGTGCAAGACAAGTGAAGATCTTACGGCACAAGTTAATGGATGATTTGATAGGGATCTCCGGTAGGGAGGCCTTGCTTAAGTTTGCGGACACGGTGCGTGACTTTTTGTTGAGTGATCGGGCCTTGTCCAGTATCGTGTATCATTTGAACGAATATCCAAAGGATGCTGAGATTAATCAGGAGATTTTTAATCTGATAAAATTAGGTGAAAAACTTAATTTTAGAAAAGAGAGTGTCATTTCATTCCATGCTTTAATTGGTGCTGTATTGGGTTATGTGTTCTTAGACAATTCATCTTCTTTTGTTGATGAAACTAAGAATGAATCTAATCGTAATTATCACGAAATGATTCTGCGTCTCGTAGAACCAGAGCCTGATTTACAAAAACTAGGGAGGAAATAGGAAAGTGCAGAAATTTCTGAAAAATCATGTTTTTTCTTTAATTGCATGGGTTTTGATATTGATTATTTCCGTTGTTGCTTTGCCTAATATCACTGAGCTAACTAACGCTCACTCAGATATTACATTGCCAAGCAATGTTGAAAGCAACGTCGCGCAATCAATTGAAAACAACTGGGGTGCAAAGAAGAAAAACACCTATGCGATAGCACTTGTTTTTAACAAGGAACATGGCAAGCTGACTGATGCTGATAAACAAGCTATCAACAATACGCTTGACAAGTTTACTAATGATAAAAGCAAGTACGGAATTAAGGACACGCTGCTTCCTGATTCCAATATTGCTACTAGAAAGAAGCTTCAATCAAAGGACGGTACGACTTGGGTAGCACAATTCAACGTATCTAAGAAAGGCCGTACGGTTGAACAAGTTTATAACCAAATGAATAGGGATGTTAAAACGCAAGGCCTTCGCACTTATGTAACTGGTGCTGACGTTTTGCAACATGACTTCTCTGCTTCAATTCAGGAGGGAATTAAGAAGACTGAGGCAATCACTATTGTCTTCATCTTTATTGTCTTAATCATTGTATTTAGATCACCAATTGTGCCATTAATTTCATTATTGACTGTTGGTGTATCATTCCTTACTTCCTTCTCAATTGTTACGAACTTAGTAGAACATGCTAATTTCCCATTCTCAAACTTTACTCAGGTGTTCATGGTTATCGTGCTATTTGGTATCGGTACCGACTACAACATCCTGCTGTATGACAAGTTTAAAGAGGATCTGGGGAAAGGGATGGACAAGTACAAGGCGATGCACGATGCGCTTCGTAACGCTGGTAAGACCATCCTTTACTCAGGTTCATCTATCTTAATCGGTTTTACAGCTTTAAGTTTGGCTAAATTCTCTATTTACAGATCAGCTGTTGGTGTTGCCGTTGGTGTTGCCGTACTTCTGGTAGTACTTTTAACACTCAACCCATTCTTCATGGCTGTTCTTGGTAAGAGAATGTTCTGGCCAGTTAAGGAATTCACTGGCGAAAGTGATAACAAACTTTGGCATGGAATTTCAGCTTCAACTTTGAAGCACCCAATTATTTACTTGGTTGTTTTAGCTGTTGTTACTGTTCCATTCATGTTGATGTACTCAGGTCACTTGAACTACGACGATACTGATGAAATTGCTGATTCAGTTCCATCTAAGCAAGGTTTATTGGTAGTTCAAAAGCACTTCTCAAAGGGTATGGCTGAGCCATCATACTTGTACATCCAAAGTAAACATAGATTAGACAACGAAGAAAACTTGAAGTTGATTGATCAATTGACTAGACAACTTCAACAATCAAAGGACGTTTCATTTGCGACATCTGTAACCCAACCTTACGGTGAACCAATTGATATGCTTTATGTAAATAATCAATTGAACACTGTTAACGACGGTGTAGATCAAGCTCGTTCTGGCTTAGGTAAGTTAAGCAAGGGTGCTAATAAAGTAGCAAACGGTGCTAACAGATTAAGAGACGGTGCTGATCAACTTCAAGATGGTACGGGTCGTCTTCAAAGTGGTGCCCAACAATTAGTTGGTGGTACTAGTCGTTTGCAAAGCGGTGCCCAACAATTGCAAAGTGGTGCCGTTCGTTTACAAAACGGTTCAAATCAATTAGTTAGTGGTGCTACTCGTCTTGAAACTGGTGCAGGTCGTTTGGCTAGTGGTACTCACGCACTTCAAAGTGGTGCAAGCAGCTTACAAAGCGGTGCTAACAAGTTGCAAAATGGTGCCAACAGTTTGCAAGCTGGTACCAAGACTTTGCAAAACGGTACCCAACAAATGGCCAACCAATTGCAACAATTGAGTACACAACTTTCTAACCAATTGAGTGGATCAAACAAGCAACAACTTGCTGCATTGCAAACTGCTTTGCCACAAATTAATAGCGGTATTCAACAATTGAATGCTGCTTTAGGCAATTCTGTTGACGTTTCATCTGCAACTAGTGGTTTAGCTGCTGTACAAAAACAAGCTGCTCAATTAGAAAGCAGCTTGAAGGAGTTGCAAAGTGCTGCTGGTAGTGTCGGTTCATCTGTAAGTCAAGCAGATGTTCAATTAGCAATTAGTGCTGCAGTTCAATCAGCTGTGAAAGACGTTCCAAGTGATCAAAAACAAGCTGCTCAGCAAGCAGCAACTGCAGCTGCAACCCAAGCGGTACAATCAGTTGTTCAAAAGGCTCAAGCTGGTGCTAATACTGATAAGTTAAAGTCAGCTATGCAAAATGCAACTCAAGCAGCTCAAGGTTTACAAGGCTCGATGGCTGCAATGCAACAAAGTGATTTGATGACCCAACTTCAAAGTTTGAAGACTCAAGTGAATACTTTAGCTCAAGCTTCAAACCAAGCACTTCCAGGTGCCGCAACTGCTTTGAACCAATTAAGCTCAGGCTTAAGTCAAGTTCAATCAGCTGCTAGTGCAGGTGTTGCCGGTGCAAACAAGCTTAACTCAGGTGCTGCTGCTCTTAACAGTGGTGCAGGTCGCTTGAGTACTGGTCTTGGCAGTCTTGCAAGTGGTGCAGGTCGTCTTAACGCTGGAGTTGGCCAACTTAACAGTGGTGCAGGTCAACTTCAATCAGGCTTAGGTACTCTTGCCAACGGTGCAGGTACTCTTAACACTGGTCTTGGTACTCTTGCTAATGGTGCAGGTCAACTTAACTCAGGTGTTGGTCAATTAGCAAGCCAAGCTCCAGCTCTTATCTCAGGTATCGGTCAACTTAACAGTGGTGCCGGCCAACTCAGCATGGGTGCTGGCAAGTTAGCTGCTAAGGCTCCAGAACTTACTACAGGTATCGATACTGTAAACAGTGGTTTGGGTCAAGGTGAAGCTTACCTTAGAGGCTTAGGTTCATCTGCTGCCGCAGATACCTTCTACATTCCAAAGGAATTCTTGAAGAATGAAATGTTCAAGAAGTCAATGGATGTATACCTCAGCCCTGACAAGAAGTCAGCTCAAATTATCGTTGTCTTCAACTCAAACCCAAGTGCAACTGAAGCTACTGACGAATCACAAGAATTGAGCGCAATGGCTAAGAAGACCTTCCAAGGTACTCCATTGAAGAATGCTAAGGTTGCCATGGGTGGTCAAAGTTCAAAGATCAAGGATACTAAGTCAGTTGCTAGTGGCGACTTCATCAGAACTGCCGCAATCATGTTAATTGGTATCGGTATTGCTTTGATGTTCGTAACTCGTTCACTTCTTCAACCTGTTTACATTCTTGGTACTTTGCTTATTGCTTACCTCTGCTCACTTTCAATCAACCAATGGATTGTTAAGGCAGTTCTTGGCAGAAGCATGCTTACTTGGAATACACCATTCTTCAGCTTTATCATGTTGATTGCCTTAGGTGTTGACTACAGTATCTTCCTCATGACTCGTTACAACGAGCTTAAAGAAGAGGGCTTTACTACTCCAAGCTCAAGAATCTTGAAGGCATGTGCCATCATTGGTACGGTTGTTATCTCAGCCGCAATCATCTTGGGTGGTACTTTCGCAGCCCTCATTCCATCAGGCATTCCAACCTTGATCGAAGTTGCCTTGACTGTGGACGTTGGTTTGTTAATCTTGGTATTCATTTTGCCAATTACCTTATCAGCTGCAGTTAAGTTAACTTATGAAGGTATTGATTTCGGTAAGTACTTTAAGAGAAATAGAACTAACAATAATTAGTTAAAAAGATAAAGAGCAGTCCTATGATGTCGTAGGACCGCTCTTTTTTTGCTCTCGTCTTTTTGCTTGTATAAGCATGGTATAATAATACAAAAAAGAAGGGACTTTTGAATATGACTACATGCCCAAACTGCGGACACGAGATTAGTGATACAGATGACATCTGTCCAAACTGCGGCTTTAACCTGAAAAAGTATCGTGATGACTTTTTCACGGATCAACACAAGCAGGCTAAGTATGAACAACCCGATGAAGGAAAGAAGATAGCTAGCCGTGCCGCATACCGCGAAGAATTTTATCCAGAAAAGCAAAATTCCACTGTACAAAGAATGATTGCCTGGGTTAGACAGAATGCAACCATCGTCTTTTTGCTTGGCGTCTTTTTACTGATTCTGATGAGTTTTTCTAGAGCAGCTGGTTGGATTTGCTTCCTAGCTTTGATGGTCTGGCTCTTCATCGTCTGCGATCGGAAAGATAAAGTTGAGCAATATACTGCTGATAAGCGATTAACGGAAAAGATTAATCAGGTAGGTTCGAATATATTTAACCGCGTTGATGAACGTGAAGATAAGGTGAGAACACGCAGTAAGGAATTTGCGGAGAAGCACCCTAAGGTAGAAAGCCAAGTTAGAGAGATTAAAAAGCAACGCAGTCACCGTTACAGCTATGTTCAACTATCTGTAATCTTGACGGCTTTGATCAGTTTGATCGTTTTATTCACCGACTCTGGTGCTTCCGTTTCGGCTGTAAGTTATACACAAAAGATGTCCATTTCGAATGTGATCTTTAGTTTGGCTGGTCGACTTTTATCAACCAATTCACTTCAAGCACTTATTTTGTACATTGTATGGCTACTTCTGTTGTTGTTCCCAATCTTCATCATTTACAACGTTTTGAAGAATACGAAAAGTAGTCAGATTTTGGCATTTATTTTGTCACTAATTGAAACGATCTTCTTGATTTACATCGTTTATATGATGTCTAGTTCAGTCCATGCATCAAATGGTGTTGTGGCACAGATTACTAGTCAGTTGATTTCATATGCTGTTTCAATTGGAACTTCTGCATACTTCTTATTGTTGGCCAGTGTTTTAACCACAGGTCTTTCAGGATTCAACATTTTTAAGCACAAAGATAATCAATAATACTTTTTGAAGCACAGTTTGACACACGTCAGGCTGTGTTTTTGTTTTACAATAAAAAAGCACCTAAAAACTACGGTGCTCTTTTTTAAGACTTTGATATCTTATTTATCGAACCATTACATAGATTTTAGGGATGTTACAATAGCAAATTGCCAGATTTTAAAAAAATAAAATTATTTCAATTTTTTAAAATGACACTAAAAAAACTTTGAATATAAAAATAGCTGAAACCTCTACAGAAATAGCACTTTTTGCAAAATATGCGTTATTTTAACGTCTACAAAGCCCTCTACACCGCATATACTGACAATTGTTAGGACTAATAGGGAGGATAGGAAGATGTTATCCAAAAATAATTTCAAAGAAAGATTAAGAAAAATGGAGCCTCGTAAAGAGCGCTTCTCAATTCGTAAGTTTTCTGTAGGGGCAGCATCCGTTTTAATTGGCTTTTTCTTTATGGGAATGGATCAAGGCCAAACTGTTAGAGCTGCTGATACTACACAAAATGATGTGAATGTAGAGCAATCAAGTTCAACTCAGAAAGAGGATACTAATAAATATCAACCGGAATATGGTGAAAAGACTGTTACTCAAGGTTCTAGTGTAGATGATCCAGCAACTTGGTCAACTGCAGATGGTAACCAAGGTAACCCAGTGGACCATGGTAGCAGTGCAAAATTTAAGTCGATGACTGGCACACCTGAATGGGCAACTGGTGCCACTGATGGTACGATTACTTTAGCACCAACTACCTCTGTTGAAGCAGGTACTTATGTCATCCCAGTACTAGTAACTTATGGAGATGGTACTTCAGAAAAGGCTTATGCTCCTGTAACCATTACTGGTGTTAAGCACGATGACGACAATAATATCTGGGTTTATGGTCAAAATACTCAGAGTTCATTCAGAATAGGTACGTTTGACACTCACAAGACTAATGATGGTAGTGCCAACGCTATGGAGATTGTTGCAGCACCAAAGCTTGATCTGATTAAGTTTACAAATCAAGCTTATAATAAGGACACTCATCAATATAAAGATGTTTCATCAGTCACATACACTTTAAATCCTGATAAGACACAGTATGTTGCAACCTTAGTAACTATCAATGGTCAAACTTTCACTGGTAATGCCATAACACGTGATCTACTTTGTCAAGTTAAGAGTAGTGCAGTATTATCCTTTGATGTTGATCAAGTACAAACTTCTTGGATGCCGGCTTCAGATCAATGGGCACAAGGCAAGGATCGTCGTGCCAACACTGATGCTTCTAACTTTGCTTCTGGTACTGGTACATCATTTGCTAACTCACAATATGGTGATCCTAACGGTGATCAACGCTCTAAATCACCAGAACAATTAGCTGGTAACTCACGTGCACGTGCAAATATTAACTTGAGTGGTGATGCTGCTGGCTGACGATCAACTTAACCGAATTAGTTCGCAATAGTTTGCTTTGATAGTGGTTATTGTTGATCGGGCTCAGCGAATTGAGCAGCGCAATATCGATTTCACCATTTTTCAATTTGGCACTCAAATCATTAGAACCTGCCTCAGTAATTTCAATATTGTGGTTCAAGTTTTCTTGATCAAATTCAGTCAATATTTTGGCTAAATAAACTTTACCTACAATCGGCGACACACCCCCACGCAACTGTGGATAATTTGCCTCAGCTACCTCATTTTTCGTCATTTCAAATAGATTCAAGATTTCACTGCTGCGGTCGTAGAGAATCTTCCTCGCGGCGTTTTCTGAGTAATTAGTGTAGTTCTGAACTCTTTAGATAATCGCTTAACAGCCGCTGAAATAGAAGGCTGGCTCAAGTTGAAGAATTCTGCTGTTTTAGTATAGCTGTGCGTTGCAACTAATTTTTGATAATATTCTAGATCCTTGATGTTCATTTTTATCCCTCGTTTTACTTAGTATAGTTAAATTTTCTCCTTTTATAAAAATAACTTATAAAAAATATTTTTATCTGTGGAAAAACAGTGAATTTGTTGCCCTTAATCATTAATTTTATTAATCAAAAGGCCGTTCACAAAATTGTCTGCTGTGAAAACTAGCGTTTTAATGAAGATAGTTAGTAGACAAATGAAGGGAAAAACAATGGCATCATCATTAATTAATTCAGAATTATTCAAAGATCAATACAGTACAAAAGAAATGCGCGCCGTATTTAGCGGACGCGCTCAAATTCAAAGTTGGCTCGATTGCTGGGTAGCTTTAGCCAAGGCCGAAGCAAAGAACGGCGTTATCCCAGAAAGTGCCGCTGAAGAAATCGCCCAAAAAGCACACGCCGAAGACATCGATATGGATTATGTGCGTGAAGGTTTTAAAAAGACCTCGCATCCCCTAATGCCACAGATTCGTGCTTTTACCAAGCTTTGCTCACCCGAAGCCGGCGGCTACATTCACTGGGGCGCCACCACGCAAGACATCACCGACACAGGGATGATTTTGCAATTAAGAAATGCCCAAGACATTTTAGAAAAACAATTAGAGCACTTATTAAATCAAGTTTTAGACAAAGCCGAAAAATACAAGGCTCTGCCAGAGGCTGGTAGAACGCATGCTCAGCACGCCGTCCCAATTACCTTGGGTTATAAGTTTGCCATTTGGGCAGACGAACTGGGTCGCGATCTCGAAAGACTGCAACATGATCGCAAGACTTACTTTGCTGGCAACTTCGGTGGGGCAGCCGGAACCTTGGCTTCTCTTTTTGATAAAGGCATTGCCGTTAGAAATGATTTTTGTAAAAATCTCGGTTTAGCTATTCCAACGATTACCTGGCACGTTTCAAGAGATCGCTTGGCTAACTTCTCCAGCGATATTGCGATTGCTGCAAGCACGATTGGCAAGATGGCTAACGAAATCATTAACCTGCAAAGAACCGAAATCGAAGAGGTCGAAGAAGGATTCCAAATGGGCAAGGTTGGCTCCAGCACGATGCCACAGAAGCGGAATCCAATGATCTGCGAAAACATCTATGCTAATGTCCGTTTGGTTAAAAATAATGCCAACTTAGGCCTTGAAGCAATGGTGCAAGAGCACGAACGCGACATGTCCTTCTGGCAAACTGAATGGATGTACTTGTCAGAAATGTGCTTAGTCTTTAGTGCCGCCATTAAAATGATGAGCCAAGTAATGGATCAAATGATCGTTCATGAAGATAACATCAAACGCAATTTGAACATGACGCATGGACTGATCGTTTCAGAACGCGTGATGCTCGATCTTGGCCGTTACATCGGTCGACAAAACGCCCACGAAGTCATTTACGAGGATGCGCAAAAAGCGTTTAACGACGGCATTGATTTTCTTGATGTGCTTTTAGCTGACGAGCGAGTAACCAAGGATGTCGATGAGGCTACTTTAAGAGAAATGCTTGATCCAGCCCGTTATGTTGGTTCATGCGTGCAAATGGTCGACGACGTAGTAAAGAAATGGCGCAAGTAAAAAAGATTGGCTTTTAGCCAATCTTTTTCTTTTTATACAGTTAAAGTAATTAACTATTGATTATTTTTAGTAACGTCGATAACTAAGTGTTCGTTAACAAATGCCATCATACCAAGTTCGCTTAATTCACAACCATAGCCTGACTTCTTCACACCACCAAATGGCAATTCACCAGAAGTGATCCAGCGACCGTTGATGACCGTCATTCCAGTTTCGATTTGAGCGGCAATCTTTTGTGCACGTTCGATATCGCTGCTGATTACTGATGAACCCAAGCCATAGCTTGAATCGTTTGCCAATTGAATAGCGGCATCGTCATCGTTAACCACGAAGACTTCGGCAACAGGGCCAAACAATTCTTCATCGAAGATTGGGTTGTCCTTGTCAATATTGGTCAAAACGATTGGTCTAAAGAAGGCACCCTTAGAGTCAATTTCTGGGTATTGGTAGAAGACCTTAGCACCTGCGTCAGTGGCTTTCTTTACTTGAGCTTCAAGCTTTTCCTTAGCTCTTTCGGAGTTCATTGGTGGCAAAGTGGTGTCGTCTTCAAGTGGATCACCAGCCTTCAAGCTTGAGAAGACGTTCTTCAATTCGTGCAATACTTCGTCGTAACGGGACTTTTCAACGATGATGCGCTTAGATGAAGTACATACTTGACCATCGTTATAAGTTCTAGCATCCCCTAAAACGTTACGGAGTAGTTGTGGGTCTGCGTCATCCAAAACGATAAAGGCATCGTTACCACCAAGCTCCATCGTTGACTTCTTCAAGTTTTTACCAGCAGCTTCAGCAACAGCAGAACCGCCACGTTCAGAACCAGTTAATGCAACGCCTTGGATGCGTGGATCGGCAATGATATCGCCTAATTGATCATAGCTTGGGTAAAGGTTGATTAAACTGCCTTCAGGAGCACCAGCACGCTTGATGATCTTAGCGGTGAGTGCGGCAGAACCTGGAACGTTATGAGCATGTTTAAGCAAAACTGGGTTACCCACGATGAAGTTAGGTGCAAAGATACGGATAACTTGGTAAAGTGGGAAATTCCATGGTTCACAAGCCATGATGACACCAGTTGATTGCTTCAAGTAGTAGGCGTTACCTAAGCCGGTATTTAATGGGGTAGGCTTAAGCATTACTGGACCATTTTTAGCATAGTAATCACAGATTGAAACACATAATTCAACTTCTTCTCTTGATTCGCGTAAAAGTTTACCCATTTCAAGGGTCATCATTTTAGCTAATTCATCTTCATGTTCACGCAAAGCATCGGCAACGTCGTGTAAAATTTTTGCACGACTTTCAGGCGTTTCATGACGCCACTTTTTATAAAGTGCATAGGCTAAGTTGATGGAATCTTCGATTTGCTTAGCAGTTGGATTATCATAACTAGCAAATTCTTCATTGGTATATGGATTGATTGACTGATATCTAGACAAAGTGTTTCCCCCATTCATAAATTTTTATTCTTCAAGTCACATAATTTATTATAAAGCGTTTGCAAATAAAACACATCGATTTGTACTTTTAGTTAGTAAAAATGCATGATAAACTTTTTATATGTAATTAATGAATTGAAAATCATGGGGGATTTTTATGACTAAGCAAGTTTCCACCGCAACTATTTATTTGGGTACGCCTTTTTACAATGACGACCAACGCGCACGTGTTAAGAAGGCAATGGCATTACTCGAAAAGAACCCAACTGTTGTGAGAGTTCATTTTCCATTTGACCAAAACTTCGTTGATCCAGAAGAAAAGAATCCAGAAATCGGCGGCATCCGTAGCATGACTTGGCGTCTTGCGACATACAACAACGATATCACCGGTTTGGTTAACGCAAGCTGCGGCGTCTTTTTATACGACATGGACAACATTGATGATGGTAGTGCCTTTGAAATCGGCTTTATGCGTGCACTCCACAAGCCAGTAATTTTGGTACCATTCACTAATGATCCAAATAAAGAAAAAGAAATGAACTTGATGCTGGCACAAGGCGTAACGACAATCATTGACGGTAACACTGATTTTGAAAAATTAGCTACTTATGATTTCAACACCACACCTGCTAATCCAGTTGTTGGTTACAAGATCATCTAACAAAAATACCCGGGGAATAATTCCTCGGGTATTTCTTTATGCATTCAATTGTTTAAGTAGTTTCCGCGCCTTTTCTAGCGTGATCCGGTTTCTGTTGATTCTTGCAAAAGCACAGGCGTCATGCAGGTGCTGACTCGTGATCTCCTTTTTCTTAGCCTGTTCCATATCGTTTATGCCTTGGCGCAAAAGGATGCGGGCCATATAGAAGATAGCGTGTTGCTCGATCCCAATCTTGTAGCCGTAGCGAAGCAAGGAATTCGATTCTTTGTACATCTTGCGTTCGCCGTAGAATTCACCGGCATCGCATAAGATAGCTAAGATGTGCATCGTGGTTAAAACATTGGTAATATCAACGTCCATAATGCTTTTCAGGATCTGATCGTAGTAGTGCTGTGCCTTTTCGGTTTCGCCTTGCTTAGCGTAGATTTGACTACAGCCGTTTAAAGCGAGCAGACGGTAAATGTCGTTTTTCGGCAAATTATCCGTTGTCAAAATGTTGTTGAAGTAAAATAGTGCACTCATTTGGTTACGATCGCTTTTCAGTGCATATTGACCGCGCAAAAAGTGGTAGTGTACTTTATCTTCATCCCGCTTAAGATTTTGCGGATTGATCTGCGATAAAATGTTCAAAATCTTGGCGTAGTCGAAATTGATAAATGAAAAATCAGCTTCAAATAGCAAGCGTGCGACTTTCTTTTCATCGCTACTGGTCATAATATCGCCAACTTCGATGTTTAACCGATCGCAGAGCTGCTTCAAAATTTTAAAAGACGGTATCTGACCATTATTTTCGAATTTACTTAAAGTGGATTGCGTACAAATACCATGACAGAGGTCGGTTTGTGAAAGCTTTTGGTCTTTACGAATTTGTACGAATTTTTCTATATTGATCATAATTATTTTTGTCTCTTAATTGTTTGGAATAAAAAGTCGAGTGATTCATCGATGTAGTCGTTGCCGTAGTCCATTGCATGACCATGTCCTGGAATGACGAGTAGTTGCACACCGTGATTTTGTTTAGCTAAAAAGTTGACGAAGTCGAGAACTGAATCAAGTGGGGTCAGTTCGCCTGCTGAATTGATCATCATTACTTTGTCTAATTTGCTTAAGTCGTATGATTTTGCATCAAGTTTAGCTAAAACCTTTGGGTCTTCAGTGCCGGTATAAGTTAAAGTAAAGTACTTGTAGAAGGACTGTCTGATTTGTTCAGGATCAGTGATGCCCAAGTCTTTTGCGGCTGCTGGGGATGCCTTAACGTCTTGGTGTTCTTTGATCCAGTTTGAATACTCAACTGGTGCAGACCAAGTTACCGTTGGGAAACCATATTTGCCGGCAACGTATAACGCCATTGTTCCACCAACGCTGGCCCCGATTTGCACGATATTCTTGAGATCATCTTGATCAGTGTAATCAGATTTTAAAAGCCATTCGACAAAATGCAATGCATCTTCATGTGCAGCTGGAAAATGTGCTGCAGGAGCGAGGCTATATTCAGGAATGAAAGTCATAAAACCGGCATTAGCTAAATCAACGCCGACGCTCTTAACGCTTTCCTTGTTGCCACGGAACCAGCCACCACCATGCCAAAAGATTAAGATTTTGGTCTTAGAAGTTGTATTATTGGGGTAGTAAACATCGGCCCCTAATTTCTTATTTGTGTCGTAGATAACATTATTTTTTATTACAACCATGAAATGCATTCCTTTCTTAGATCTTTCATCGCTTATTATATATTAACTATAGGAACAGAAGAAATTAATAAGAATATTTTTAGTTTTTCTATAATAAGGTGAAACATCGGTTAAATAGTGTTATTTTTGATAAAATTGACGTACTAGTCCTATGAGGGAAGGCGAAAAAATGCAACATTTATCAGCTAAAGCAAGTCGCAAACTAATTAACATTGCTACAGTGGTTTGTGGAATAATCATTATTTTGCTAGTGATCTATTGGTATCGGCTAGGCATTTTTACTGATCAAGCAAAAATGCGGGCTTATTTAGCTAATAAACAAATTGTTGGTCCGATCATTTTTGTACTGATTCAAATAGTACAGGTAGTTGTACCGATTATACCCGGGGGCGTTTCGCTTCTTGGCGGTGTGGTATTTTTCGGACCGATTGCCGGTTTTATCTATAATTACGTCGGCATTTGCATTGGTTCAATTATCAACTTTTTCTTAGCCAGACATTACGGGCAACCATTTATTTTGCATATTGTCTCTGAAGAAACGCTAGATAAATATATGAAGTGGACGAAGAATCAAAAGAAATTCAACTGGTTCTTCGCGCTGTGTATCTTGGCGCCGGCGGCACCCGATGATGTGCTTTGCTTACTGGCTGGTTTAACCAAGATGAAGTTTTCTACGTATTTCTGGATTATTATTTTGTGTAAGCCTTGGACAATTGCGGCCTACAGCTTTGGTCTGCAATATGGTGCAAGATGGCTGTTGAAGTTGATGGGTAACTGATGCTTGAATCAAAGAGAATATATTTAAGACGATTTGAAGAAGGGGATGCACCTCTTTTACTAAGATGGGGACAAAATGCGCGCTATCATGACATGGCCGGTTTTGAAAAGATCGAAAATATGGATCAAGCGGTAAAGAGCGTGCACCAATATATGACTAGACCCGAAAGCTATGTCATCTGTCTGCGTAATAGTGATGAAACGATTGGTTTAATCGAATTATATGAGCGCGGCATGGACGAGCAGAGTGGTTTATTAAAGACAAAAGAAATAGGCTTTTTACTGGATCAAACTTTTGAAGGCCATGGCTATATGAACGAAGCGGTCCATTTAATTTTGGCCTATGCTTTTAAGCATAAAAGACAAACGGAAATCTGGGCTGGCACCTTTGCCAATAATGAAAAGTCGCAAAAACTGTTGCAGAGATTAGGTTTTCACTACGTTTATACCGTCGATTACAGCCAAGTTAGTGCACTTTTTTCTTTTAAAGAAAAATATTATTTGCTCAAAAAAGAAGAATGGCTTAAAATAGACGCAAACACGAAATCCTAAGACTGCTTCAGAGAGTTCACGGTTGGTGCGAGTGAATGAATAGTCGTTTCCAGATTTCAGTAATGTGGGCAATTAATAGTTGCACGGTTTGGCGTCGTTATTCGCCTGTTAAAGAGGTGCAGTCTATTTTAGACTGAAGATGGGTGGTACCGCGAAACCGTGTAAGAGCCGATTCGTCCCAAAGATAGGGATAATCGGCTCTTTTTTATGCATGGAGGTTTTATATGCTTGATATTAAAGTGATTCGTGAGAATCTTGATTGGTCAAAGAAGAAGCTTGCTACACGTGGCATTAAGCCAGAAGAATTGGACGAATTAGTTGAAATCGACACTAAGCGTCGTAAGGATTTGACTAAGAGTGAACAATTAAAGGCTAAGCGTAACGATGTTTCAAAGCAAATTGCTGAAAAGAAGCGTAACAAGGAAGACGCTAGCGATGCCATAGCTGCTATGCGTGAAGTAGGTAAGGAAATCAAGGACTTAGATAAAGAAGTTGATGAATTAACTGAAAAGCAAAACTACATTTTGCTTAGATTGCCTAACTTCCCAGCAGACTCAGACCCAGTTGGACCAGACGACAGCTACAACGAAGAAGTTCGTAAGTGGGAAGAACCAACTAAGTTTGACTTTAAGCCAAAGGCTCACTGGGACATCGGTACTGATTTGGGTATTTTGGACTGGGACCGTGCTGCTAAGGTTTCAGGTGCACGTTTTGTTTACTACATTGGTGCAGGTGCACTTTTGGAACGTGCCGTATTCAACTTCTTCCTTGATGAAAACACCAAGGATGGCTACACCGAAGTTATCCCACCTTACTTGGTAAACGATGCTTCAATGCAAGGTACTGGTCAATTCCCTAAGTTCCACGAAGACGTTTATACTATCGTTGATAACGACGATCCAGATAAGCCACGTGACTTAACTTTGATTCCAACTGCCGAAGTTCCTTTGGTAAACTACTTCAGAAATGAAATTATCCACGGCGACAAGCTCCCAATTAACGTAACTGCTTTATCACCAGCATTCAGAAGTGAAGCAGGTTCAGCTGGTCGTGATACTCGTGGTTTAATTAGAATGCACGAATTCCGTAAGGTTGAAATGGTTAAGGTATGTAAGCCAGACGAATCATGGGATGAACTTGAAAAGTTGACTCACAACGCAGAACACTTATTGCAAAAGTTAGGCTTGCCATACCACGTAGTTGCTTTGTCAACTGGGGATGCAAGTTTCACTAGTGCTAAGACTTACGACCTTGAAGTTTGGATGCCTGCACAAGACAAGTACCGTGAAATTTCAAGTTGTTCAAACTGTACTGACTTCCAAGCACGTCGCGCACAAATTCGTTACCGTGACGAAGACGGCAAGCTTCACTTGGCTCACACTTTGAACGGTTCAGGTTTGGCAGTTGGTCGTTGTGTAGCCGCAATTTTGGAAAACTACCAAAACGAAGACGGTTCAGTAACTGTTCCAGATGTACTTGTTCCATACATGAACGGTATGAAGAAGATCACTAAGGAATCAAGTTTAATCTAATTAAATAGATTTAATAAGAAGACGTTCGCTGTAAAAAGCGGGTGTCTTTTTTTGCTTTTTGATAAATAAAAAAGTTTTAAAAAATTTTTTGACGAAGAATAAGTGAATTTTAAGCAAATTTCGAACGATTAGTTGCGTTAAACTTTTAGTGTTAAGAAAATGATTGTCGAATGAGGGATGCAATTTTAGAAGTAGTTACAACTAAACCACGCGTTTCATAAGTGAAGCGAACGAAAGGGCGAACTTGCAAGAAGAGCAGAAATAGGGTAAATTAATAAA